>Ga0335074_10005246_pt1 | contig 17924 bp, 6 predicted proteins | sample Lox_Sample_23_FD_206715 | JGI IMG/M metagenome (GOLD analysis project Ga0335074, IMG submission 206715) | Soil microbial communities from Loxahatchee National Wildlife Refuge, Florida, United States - Lox_Sample_2.3 | ecosystem: Environmental > Terrestrial > Soil > Wetlands | place: USA: Florida... | reverse complement strand
CTGAGGATGGCGCGAAATTCCTGTGCCGAAGAGGAAAATGGAAGGCCCAGGGCAACCAAAAGAAGAAGAGCCCATCGGCCGTTCAACTTCAATTTCATAGAAACCTCCATGCGTTTGAGGACCGAGACCCCGCGTTTTCGGGCCTTTATCCAGATCTATTTTTCGCCTCTTCGTCCCGGTAGTGGTGAGCAATTTCTGAAATTCTTGTGAAATCTTTTAGGCACAGCGGGTTAGCAGTCGTTTTCGGCCGCGCACAAGCTCCAGAGCATAGTGTCCGTAATTAGGATATAATTTGCGTATGCTTCAGGCCGGGGGTGGGGATCTGGCCAGCGAATTTGCACGTAGCGGTTTTGCAGCCGCGCAAAGCGGAGTTGTAGCTGGTGAGCACGATGCCGCAACCAGTTGGCCGATTTACCATTGTGAAAATATCGAGATCGATCCTTCGCTGGAGTGTCTGAAACGCGGCGGGGTAGAGCAACATCTTCGCCAACAATCCTTCCACGTGCTGCTGTACATGATCGAGCAGCGCCAGCGCGTGATCCACAAAGAAGAGCTGGTGGAGAAATTCTGGCAAGGCGCCGCAGTCACCGACAACGCCGTCGTCCAATGCATCAAGGAAATTCGCAAGGCGCTGGGCGATGACTCGCACGAGCCGCGATTCATCCGAACGGTGCATAAGATCGGCTATCGATTTATTGCCGGCGTTACGGAAGAGCCGGGCGAGGTGCGCCATCCACGCGAGGACGACGGGCGCCATGCGTTGCCGGTTGCCGCGACCGTTCCGGAGATTCATACCCGGAGAGGCTGGAAGCCGCGGCTGCGCTGGATTTTGTTGGGCTTGGCCGGTATGGCGGGAATCCTGCTGGCCTGGAGCGCCATGCGCCGTCCCATCCCGCCCCGAGTGGATCTGACTCTTCCCCGGTCTCCGGGCCGAAAGGCGCTGGTGGTGGTATGTTTCGAAAATCAGAGCGGCAAGAAAGATTTGGACTGGCTGGGCGAGGGTTTGGCGGATATGTTCATCACGGACCTCGCCCGTTTCGAAAAATTAACGGTGCTGAGCCGGCAACAGCTCCATCTGCTGCTCGAGAGGAACGGTCACCAAAGTGACAAGGCGATCCGCTTGGATCAAGCGCTGGATCTGGCGCGCAAGAGTCACGCCGACGACGTCATGCTGGGCAGTTTCCTGACGCTGGGTGACAAAACTCTGATCAACGTACGTTTGTTTGAAACGGCCAGCGGCCGCCTGGTGACGGCCGATCAGTTCACCGCGGACCAACCGGCGGACATCCTGGCGCAGATCGACGTGGTGTCGCCCGAGTTGGCGGCTCACCTGGGCGCCGCGCCATCCGCCGGTACGCGCCAAAACGCCAGCCTGGCCGAGGCCATGACCAACAACCTGGAAGCGTATCGTTATTATTCCCTGGGTGTGAGCAAGGCGCAGGCGTTTCAAAACGCGCAGGCTATGACGCTGCTGCGCAAAGCGGTGCAACTGGATCCCCAGTTTGCCATGGCTTACGCGCGGATCGGTTACGCCTATTCGGTAACGGATTTCGTTCCGGAAAAAGGCAGGCCATTCCTGGCGAAAGCCATCCAGTTATCGGATCGCCTGACGCCCAAGGATCGCCTATTTGTGACGGCTTGGTATGCCATCGCCCGGCAGGATTATCCCGATGCGATCCGGACCATGCAACAAATTGTGGACCAATATCCGCTCGAAGTTGAAGCCTATACGCGCCTGGGACGGCTGCTCTACGGAGAGGAGCGCCCGCAAGAAACCATCGCGGTGATCCAGCGGGGACTGGCCGTCGATCCGGAGTTCCCGGATCTGTACAACGAACTGGGCATCTGTTACCTGGGGCTGGGGCAGTACGATCAAGCCATCGCAGCGCATCAACATTACTTGCAGCTTGCGCCCAACGAACCCAATGCGCACGACAGCCTGGGCATGTCGTTCCAGCAGTCCGGAAGATACGAGCGGGCCGCCGCCGAGTACAACGCCGCCTTGGCTCTCGATCCGGAATTTGAGCCCGCCATCATTCACCTGGGCGACGTTTACTTCCAGCAAGGCCGCTACCGCGAGGCCATGCGCCAATACCGGCGCTACATTCAGGTGACCGGCTCGGACACGGCGCGCGCAGTCGGATATAACAGCCTGGCGCAAGTGTACTGGCGTCTGCGGGATCTGGACCATGCCGAACAAGCCGCGCGCAACGAGACGCGATACGCCAAGGGCGCCGTGTGGAGCGAGCTGCGCCTGGCGCTCGACCGCGGAAATACGGCCAGAGTAGGGCAGTTGAAAAGCAGGTTTCTGAAGTACTTTCAGGATGTGCCCAACCCCGGGCGCGGCTCGCGGGATGAACGCCGGAGCCATGATTATTACCTGGGCGTCCTGGCGTTATACGAGAAGCGGCCCGGCCAGGCGATCGCGCATTTCCAAGCGGCGCTCCATCACCTGCCGCCCACCTCCGGGCAGGACCTTTATGAAGATTGCCTGGCGAATGCGTACCTCGAGCTGGGGCGTTTGGATGAAGCCGTTGCCGAGTACAACCGTATACTGCGGCTCAATGCCAACTACCCGTTGGCGCAGTATCATCTGGCGCAAGCTTACCAGCAAAAAGGCCAGACAGCGAAGGCCCGCGCGGCTTACGAGAGCTTCTTGCAGAGCTGGAAAGGCGCGGACACGGATATCCCCGAGGTGGTGGGCGCGAAGAGGGAATTGCTGTTGCTCCCCAACAGCGGCCGCGCCTGATTCTCGGACGCTAGCGTCTGGGTCTACAGGCGATGTGAATGCCAGCCGACGGCCCATAAAAGGTTGGTGTCGGCTTGTTCGGAAAGTATGCCGCAAGGGGCATTTTCCCTGAGATTTGGGCTTCCAATAACCTCGATTCCGGGCTAGGTATCGGCGACCACTCTCGTAGCCTCGCCTTGCGGATGCGGGACCGCGCTTCGTTCCCGCGCATGGGGGTGCCCACCCCTAAATCTCCAGGCACTCTGGGCTCCGGCCTCTCCTCCCGTCATGCTTGCTCCCTAACCTAATGTCTGCAAAAGATTTCACCAGAATTTCAGGAATTGCTCACGACTACGCGCGCCAACTGCGAGCAATGCTAAACATAGGGTAAGCCCCGAACTTGAGGAGCCGATGAAGGCTCACGCGCGCGCGCAGGGGCTGTGGGGCTCGGCGCGCACGCCGGGAAGGAAATAAATATGCTGCGATACTGCATCATCATGGCCACCGTTTTGGTGGCCACGTCGCATGCCCAAACAAGAGGAAAACCTGATCTGGCAAAGCAACCGACCCTGTATGTGGTCGGCTACGCCCATCTCGACACGGAGTGGCGATGGGAATATCCGCAGGTCATCAGCGAATACATTCGCAAGACCATGGAGGATAATTTCAGGCTCTTCGATAAATATCCGCACTATATCTTCAATTTCAGCGGCGCCAACCGCTACCGTTTCATGAAAGAGTACTTCCCGGCCGATTACGCGCGGCTTAAGGGCTACATAGACGCCGGGCGTTGGTTTCCGGCGGGATCGTCCATGGAAGAAGGCGACGTCAATGCGCCCAGCGCGGAGGCCATCATCCGCCAGATTCTGTATGGCAACAACTGGTTTCGCAAAGAATTCGGAAAGGCCAGCGCGGAATATATGCTGCCCGATTGCTTCGGATTTCCCGCCTCGCTGCCGACCATTCTGGCGCACGCCGGCGTGAAGGGGTTCTCCACGCAGAAGCTGGTGTGGGGATCGTCGGCCGACGGCGGCGGTCCGGAATCGCGCGAGCGCACGCCCGAAGGGACTCCCTTCGATGTGGGCGTGTGGGTGGGGCCCGATGGCGAGAGCGTGCTGGCCGGCTTAAATCCCGGCGATTATTCGGGCGGCATTTATACCGACTTGAGCAAACCGCTGCCGCCCCCGCCGCCGGATACGGCCGCCGCGGACATTCAGAAGAAGCTGCAAGTTTTCGAGCAGGAATTCGAGCAGGCCCAACGCAATAACAAGCCGTTCGATCCAAAACATTTCGAAGAAGCCATGGAGCTCAATCGCGAGCGCGCCGCACTCGAAAAGGTCAAGCAGGATCAGGCCCAAAACCGCTATCAAGGCGATTGGGCCGCGCGCGTGCTGAACAACGGCAAACTCACCGGTGTTTTCACCGACTACCATTACTACGGCACGGGCGATATCGGCGGCACGCCGGACGAAGAGTCCGTAAAGCGGCTGGAAGCCATCGTCACCAAAGGAACCACCGAACTTCCGCCCGAGGGCCAATTCTTTTGGGATGGACAGCCGCATCCGGCTTGGCCAAAGGTCGAAGTAGGCAATGGTCCCGTGCGCGTGATCTCATCGAAGGCGGACCAGATGTTCCTGGACATCACGCCCGAGCAAGCCGCGGGACTTCCCCGCTTCACGGGCGAGATGGAGCTGACCAACCATTCGGCCGGATCGCTGACTTCCGAGGCCTACCAGAAGCGCTGGCTGCGCAAGGAGGAATTGCTCGCCGATGCCGCCGAGAAAGCGTCCATTGCCGCCGCATGGCTGGGCGGGCGGCCGTATCCCCTGCCCCGTTTGAATGATGCCTGGACATTGGTGATGGGCGGCCATTTCCACGATGTCGCCGCTGGAACCGCGACGCCTAAAGCATACGAATTCGCGTGGAATGACGATGTCATCGCCATGAATCAGTTCGCCGGCGTGCTGCAAAACGCGACGGAGAGCGTGGGCGCGGCGCTCGATACCAACGCGCAAGGCGTGCCCGTGGTGGTTTTCAATCCGCTCAATATCGCACGGGAAGATATCGTCGAAGCCCGCTTGGTTTTTCCGGGAGATCAGCCCAGCGCGGTGCATGTGACCGGCCCGGATGGGCGCGAAGTTCCCGCGCAGATCTCCAACGGCAAGGTGTTGTTCGTGGCGCGCGTGCCATCGGTGGGTTATGCGGTCTATGATGTCCAGCCTGGCTCGGGGGCGAGCACGGCATCGCCGCTGCGCGTGTCCGAACAATCGCTCGAGAACGAGTTTTACCGGGTCACATTGAATGCGGGCGGTGATGTGGCCAGCATCTTCGATAAGTCGCTCGGCAAAGAGTTACTGGCCGCTCCGGCGCGCCTGGCGATCTCCTATGACAACCCGCGGCAATGGCCGGCCTGGAATATGGATTGGGATCAGGAGCAGGCGGATCCCAAGGCCTATGTCAGTGGTCCCGCGCGGATTCGAGTGGTCGAAAATGGGCCTGTGCGCGTGGCCGTGGAGGTTTCACGCGAAACGGCCGGTTCGGCGTTTGTCCAAACCATCCGGCTCTCGGCGGGCGATGCCGGCAAGCGCGTGGAATTTTCCAATGCCGTGGATTGGAACACGAAAGAATCGAACCTGAAAGCTACTTTCCCGCTGACGGCCGCGAATGAAGTGGCTACTTACAACTGGGATATCGGCACCGTGGAACGCAAGACCGCCGAGCCGAAGAAGTTTGAGGTGCCCTCGCATCAGTGGATCGATCTGACCGATGCGCGCGAATCGTTCGGCGCCACCATCCTGACGGATTGCAAGAATGGATCCGACAAGCCCAAAGACAACACTATTCGGCTTACGTTGATTCGCACGCCGGGGGTACGCGGCGGATATGCGGACCAGGCTACGCAGGATATAGGGCATCACGATTTCATCTACGGCATTGCCGGTCACGCCGGTGGTTGGCAGGAGGCCGGCACGGACTGGCAAGCGCAGCGCCTGAACGCTCCGCTGATCGCGTTCTCTACTTCAAAACACGCGGGCACCTTGGGGCGGGAGTTTTCCATGCTGCAGGTGAGCAATCCGCGCATTCGGGTATTGGCGCTGAAGAAAGCCGAGCTGAGCGATGAAGTAATCGTGCGGCTGGTGGAACTCGATGGCCGGCCACAACCGGATGTGCGGATTTCCTTCGCCGCGCCCGTTTCGAGCGCGCGCGAGGTGAATGGGCAGGAGCAACCGGTGGGAGAGGCGCGCGTGCAGAATGGCGCGCTGATTACTTCTTTCACGGCATATCAACCGCGCACGTTCGCCGTGCGTCTCGATACGCGGCCACACGCGGGTCCCGGTGTGGTTTCCGCGCCCGTCGCGCTGCCTTATAATTTGGCGGCGGCTACCAATGACGGCGAAAAGTCTACCACCGGATTTGATGGCAAGGGCAATTCTCTGCCGGCGGAGATGCTGCCCGGCGAGATTGCATTCAACGCCATTGACTTCCGGTTGGCGCCGGCCAAGACAGGCTCGCCAAACGCAGTGGTGGCCAAGGGTCAGAGAATCGATCTGCCCGCGGGTTCGTACAATCGCTTGTACCTGCTGGCCGCCGCCGTCAACGGAGACCGCCAAGCCACGTTCCAGGTGGGCGATCGCGCCGTGGAATTGAATGTCGAGGATTGGGGCGGATTCATCGGGCAGTGGGACGACCGCAAGTGGATCGCCACGGAAGTGAACATCCCCGCGCGGGCGGGACGGCCGGCGCGCACCGAACGCGATGATTACGCGAAGATGATCGGGGTTGAGCCGGGTTACATCAAGCGGGCGGACCTGGCGTGGTTCTGCTCGCATCATCACGATGCCGCGGGTGAAAACGTGCCCTACGCCTATTCCTATCTGTTTGCCTATCGCGTCGACCTGCCGGCTGGCGCCAAAACCCTCCGGCTGCCGAATGACCCAAGCATTCGCGTACTGGCGGTATCGGTAGCGCACGAAGATCCCGAAATGCTGCCCGCGCAGCCGCTCTACGATGTGTTACCCGCAGCGGCGGTCGGCGCCAAGGACTTCAGCCTATCGGCACCTACTGCTAGTCTGGCTGTCACGCCCGGCCACAGCGCGAGCACCGTCGTCAGTGTGGAACCAAAGGGCGGCTTTGCGGGAACCGTCCATCTCACGGCCTCCGGGCTTCCTGCCGGAGTGATGGCTTCCTTCAGCCCACCGGGCACGGGCGCCATGAGCAAACTGACGGTGACTGCGTCGCCATCTATTGGCGCGGCGGCGGCGACGGTCACCATCACGGGTGTTTCGGGCGGCTTATCGCGCAGTCTTCTGCTGACTGTCCAAGTGGAAAACTCAATGGCAGGAACTGTGCCAGTAGATCTTAGCTCCGCCTATAACGTGACGGGCATTTATAGCGATGATTCGACCTTCACCCCGTCGGCCAGCCTGGATGGCGAAGGCTGGGCCTTTTCGGCGCAGACGTTGGGAGCGAGCCAGGAATGGGATCGCGTGGTCTTCCGGCTGGGGCCGCCCAACGCCCCGGACGTCGTCTCAAGCGCTACGGTCACGCTGCCTGCCGGCAAATTCAGCAGCCTCAGGATGCTTGCCACCGGCGTGGAAGGCAGCCAGGAGTCACAGGTCTTTACGGTCACTTACAAGGACGGTAGCTCGAAACAGTTCACGCAAAATCTAAGTGACTGGTACTTACCGCAGAACTATAGCGGCGAAGCGATGGCTGTAGACATACCCTATCGCCTGACTGCGGACGGCGACAAGGACGCCCGTCCGTTTCATATTTTCGGGTATTCGTTCCCGCTTGACCGCACCGGCACGGTGCGTAGCATCACTTTGCCGGGGAACCGGCACGTAGTGGTTTTTGCGATGACTCTCGTTCCTTAACTCTTTCGGACCCGCGTCGGGGCCGTACCTACTTCCGGAGGATAGACCGCGGGTTCCGGCGGTTACATTCTTGGCCCGAGGGATTGACGGGTGAGGCCGTCAGGATTACGCTTAGCCACGAACGCGCATGGGACGGCCTCCTCTCGCCGTATGATGAGGGCGAAGTCAGAGAATTGGTACGGCTGGTTGAGCAGGATGGTTGGCTGCACGTCCGTACGACAGGCAGTCATCGGCACACAAGCACGCCTCGAAACCCAATGTCGTGACAATACCCGGGCATCCCGGAGATGACGTGCCCGCCGGCACGCTGAAGGCTATCCTGGAGGCCGCTGGGCTGGAGACAAAACCATGAGCCAGAGGTATGCCGTCATTTTTGAGCAGGCGGAAAGCAACTGGGCCGCCCATGTGCCCGATCTGCCTGGGTGCATCACTACGGGGAAGACCCTCGAGGAGACCGAGCGGAACATTCGGGAAGCGATTGAGGGGCATCTCCGGACTCTCCGCGAGTTCGGAGATCCGGCGCCTGCGCCCGTCAGTTTGGCGAGAGAGATCGAAATATCTCCCGCGGCGTAGAGAGTCACCCAAGTGCGCCCGGCCGGATCCTGATTCGGCGCAGGCTGGTCTTATCGGCGCTGCCCTAAGGCTGGCGGCTTTGCTGGTCCGGCGCCGGCGAGCTATCGCATTTTCTGCCAGGTAGTCCTCGCCAAGTCACGAAATCGCGCGCGGATGACACCCAGCAGCACCCACGCAAACGATCCCACGATAGCGGCGCGATTGATCCAGTGGGCGCAGAGCATTTCCCATCCGCCATCATAGTGCAGCAGAATCATGCATGGGCCGCTGCAGTCAGGCTCGACAGCCATGAGGCCCAGCTTATCCGCATAGATTCGCCGCGGCGCGCCGCTTACGGAAGCATGCCAGCCGCGATCCATGTTCTCCTGCACGCTCACGATCTGCTTGGGCGGCAGATCGCCGGTGATGGTCATGGTTTCGTTATTGAGCCAGCGCACTTGCAACTGCGGCGCATCGGGACGGTCTAGCGCCGCGACATAAGGAATCAGCGGAAAGGTATCCACGCCGTGAATCGGCGTGCGCGCGACCGCATCGCCCGGTGAAATGGCGTGGGCAATGGAATAATAGCGCCAGGGCACTTCGTAGATAACATCATCGCCGTCGCGCCATAGCACGTTCAAATGCCCTTCGAATTTCGCCGGATGATAGAACGGCTTGTAGACCTCGGTGCTATGAGGTCCCGACACCGCCACGGCCCGCACGCCCAGCGCTTTGAACCAGAGCAGGCTATTCTCGAACGCGCGACTCTCGGCCGTAAGATCGGTCATGATGCCGTAGTCCGCCACGCGCGCCGTTTGGTTGAGCACGCCTTGCGGGCAGCATCCCGTCAGTTGCGGCGTATCGGTGAAAACATTCAGCCAATAGCTGGTGGAACCAGGAACCTCCACGCGGCTAGCGGGCAGGTGCTGGCCGAACCAACGCGCGGTTTTGTATTCGCTGGTGCGGGTGATATCGATGCCCTGGATCAGACCGTGGGCATAAGTGCGATACTGCGTGAACTGAATCACGCAGGCAATAGCAAAGGCTGCCGCTAAAGGCCATCGTAAACGCTTCCATCGTGCGACGGCGAGGCGCACCGCAAAAACCGCGGCCAGGACGAAGCCGATGTCCATTTCCAGGTGGAACCGGTTGGGCTGCGCGATCAATGTGAGGCCGAACCAGAACCATGCGAGCGTAACGGCGGCGGGAAAAAAGAAGAGCAGGACGAAGAATCGCAGGTATCGCGGCGCGCGCGCGGCCGACAGCAGCCGCAGCAACAACCAGACGCAAGCCGCCAGAACGGCCGCATAAATCAAATGGTGGAGCACAAACCGGTTCTGCGGCGTAAAACCTTGCGCATCGGCCTCGGTGGTGAGGATGGTCGATGGCGGAATCCACGTGATGGCGAAGGCGTAGCCGAGCGCCGCAATGGCCGCGATGGTTGTCCACCGCCGCACCGCGCCGGGGAGAGGCTGCGAAAGTCCGTAGGCCAGCACGGCGGAGGCCAGCCCGATCGTTCCCGGCCAATTGGTCAGCGGAGCGGCGGCGAGCGCCAGCGCCGCGGCGACGATGTATCGCGGTTCGTTTTTAAGCGCGGCATCCAAGGCCAAAATCGCGAGGGGCAGCAGACTGAGCGCCGCCACATGCGGATTATCCGCGTAAGTCACCATCGAGTGCAGGCGCTGATCCCAGATCAGCCTGCCCAAATCGCGGCCGATTTGCGGCGCCAGAAACGCGGAGGGCGAAATCAGCGAGTAGGCCAAGGCGGCGTAGAAACTCCAGCCCGTCGAGCGCGTCAAACGCAAGGCCATCCAGAAGAGCGTGACCGGTCCCAGGCAGTAAGTAAAGGCTTCTACGCGATGGAACGCCAGCGCGGCGCTGAGATGCGCCAGATACGAAAAGGCCGCGGCGGTGAGATGCAGCGCGGGAACGTAGGCATTGCGGAAGGGCAAGCCGGCATACCAGAAGCGGCACCAGCCGAGGTCCGGCCAATGCTCCCGCGCATAGCGCGCGTAGGCGATAGTCACCGGCTCGCCGCTGCCGGTTTGCGACAAATACTCCACGCGAAACAGGCGCCAGGCGATGGCCGCATTCAACGCGAATAACGCGGCGGAGAGAGCCGCGATCGAGACGCGCGCCCGTGCCGCGGACTGGCGAAGGGACTGCATCGAGCGCTGCATCAAGCCATGATACGTCATGATACGTTAGGAGCGATGCAGGCAAAAGAGGTCCTGGCGCGGATCACCGAGATCGGCATCGTGCCGGTGGTGCGGACGGCGAGCGCCGAGAGCGCCATGCGCGCCGTCGAAGCCATTTATCGCGGCGGCGTGCGCGCGGCGGAGATCACCATGACGGTGCCGGGAGCGGTGCGCGCGCTGGAAAAGATCGCGGACGAATTCGGCGATAAGATCGTGCTGGGCGCGGGCACGGTGCTCGACCCGGAAACGGCGCGTATCTGCATGCTGGCGGGCGCGGAGTTCTTCGTCACGCCGAGTTTGAAGCTGGCCACCATCGAGATGGCCAAACGCTATGCCAAGGTGATTTGTCCGGGCGCGCTGACGCCTACCGAGGTCCTGACGGCGTGGGAAGCGGGCGCGGACATGGTCAAGATTTTTCCGTGCGGCAATGTGGGTGGGCCGAAATACATCAGGGCGCTGAAGGGACCGTTCCCGCAAATCGAAATGGTTCCGACCGGCGGCGTGAATCTGGAGACGGCGGGCGAATTTTTGAAAGCGGGCGCGTGCGCGGTGGCGGTCGGCGGCGAACTGGTGGATGCGAAGCTGATCCGCGAGGAGCGCTACGGATTGATCGAAGAGCGGGCCCGGCAATATCTGGCGGTGATCGGCAAGGCGCGCGCGGAGATGGCGGGATAGGGCCACGCCGTCAGGGCGCGGCCGATTTCAGCCCCACCTGTCAGGGCGGGATCGGACTTGCATTCAGGGACAGGCAAACCCCGTCCTTACGGAGCGGGGCTGAAATTGGCGAAGCGGGGCCGAATCAAAACCTGGCCCCCATCCCCCTGTCCCCTATTCCCTGCCCCTAATGCGCGCCGATCATGGTCATATAGCCGATGCTCAACGCTTCCGGCGAATCCGGCGCGGCCCACAGTGCGCGCAACAACCGCTTGCCGCCCACGTGCCGCAATGCGTTCAGGCTGACGCCGCATTCGAAATACGAGTGATTCATGCTGGCCATACCGTTGTATGCCAAAGCCGAAACCGGCGAGATGCCCGGCAGCATCGGCAGGCCCGCATCGCCCGATCCGCCTACCGAAGCGGCAGCCACTGGCGTGCCGAAATCGTCCATGGCATGGAAGCTGCGGGCGCCAGCTAGCACGCTTCCCACCGGCCGAACGGGCATCCGGAACACCGGCGTAGGCGTAACCGCCGCTGGAACCTGTGCCAGCGTGGGTGTGGTGACCGCCAGACCGTAATGCCGGCGTCCCAATCCCGGATGGAATGCCGGGGTCAGGCTGACGCTTTGGCTCGGCGCCGCGCCGCTAACCACCGTCAGCTCGATTTCATCGTCGCTGATTTCGGTCACCGTGAAATGCTCGCTGCTGTTGATCGCCACGCCGTTCACCGTGGAGAAACTGCCACTAATCGAAGAGGCATTCAGGATATCGAATGTGGTTCCTACCGTCGGCGTATAGCCGCTCGCCAGCGTGATATTCAGCGTGCCGGTGAGGCTGGCCGTGCCGCTGACGTTAAGCTGATCGTACTTCGTCCCGGCCGTAGTGCCGCCGATGGTCACATCCAGCGAGCCGCTGGAATTCTGCGCGTAAGTTCCATCCACTTGCAACTTACCCGTGCTGCTGGAGGAATCGCCCGGCGTGATAGTGGCCGAGTCCGATACGCCGTAATCCAGCGTGCCGGTGCCGTATAAGTTACCGCCGGTCAAATCCAGGTCACCGGTTTCAGCTCCCGCCAGCGTGCCGTTCACCGTGGTGGTGCCGGCCGTCTGTGTGTAGTTGTAACTCGACCCGCCGATGGTGAAGGTGCTGCCCGAATTCACCGTCACCGTGCCGGCGTTGGTGAAGCTTCCGCCGGTAGTGGAAAGGCTGGCATTGCCCGACAGCGTGAAACTGCCGGATGAAGTATTCGTAGTGAAGCCCAGCATGGCGTTGGCGGCGCTCTGATTCTCTATCTTCGCCGTCGTGCTCCCCAACGTGATGGTCGCCGCGTTGGTTACAATGTTGGCGTTGTCAAATTCCAAGGCGCCGCTGACGCTGTAATTACCGCTATTGAGCGTGGTTCCGGAGAAGTTAGTCAGATCGCCGTTGACATCAAACGTATCGCCGGCCGCGACGCTCAAGTAACCGTTATTAGTGAAGTTGCCGGCGGTGGTGAAGCTGCGGCCCTTACCCAGGCTAAAGCTGCCGTTGTTGACCGCGAAGTTGGCCAAACCATTGGCGCCGGCCTTGCCGTCGATCTTGGACCCCGCACCCGTTAATGTAATGCTGGCGTCGTTAGTAACAATGTTCGCCCCGGCGAATTCCAGCGTGCCGTTGATCTTGTAAGTGCCGCCGGTAAGCGTGGTCCCGGAGAAGTTAGTCAGCTGGTCAGACAGGTCTACGATGAACTTATCACCTGTACCAACTGAAAGCGTGCCATCGTTAGTGAAGTTACCCGTGGTGGTGAAGTCTCCCCAACTGGTTCCCAACGTCAGGCTGCCGGCGCTGGTGATGGTCGCCAGATTGGTCAGCAGGCTCGACCCGCCAAAATTAATGAATTGCGCGCCCGCGCCAGTGAGCGAGACATTCGCCCCCAGTGTGACGATGCTGGCCGTCGAAGAGCCGAACTGCATGGTGCCGCCCACGGTGTAAGTGCCGCCGGTAAGTGTGGTCCCCGACAAGTTAGTCAGTGCACCGCCGGCCGAAGTTCCGATCTGCATGGTATCGCCCGCGGATACGCTGAGCGTGCCCTGATTGTTGAGCCCCAGGCTGCTGGGCAGGATCAGCAGCGGCGTCGATTGATTCGCCGAAATCGTGCCGGTGTTCACGATCCCCATGTTGGAAATGGTGCCGGAGCCTTCGATGGTCGAGCCGTTGGTCAAAGTAAAGCTGGAAGAGGTTCCGGTGATCAGGTTGGTGGTAGTGTTGGAGAGTTGGATGCTGCCTTTGCCGCTGGTGGTGACATTAGCGCCGATTTCCAAAATGGCCTTGCCGGTGTCACCCTCCAGTTCGATTGTTCCGGAGTTGGACAGCGTGGGGCCGGTCAATTCCCATACGCTGTTGACGCCGGCGCTGCCGTCGCCATAGAGGATTACGCTGCCGTTGGCGGAGTTCGTCACGGCCGCCGACGTCTTCATCGTGGTCGTGGCGCTGGTATTGCCGTTCCCAAGGTAAATGGTTCCATTATTAGTTAGCGAGCCGTTGCTCGAAAACGTGCTACCGCCGTTACCGCCGTAGTCAACTGCCAGCGTACCGTCGTTGGTCAGCGCCTTCGTGGTTGTCAGCGATACGCCATTGTAGAGATATAAGGATCCATTGCTGGAAACGGTCTTCAGACCGGTAAGCGCGCTCTCGCTATTAGTGGCGCCTATTTCCATATATGCGTTCGGCCCGCTCAACTCCACTTCGCCTGAGTTGGTTGAGCCATCGCCGATGGTGGTGATCGATCCGGACCCGAATTCGACAGATGCGGAACCCTGATTTCCGACCAGGTCGTAAGTGCCCTCTAACGTACTGGGCGCGGCCCCGGTCACGTTCACCAGGGCGTTAGCGCCCGATGCACCGCCGCCGGTCACGTCGATGGTGCCGCCTGAATTGTTAAGCGTCCCCAGTACCTTTAGCGTTGCCGCCGCGGTCATACCGCTACTGCCCACATAAACATCCCCAGCGTCGGTATTGGTAAGCGCGCCGCCGATGGTCACGCTGCTGCCGCCCGAGCCGCCGAGATCCACTTCCAGGTAACCGCCGTCGTTGGTCAGTGCGCCGGTGGTGGTCAGCGCAGCGCCGTCGTAAAGAAATAGCGCGCCGTCATAGCCAATCGTGTTCAAGCTGGCGAGCGCGCTCTCGTTGTTGGTGGCGCCAATTTCCATGTAGGCGTTTGGCCCGGTTAGAGACACCGAGCCAACAACGCTGGAACTCCCGATGGCCGTGATGGATCCGGAACCGAATTCCACCGCCGCGGATCCCGTGTTGCCGGCAAGGTCGAAGTTCCCGTAGAGTGTGCTGGGCGCGGCGCCAGTCACGTTCACCAGGGCGTTAGCGCCCGATGCACCGCCGCCGGTCACGTCGATGGTGCCGCCTGAATTGTTAAGCGTCCCCAGCACCTTTAGCGTTGCCGCTGCGGTCATACCGCTACTGCCCACATAAACATCCCCGGTGTCGGGATTGGTGAACGCACCACCGATAGTCAAGGTGCTGCCCCCCGAGCCGCCGAGATCCACCTCCAGGTAACCGCCGTCGTTGGTCAGTGCGCCGGTGGTGGTCAGGGAGGCGCCGTTGTAAAGAAACAGCCCGCCGTCGTAGCCAATCGTGTTCAAGCTGGTGAGCGCGCTTTCGTTGTTGGTAGCGCCAATTTCCATGTAGGCGTTTGGCCCGTTTAGGGACACGGAGCCAACCGTGCTGGAACTCCCGATGGCTGTGATGGATCCGGAACCGAACTCCACCGCTGCCGATCCCGTGTTGCCGGTTAGATCGAACGTCCCGTAGAGGGTGCTGGGAGCCGCGCCGGTCACGTTCACCAGGGCGTTGGCGCCCGATGCCCCGCCGCCGGTCACGTCGATGGTGCCGCCTGAATTGTTAAGCGTCCCCAGGACCTTTAGCGTTGCCGCTGCGGTCATACCGCTACTGCCCACATAAACATCCCCGGTGTCGGGATTGGTGAGCGCACCACTGATAGTCAAAGTGCTGCCGCCCGAGCCGCCGGTATCCACCTCCAGGTAACCGCCGTCGTTGGTCAGTGCGGTCGTGGTGGTGAGGGAGGCGCCGTTGTAGAGAAACAGCCCGCTGTCGTAGCCAATCGTGTTCAAGCTGGTGAGCGCGCTTTCATTGTTGGTGGCGCCAATTTCCATGTAGGCATTTGATCCGTTTAGAGACACCGAGCCAACCGTGCTGGAACTCCCGATGGCCGTGATGGATCCGGAACCGAACTCCACCGCCGCCGATCCCGTGCTGCCGGTTAGACTGAACGTCCCATAGAGTGTGCTGGGCGCCGCGCCGGTCACGTTCAGCAAGGCGTTTGCGCCAGCCGAGCCGCCGCCACCGATTTCGATATCGCCGCCCGAGTTGTTAATCGTGCCCAGCACCTTGAGCGTGGATGCCGAACTCATGCCGCCATTGCCGATTTGCAGCAATGCGCCGTCGGTATTGGTGAGCGCGCTTCCGATGGTCAAACTGCTGCCGCCCGAGCCGCTGTTGTCTAGCCCCAGGTAGCCGCCGTCGTTGGTCAGTGCGGTGGTGGTGGTAAGCGAGGCGCCGCTTTCCATATACATTGAGCCGTAGTAGCCAATGGTGGTTAGGCTGGCGAGAGCGTTGTCATTATTAGCGGCCCCCACCCCCAGATAGGCCTTCGGCCCGGCCAGGGTCAAGGAGCCGGCAGTGCTGGAACTTCCGATGGCCGTGATGGATCCGGAGCCGAATTCCACCGCCGCCGATCCCGCGTAGCTTTGAATGTTGTAGGTTCCGTAGAGCGTGCTGGGCGCCGCGCCGCTGATGTTCACCAGCGCCGTACCGGCGCTACTGCTTCCGCCAGTAACGTTCAGGCTGGCGCCGGTGTTGGTGAGGGAACCGGTGATGGTGAGAGCCGCCGCGGCGGTGTTGCTCGTATTGCCAACATAAATAGCGCCGGTGTTGGTAAGCGAACCACCGCTCGAAAGCGTGCCGGCGCCGCCGTAGCCTACGAACATGTAGCCGGCGTTCGACGTCGTACCGGACACATTCAGCGAATTGCCCGAAGCAACGTTCAGTTCATTTTCGCTGAGAATCGAGAGGGTGCCCGCGCTTGCGCCCGAGATGTTCACGGTCACATCGCCGCCAGACGTACCGATCGTCACCGCATCGGAACTGGTAGGTATGCCGGCGGTCCAGTTACCCGCGACGTTCCAATTGCCGGCGCTGGTATTCCAACTGTCGGCCGTCAGCGCAGGCGTTGCTAAGGGATGGCTGGCGAACCTGGACGGGGCGCCGGCGACGCCCACGGGCCGGAGCAATCGGCTCTCGATCCAAAACCACTCGCCGCCGCCGGTGGTGCATACCGCTGACTTGGCGGCGCCACATTCACGTACCGTCTGGGCAAAGCTGGCAGTGGCTGGGCACAGCCCTGCTATCAGCCAGAAAGACGCAAGTAAACGGAACTTCATGGTCTGCTCCTTGGAAGCCCTCTTCGGCAAACCGGAACGGCTCAAGTGCGGTTCCGGCTTCAGGTAGTATACATCGGGAGTGGCTCGCCAGCGTAGAGCTATTTTTGGCTAGTACTCACAGCGGAGGTGACATAGGGTACCGTCCCTCGGACCCGCGAGACTGGCGCCCGTCACGGCTTAATCCGATACACGCTGCCGGCTGACCGCGCGCTAACGAATTGGTCGTCGTGCCACCATGGATTGCGGGCTCGCCCGCAGTGCACATTGCGGGCTGCGCCGCTTCTTCACTCAAGTGGTGGCATCGGGACCCGATAGAGAACGAAATAGCTCGTAGTAGCGCGCGGCCTCCGCGCGTTGGCCCTCACGCTCCAGCACCATTCCACGCAAATAGAATATGCGCGGAAAATAGAGCGACGAGAACATCGGCAGGCCGGTGGCTTCGGGCAACGGCGTAAGCCGCAACAGCGGCTGGGCGCGTCGCCAATCGCCCGATTCTGCATAAGCCCACGCCAGCAGAACGGACAAACCATCGTCCAGGCCGGTCGCGGGACGATGGTAAAGATCCTGAAGCACCTGCGCGGCGCGGGCGAACTGCTTATCGAATAACAGCGCGTAAGCGCGAGCATAATCGGCCATCGGCCAATTCGCCGGTAGGGGCGGTGATTGCGGCAGCGCCAGTGTCGCGACCATCGCGGCCATACCCGCGGTTCCCGGACCAGCTTCGGCCAGAGCCTGGCGTGCATGAGCGGCTGCGCCCGCGCGGTCGCCTGACTCGAGCAGCCAGATAACCGCCTGTGCATCGGCGCGCGCGGCAAGCTCATGCAGCGGTCCCGCCGCATTGGCACGCGCCAGGCGATCCATGTCCGCAATAGCGGCGCGGCGTGCGCCGGTCTGCCATTTCCATGTGGCGCGATGATAGGGAACAGCGGGATCGTGCGCGGCCTCGCGCGCCGCCGCGAATCGCTCGAACAACGCGGTGGCGCCCTTCACGTCGCCGGTCATCAGGCGCGCTTGCGCAGCCTTCAAGGATTCGCCGCCGTGCATGAATGCGGCCGATTTGCCGTACGCCGCCAGATAAAACTGTTCGGCCTCGCGGAAGTGGCCGAGGGCGAAGTGGACATCGCCCAGCGAATCGAGCGGGTTCGGATCATTCGGCCGCAACTGCTCATATCCGCGCAGGACGCGAATGGCGGTCGGCAGATCGCCCGCGTACGCCGCCGCGTAACCCATCATGTTGAGCGCTATCACATCATCGGGGCGGATGGTCAGCGTACGGCGGAACTCCACAATGGCGGCATCCAAATCGCGGATGCTCATCAGAGACTCGGCCAACGCGCGATGCTTCAGCGGATCGGAGGGATCCAGGCGGGCAAGATCGCGCAGCGCCGCAATTTGGGCCGGGATGCCGCCCTGCAACCGGGCGGCATCGAGATCGAACTGGGCGCGTTCGAGGGCTGCAA
>Ga0335074_10005245_pt1 | contig 17929 bp, 21 predicted proteins | sample Lox_Sample_23_FD_206715 | JGI IMG/M metagenome (GOLD analysis project Ga0335074, IMG submission 206715) | Soil microbial communities from Loxahatchee National Wildlife Refuge, Florida, United States - Lox_Sample_2.3 | ecosystem: Environmental > Terrestrial > Soil > Wetlands | place: USA... | reverse complement strand
GACGGTCAGCGCCGACAGGTGGCGCATCTCGCCGAGCGTTCCGATCTCGGCCAGGCGTCCCTCGCGCAGGATGGCGATCCTCCCGCACAGCGCCTCGACCTCGCTGAGGATGTGCGAGGACAGGAACACGGTCTGCCCGTTCTCGCCCGCCTCGAGCACGCAGCGGCGGAACGCCTGTTCCATGAGCGGGTCGAGCCCGCTGGTGGGCTCGTCGAGCACGAGCAGGTCGGGCCGCGTCATGAACGCGGCGATCAGCAGGATCTTCTGGCGGTTCCCCTTGGAGTACGACCTCACCTCCTTGGATGGGTCCAGGTCGAACCGCTCGATCAGCTCGTCGCGATACCGGGGATCGACCCGGCCCTGCACCCGGCCGAGCAGGTGCAGCGTCTGCGCCCCGGTCAGCGATGGCCAGAGGCTGGCCTCTCCGGGCACGTAGGCGAGTCGCCGGTGCGCCGCGATGGTCTGGCGCTGGCAGTCGAGCCCGAAGATCTCCGCCCGCCCGGCCGTAGGCCGGGCCAGGCCCAGCAGCAGGCGGATGGTCGTGGTCTTCCCCGCGCCGTTGGGTCCCAGGTAGCCGAGGACCTCGCCTTCAGCGACTTCGAGGTCGAGACCGGTAAGAGCCTCGACGGTGCCGTAACGCTTGGACAGGCCCTCGGTGCGGATGGCCGGAGTTTCCACATGACTCAGCTTCCCGTGAGCGCCCTCGCGGGCGGCGGCAGCTGCCGGGGACCGGGCAACATCGCAACTCTGAGTTGCGATATCGTGATTCTGACATTGGCCGGCCCGGAACGCAACTGGGAGTTGCGATGAAGCCGCATCCCGCCCCGGCAAGCCGGGCCGGTCCGCTTGGCCGCGGCCCGAAAGTCCGCGCCGCGGTCCTCGCCGCGACGCTGGCCGAGCTTGCCCAGAACGGCTATGCCGCGCTGACCGTTGACGGCGTCGCGCGAAGGTCCGGCGTCCACAAGACCACGGTCTACCGCCGCTGGAAGGACCGGGAGAGCCTGGTCGCCGACGCGGTGACCGACCTCGCCGCGACGCAGGTGCCGGTGCCCGATACCCACGACGTCGCCGCGGATTTCCGGAGCTACGCACGGTCCCTGGCGAGGTACCTGGCTAGCCCGGCCGGCCGGGCTGCCCTCGCCGCGACCGTGTCCGACGCCGCCCGGATACCGGAGATCGCCGAGGCCAAGCACCGGTTCTTCCAGGACCGGTTCCGGCGCATGGAGCCCGTCGTGTCCGGCGCGATCGCCCGCGGCGAGCTCCCGGCGGGGACCGATCCGGCCGAGGTGGTCAGGACGCTCATCGCCCCGATCTACCTGAGGCTTCTGGTGACAGCCGAGCCGGTCGACGAAACCACCGCCGATAACGCCGCGGCGGTGGCGCTCGCCGCCGCGCGCGCCGGTTTGCTGAGCTCAAACGGGACCTAGGGCCCTGTCGGCGTGCTGCGAGGCCAGCGAGGCTGGAGCCGTGAAGATGGCAAGCAGACGTGATCCCTCGCGGCGGACCACCGCGAAAGAGCTGCCCCGGCGGCTGGTCGACGAGCTGCTGGCAGCCGCCACGGCGGCGCCCTCGATGCACAACACGCAGCCGTGGCGGTTCCGTGTCAACCAGGACATGATCGAGGTGCGTGCCGATCCGGAGCGGATGCTGCTGATCACCGACCCGACCAGCCGGGCGGTGCACATCGCTTGCGGCGCCGCGGTGCTCAACCTGCGGCTGGCCGCCGCCGTAGCCGGCCGGGAACCGGTGCTGCAGATCCTGCCCTACCCGGATCAGCCGCTGCTGCTGGCGACGGTCCGGCTGGCGGGGCCGCACCGGGCCGGCCAGGCCGAGCGCGGCCTGCACGCCGCGATCACCGAGCGGCACACCAATCGGGGCCCGTTCAGCGGGCGCCCCGTGCCACAAGCCGCCCTGGCCGAGCTCGCCGATGCCGCCCGGGTCGAGGGCGGCATCCTGCACCTCCTGGACGCCAGTGAGACGGCCCGCGTGCTGTACCTTGCCTGGGTTGCCGAGCGCGACCTGCTCGCCGATCGCGCCTACCGAGCCGAGCTCGCCAGGTGGGCGGGCGGTGCCCGTTGCCAGGACGGGATACCCGACGGTTCGCTCGGGCCCCGGGCCCTCCGCCCACCCGCCGCGGTCCGCGAGTTCGTGCCGGGCGGCCCCGCACCGGCCGGCTACGCCCGGTTCGAGGAGCACCCGCAGCTTGCCGTGCTGTCTATGCCTTTCGGCGGGCGGGCCCACTGGCTGCTGGCGGGCCAGGCGCTGCAGCGAGTGCTGCTGACCGCCACCGCGCACGGGATCGCCGCGAGCCCGCTCACCCAGCCGCTGGAGACGGGCCTGGCGCGCCTGGTCGCTGACCCGAGAACCGGGCGGGAAGTGCCGCAGATGATCCTGCGCCTCGGGTACGGGCCGCCGGTGCCGGCGGCCCCGCGGCGGCCCGTGCCCGAGGTTCTCGACGAATAGCCGCGCCCGCCGCGGCACGGGAGGCAGGAGGAGCCATGGACACCGCGCCACCGGATGCCGGGGCACCCGCTCCCCCCGGCCCCTCCACCGCGGAGCAGACGGCCAGGTACATCGTGGCGCAGGCGATCTGGGCACCCTCGGTGCACAACACGCAGCCATGGTGGTTCAGCACCGAAGGGCAGCAGGTCAGCCTCTACGCGGACGCCGGCCGACGGCTGACGGTGGCCGATCCGGACGGCCGCGAGATGATGATCAGCTGTGGCGCCGCGCTGTTCACCCTCCGTCTTGCATTGCGGTCGCTTGGCTATGTACCCAAGACGCGCGTGCTGCCCGATCCGGCCCAGCCCATGCTGGTCGCGCGCGTGAGCTGGCGCGAGCGAGCGGCCACGGCGGAGTTCGAGAAGCGTCTGAACAGCCAGGTGCCGCGGCGCCGGACGCACCGCGGTGGGTTCGACCCGGTGCCGCTCTCGCCTCACCTGCTCGCGGCGCTGAGTGAGGGCGCCGCGCGGGACGGTGCGACGTTGCGCTTCATCAGCGACGGAGGGCAGCGAGCCGTGCTCGCGGCGGCCGTCGGCGCGGCCGAACAGGCCATCCGCGCGGATAGCACGCGCGTCCAGGAGCTCGTCATGTGGGCTTCCCCGCCGGGCAGCCCCCGAAGAGACGGGGTGCCAACCACCTCTTATCCAAAGCGCGCGGAGCATACCGACCCGGACTTCCCCGGCAGAGACTTCGCCCACGGCCTTGGATGGGGTAACCCGCCGCTCAGCTCGGCGCGGTCGCCGCGGATCGCCGGCGTGGTCGGCCTGCTCTGCACGGCCGACGACCACCCCGCCGACTGGGTGAACGCGGGGCAGGCGCTGCAGCGGCTCCTGCTCACCGCGAGCACGTGCGGCGTCGCAGCGGCGCTGCACAGCCAGCCGCTGGAGCTGCCCGGGCTGCGCGAGCTCATCCGGGCCAGGCTGGGGGGCGGCCATCCTCACCTGCTGTTCCGGCTGGGCGCCGTCATCCAGACGGAGGCCTCGGTTCGGCGTTCGCCCGGCGAGGTTCTCCGCTAGGACCGTGGTAGGGCCGCCGCGCGGCAGGCATGGAAGCGGCCCTCCCGCAGGAGGGCCGCTCGATCGTGACAGGCGGACTCGCGGTTCCCTATTTCTTTGCATCGCCACCGACGGCATGGCTGCTGGAGGGCGCGTGCGTGATGTTGATCCGGCGAGCCTGCGCCTTCGGCGAGGCCGGGATCGTCAGCGTCAGCACCCCTTCGGCGTATGCGGCGGTGAGGTGTTCCGAATCCAGGCCCTCGCCCAGGGAGAGCTGCCGCGTGAACGCCCCCTGCGGGCGCTCGGCGACGATGATCTGCTCGCTCTCGCTATAGCGCGGGCTGCGTTCCGCCTTGATCGTCAGCGTGTTGTGTTCCACCGTGACCTCGATGCTGGCCGCGTCGACGCCGGGCAGGTCGGTGTCGATGTGGTACGTGCCGTCGTCGGACCGGTAGATGTCGATCGGCACGCCGCGCGGGGTGCGTGTCCCGGTCGCGGCCAGCGACATGAGTCGCTCCCAGGGGTCCGGGAAAGGCTCGAACCTGAGCACTGCCATGACTGCTGCCTCCTCGTAGTGTGGGGGGTCCCCGGTTTCAACACTGGCCCGGGCTGATCTGGCCGTGCAGGGTCGAAGGTCCGGGTCCTTGGTCCCCGCTCCTAAGATCGCTGTAGCCCGTGACCGGCCGGGAACTGGCATGCGGGCAGGCGGAGATCGGAGGCGCCGTGGTGAACGTGGTAATCACCGGCGGGGCCGGCTTTGTCGGGTCGCGCCTGGCACGCGAGCTGCTCGCGGCGGGCTCGCTTGGCGTGGCCGGCGGCGGAGCACGCCAGCTTTCCCGGGTGACGCTCGTGGACAAGGCCATGGCACCCGCGGACCTGGCCGCCGACGAGCGGGTGACCATGCTCCAGGGCGACCTCGGCGAATTGCTCCAGCCGGGACGCGCCGGCGAAGACGTGCTCGCCGCGGCCGACGTCATCTTCCATCTCGCGGCCGCGGTCAGCGGCGAGTGCGAGGCCGACTTCGATCTCGGCATGCGCGCGAACCTGCAGGTTACCGAGTCGCTACTGGCCACGTGCCGCGCCGCGGCGACGAACCCGCTGGTGGTGTATTCGAGCTCGGTCGCGGTGTTCGGCGGCTCGGACGAGCACCGGCTCCCGGCGGTCGTGGAAGACGACACCCTGCCGAACCCGCAGACCAGTTACGGCGCGCAGAAGTTCATCGGCGAGCAGTTGATGGCCGACTACACGCGCAAGGGGTTCCTGCGCGGGAGGTCGCTCCGCCTGATGACCGTGTCCGTGCGCCCGGGGCGGCCCAACGCGGCCGCGTCCGGGTTCCTGTCCGGCATGATCCGCGAGCCGCTGGCCGGCCAGCGCGCGGTCGTCCCGGTCGACCCGGCGACGGAGGTGGCGCTCGCGTCACCGGCCAGGGCGATCGGCGGGCTGATCCGCGCCGCCACAGCGTCCGATCGGGACTGGGGTGGCCGCACCGCGGTCAACCTGCCCGCGCTCACCGTCTCCGTCGGCGACATGGCCGCGGCGCTGGAGCAGGTGGCCGGGCCCGAGGTGAGCGCGCTGATCGACTGGGTCCCGGACCCGGCCGTGGCCAGGATGTTCGCGACCTGGCCGGGGCGGGTGCACTCGGAGCGCGCCGCCCGGCTCGGCCTGACCGCGGATCCCGACTTCGTCTCGATCATCAACCTGCACCGTGCGGAGTCCGCCACAGGTCGGTGACGGCCAGCCCGAGGCCGGCGAGCATCCGCCGCAGCAGCGGCATGGACAGCCCGATGACGTTGCTGTGGTTGCCGTCGATGCCCTCGACGAATGGCGCCCCCAGACCGTCGATGGTGAAACCGCCGGCCACCCGCATCGGCTCCCCGCTGGCCACGTACGCGGCCACCTCGGCGTCGCTCGGCGACCCGAACCGCACCACGGTCCGGCCGACGCCGCGCACCCGGCGGCCGGAACCCGGCTCGATCAGGCAGTGGCCGGTGTGCAGCGTCCCCTCCCGCCCGGCGAGGAGCGCCCACATCTCGACGGCGCGGTCCGGCGACGCGGGCTTGCCGTACGCGCGGCCGTCCAGGTCCAGCATCGTGTCGCAGCCGAGCACGAGGGCGTCCGGCCGCAGCGCGGCAACGGCGGCCGCCTTGCGCTCGGCCAGCAGGTCCACGATCGTGGCGGTGTCCAGGTGGTCCTCGGTCGTCTCGTCGACGCCGCTGACCACGACCTCCGGGTCGATTCCGGCGCCCCGCAGCACGCTCAGCCGGCCGGCCGATCCCGACGCGAGCACAAAAGCTGCGGGCCCAGGTCGCGTCACCCGGGTCACGGTAGCAAGGAACAATACCGGCATGACATCCGAGCAGCCCGCGCGGCGCGGGGCCGGGTCTTTCGACCAGTGGTACGCCGGCCTGCGGTCCATGCAGGCAGAGGGCGAGCGCTCGCTGGCGACCTGGGACGCCATGCGCCGCGTGTTCGCGACCGCGACCGCGCCGTGATCAGGCCGAGCGCGGGTAGCCGCGGGCGACGGTCCTGGCCAGGATGCCGAGGGTGGCGCGCAGCGCGCTCTCGGGGATGACCGGGAAGATCCCGGCCTTCCGCCACGACTCATCAATGTTCGACCAGTCGTAATACGAGGTGACGACCGTCGTGCCCGTTCCGTCGGCGCCCGGCTCGAGCGTGTAGCCGTAGACGTGCCCGATCTGCGGGCGGATCTGGCCAAGGATGGTCCAGGCGATCTCGCGGTCGGGCTCGAACGAGCAGATCGTGACCGTGACGTCGTACTCGCCGAGCTCCGGGTAGTCGTTCAGGGCCTCGCGGTCCATGTGCACGACAAAGCTGTCGCCGGGCGCGGACACCGGGTCGCCGGTCGCGTCCATCAGCATCCCGGAACTGTCGATGGCCACGTGCCCCTGCGGGTCGCACAGCACCCGGAAGATGGCCGCGGGGTCCGCGGCGATCGTGCGCTTGACCTCGATCCGCTCGTCTGCCACCCCTCTATCTTGCCATCGCGCGGATAGGCTCGGGGAGTGGTGATGGCCCCGATGCCAGCCGCGACGTCCACCGGCGGGGACGTCGCGCGGCGGCTGCTGGACGACGGCTACGTGATCGTCTCCGGCATGATGACCGCCGCCGACGTCCGGTCCGCCAGGGACGATCTCGGCCGGGTCCTCGAGGCCACGCCGACCGGCCGCAACTCGTTCGAGGGCTTCGGCACGCAGCGGGTGTACGCCCTGTTCGCCAAGACCCGCACGTTCGACAGGGCCGCGGTGCACCCGCTGCTGCTCGAGGTGCTCGACGAGGTCCTCGGGCACTACCAGCTCAGCGCGCCGGTGGGGATCCGCATCGGGCCGGGCGAGAAGGCCCAGACCCTGCACCGGGACGACGGCGTGTACCCGCTGCCGCAGCCCGGCCCGCCGGTGGTCGTCAACACGATGTGGCCGCTGGACGAGTTCACCGCCGAGAACGGGGCGACGAGGTTCATCCCCGGCAGCCACCTCTGGGAGCCGGGGCGCCAGCCCACGGCCGGCGACCCCGTGGAGACGGCCACGATGTCGCCGGGCTCGGTCATGTTCTACCTCGGCAGCCTCGTACACGGCGGCGGGGCCAACGACACCGCCCGGCCGCGCCTCGGCGTGATCCTCGAGTACGTCGTCGCCTGGCTGCGGCCGCAGGAGAACCACTGCCTCGCGGTGCCGCGCCGCGTGGTCCGGACGCTGCCGCCGCGGCTCCAGGAACTCCTCGGCTACAACATCTACCCCCCGTTCCTCGGCTACGTCGACGGCGCGCACCCCCGCAAGATCCTCTCCGCCGGCGAATAGCGGCGTGTATCAGCGCCGTCGCCCGCCGCTCTGGTAGTCGGGGGCGTTTTAGCCTGCGCGGGAAGGGGGCCATTCATGGATGCCGAGACGATGTTCCTGGACTGCCCGGCGTACTTAGACCGGCACGGCGCGGTGCGGTGCGGGCTGCCCGCCGAGGTCGAGGACAGGTACACGATGACGTCGACCGACGGGCCGCTGGAGAGCGCGAGGATCCGCTGCCCGGACGGTCACATGTTCAACGGCCCCGTCGAATCGCTCACCTGGGTCAACTCAGATCGCGTCGAGCAGGATCGTGCGCAGGTCGTCGGTGCTGAGCACGACCGGGTTGCCCTGCATGCTGCTCGACACCGCGGCCTTGGCGGCGACGTCGTCCACGTCTTGGGTGCTTAGCCCGAACGCGGCGAGGCGGGGTATCTCGAGCAAGCCGACGGTGTCCCGGATCCAGGCGATGCCGTCTTCGACGGCGGCGGCCGGCTTGCCGGTCAGTATCGCGGCCATCTCGGCGTACCGGGCCAGGGCGGGCTGGCCGTCCGGCGCCGACCGGAGCCCGCGCACGTTGGCCTCGACCACCGGCGCCAGCAGCGCGGCGCAGGCCACGCCGTGCGGCACCGCGGCGGTCCCGCCGATCACGCCGGCCAGGCCGTGCACCGCGCCGAGCTTCGCGTTGGCCAGGGCCATCCCGCCCAGCAGGCTGCACATCGCCATGTCGGAGCGCGCCGCGAGGTCCCTGCCGTCGGCGAACGCGGCGCGCAGGCCGGCCGCGGCCCGGCGCAGGCCCTCCCGGGCCAGGCCGTCGGTCAGCGGCGTGGCGCGGACCGAGACATACGGCTCGAGGCACTGCGTCAGCGCGTCCATGCCGCTGGCCGCGGTGACCGGCTTCGGGCAGGACACCGTGAGCTCCGGGTCGACGAGCGCGACCCTGGGGATCATCAGCGGGCTGCGCAGGCTCGCCTTGAGCCCGTGCGCGGGCGCGGCGAGCACGGCGTTGGCCGTCACCTCGGCGCCGGTGCCCGCGGTCGTGGGCACGGCGGCAAACGGCGCGGCGGGCTTGGTGATCTTCCGGCCCTGCCCGACGACCTCCAGGTAGTCGAGCGGGTCGCCGCCGTTGCCGAGCAGCATGGCCACGGCCTTGCCGGTGTCGATGACGCTGCCGCCGCCGATCGCCGCGACGACGTCCGCGCCGTGCTCGCGGGCGGCGGCCACGCCCGCCTGAGCCAGGTCGACCGTTGGCTCCCCGGCCACCGCGAACACCGCGGCCGGCATCCGTAGTTCCGCCAGCAGTTGCGCATTCCGCGCCGGGTCGGCGCCGGTGCACACGAGCACCCGGGACCCCATCCCGGCCAGCACCCCGGGGAGTTCCGCCGCCCGGCCGTTGCCGACGAGGATGCGCCCGGCGGTCGCGAACTCGAACGGCGTCATGGCGCCCCGCTCGACCAGCCCTCGTCGCTGCCCGGGAACACGGCGGAGAACTTGGCCGAGGCCCGCGGCTCGGCCATCATCTCGGCGACCGAGTCGCGCCAGACGGCGTAGTGCGGCGTGAGCTTGTGCGCGGCCGAGGCGTCGTCGTCGCGGTAGACCTCGGTCAGCACCACGTGCTCGGGGTCGGCCTGATCCTTGATCACGTCGAACCGCAGCACGCCCGGCTCGCCCAGCGAGGCCCGCGCGTTGACCAGCGTGGCGGCGAGGAAGTCATCGACCCGCCCGGGCACCACCCGGACATGCACATGGACGACCAGCATGTGCCAATCCTGCTACACCGTGTTCTGCCTAAACCCGGGGCGCCGCATATTCCGCTCGCCCGGGCCGGCCGGGCGCAGTTATGGTGGCGGCGTGGCACAGGAGCGGTCCGGGCCGGACCTGAAGGCGGCCGGGCTCTGGGGCGGGGCCCTGCTCACGCTCCGGTTCCTGACCGAGCTCGCGACGGTGGCCATGCTCGCGACGGCCGGCGCGCTCGCCCACGCCGCCGTGGCCTGGCGGGTCGTGCTCGCGATCCTCGGGGTGATCTTGTTCGCCGTCATCTGGGGTCGCGCGATCGGCCCGCGTGCCGCTCACCGGCTCAGTGACCCAATGCGGCTGGTGGTCGAGATACTGATCTTCGTCGTGTCGGCCGTGGCCCTGGGCCTCTTCGGCTACCCGGTCGTCGGGATCGTCGTCGCCGTCATCTCGATCGCCACCGCGGCCGCGCTTCGCGCGGTCATGCCGGGTTCCTGACGCCGGGCGGGGCGAACCGGCCGAGCAGCTCGTCCTTGATCGCGGGCCGGCTGCCGAACACCAGCAGGAAGCTCGCCTCCCTGGCCAGCCGGTCGGCGTCGTCGCCGGCCAGCGCGGACCTGCTGCCGCGGCGGACCGCGAGGTAGTGCGCGGCGCGCGCGGCGAACTCCGAGGCCCGCGCCCTGGCGGCCGGCATCGCGGCGGTGTCCGCCGCGTCGAGCCCGGCGCGGCACGCGTCGAGCTCGGCGTCCAGCGGGGACGGCCCGATCAGCGCGCAGCACCGGCGGCCCACGCCGAGGGCCAGCGAGCCGTTGCCCCGCAGGCCCTGCGACTGCGCCGCGACCGGGTCGTAGGGTGCCTGGCTGACCAGCCGGCCGCCGGGCACGAACACGCCGTCGAGCCTCAGCTCGACCGTGGCGCTCGCGTCCGCGGCGGCGAGCCGCTGCCGGGCCGCCGCGAGCCCCCGCTGCTCCCTGGCGTCCATCAGCAGCGTCACCGCCGTCTCCCCCGGACCGCGGCCGACGACCACCAGCAGGTCGACGATCCCCCAGCCGCTGACCCACGGCGCCTCGCCGTCCAGCAGCCATCCGCCGTCCACCGGCCTCGCGGTGAGCCGCGGCGGCCCGGGCAGCAGCCCGGCCAGGGCGACGCCGCCGCGCACCTGGCCGCTGACCACGGCGGGCAGCAGCGCCTCCCGCAGCGCGGCCGGCGTGCCGGGATCGAGCATGGCGCCGAGCAGGCGCAGGTGCTGCAGCCACACGAACGTCGACGGCAGGCACGCGGACGCGAGCTCCTCGATGACCTGGGTGACCTCGGCGTCCATGCCGAGCCCGCCCACCCCGGCCGGGGCGAAGATCCCGTAGAGCCCCGCGTCGGCGAGGCGGCGCAGATGCTCCTCGGGAATGGTTTCGGCGGCGTCGACCGCCGCGGCGTCGGCAAGGAACCTGGCGGCCACGTCCTGGATGGTGGCCGGCAGACCGGAACCGCTCATGAGCTTCGCGTCACACCGGCACGGCGGCGCCGTTGACGAGGCCCGAGGACGGAGCGGCCAGGTACAGGTAGGACCGGGCGATGTCCGGGATCTTCGGCCACGCGTCGTAGTTGGCATTGGGGATCGCCGCCCGGTTGGCCGGGGTGTCGATGATGCTCGGCACGACGCAGTTCACGGTGACCCCGGTGCCGCGCACCTCATCGGCGGCCATGCTCACGAGGTGCAGCACGCCCAGCTTGCTGACCGAGTAGGCGAAGCCCGAGCCCTTGCTCACCACGCCGGCCCGGCTGGCGGTGTGCACGACCCGGCCCGCGCCCGCGGCCTGCATGCCCCGCAGCGCGTGCTTGGTGATCAGCGCGGCGGTCACCAGGTTCAGCCGGAGCTGGCCGGCAAGCTCCCCCGGGTCGAGCTCGGCCAGCGGGCGCTGGGGCGCGAACCCGCCCACGGTATTCACCACCGCCCAGGGCGCGGCCCCGGCGTCGAACACCGCGGCCACCTCGGTGTCATCGGCCACGTCCGCGGCCTCATAGCTGACACCGGCCAGCCTGCGGTCGCCCTCGGGGACCATCCGGTCCACGCCGGTGACCGAGGCGCCCGCCTCGGCGAACGCCGCCGCCACACCAGCGCCGAGCGCCCCGGCGGCGCCGAAGACCAGCACCTGCCGCCCGTTGAGACCCTCGTCGTGCATGCCTGGCTCCCCTCGTGTCGTGGTCACGCCAGCCCCCTGACCGCGCGGGCCGGCGGGCTGTCGCCGCGGATCGACGAGACCATATCCAGCGCCTGGCGGGTCTCGGCGACGTGGTGCGCGCGGAAGATCCGGGCCCCAAGCCACGCGCAAATGGAGGTCGTGGCCAGCGTGCCGGCCAGCCGCTCCCCCACCGGCAGGTCCAGCGTCTCACCGATGAAGTCCTTGTTGGACACCGCGACCAGGACCGGCCAGCCGGTCGCCACCATCTCCGGCAGCCGCCTGGTCACCTCCAGAGAATGCCACGTGTTCTTGCCGAAGTCGTGCGCCGCGTCGATCACGATCCGGGACGGGTCCACGCCGTCGGCGACCGCGCGGGCGGCCAGCGTCAGCGTCTGGTCGAGCACGTCGGCCATGACGTCGCGGTAGCTCACCCGGAACGGCCTCGTGCGCGGCGCCTGCTTGCCCACGTGGGCGCAGACGAGGCCCGCCCCGAACTCGGCGGCCACCTCGCCGAGCCGCCGGTCCCAGCCTCCCCAGCTGTCGTTGATCAGGTCCGCGCCGGCCGCGCACGCCGCTCTGGCCGTCTCGTGCCGAAATGTGTCCACGCTGATCACGACGCGGGGGTGGGCGGCGCGTACGGCGGCGATAAGGCCGGCCGTGCGCCGGATCTCCTCGGCCGGGGCGACCTCGGCACCGGGAGCCGCAGGCACGCCGCCGACGTCGACGATGTCGGCGCCCTCGGCGACGGCCTGGTGCACCCGGTCCATGGCCGCGGACTCGTCCCAGGTCACCCCGGGCCGGTAGAACGAGTCCGGCGTGCGGTTCACGATCGCCATGACCAGCAGGTCGCGCGGCGCGAAGCTGGCCTGCCCCAGCCGGAGTGTGCCCTGCCGGTCTCCCATGACCTGCGATACTAGATCCGGTCACCCCGCAGACCGCCCCCGGAGGTCAGTATCCAGCGCCGCGCGCCGCGCTCTTCGCGCCCGTCATGAGGCGGCCGCGTCTGGCGCACCTGGGGCCGGCCCTGGAAAACCGCGACTTCCGGCTGTGGTGGCTGGGCATGCTCGGCATGAGCACGTCCCTGCAGATGCTCGAGGTGGCCATCGGCTGGGAGGTCTACGCCCAGCACAGCAGCCCGCTCGACCTCGGCTGGATCGGGCTTGCCGAGTTCGCCCCGATGTTCGTGCTCGCGATCCCGGCCGGGCATCTGGCCGACCGGCTGTCCCGCCGGCGGGTCTTCGCGATCGCGCTGCTGGTCGGCGTCGCCGTCGCGGCGGGCCTCGCCACGGCGAGCCGGTCGCCGGTTTCCTCGGTGCTGCCGTACCTGGCGCTCGCGGGAGGGGCGGGCACGGTCATGGCGATCGGCACCCCGGCCGCCCGGGCCATGCCGCCCACGCTCGTTCCGGCGGCACTGCTGCCGAGCGCGATGACGCTGCGCTCGATCGCCTCGCAGTCCGCGCAGGTGGCGGGGCCGGCCCTCGGCGGCGTGCTCTACGCCGTCTCGCCGACCCTCGTCTACGCGCTGGCGGCGGCGCTGTGCCTGCTCGCCTCGGTATCGGTGGTCATGATCCGGGCGCGGCCGGCGGCGGCGAATCCCCGGACCCCGGCCTCGCCCGGCGTCGAAAGCGTGCTGGAAGGCATGCGGTTCGTCCGGCGGACCCCGATGCTGCTCGGCGTGATCCTGCTCGACCTGCTCGTCGTCCTGTTCGGCGGGGCCGTGGCGCTGCTGCCGGTGTTCGCACGGTCGATCCTGCACGTGGGCCCGGAAGGCCTCGGCGTGCTGCGCGCCGCGCCCGCCGTGGGCGCCCTGGTCGCCGGCGCGATCCTGACCCGCAGGCCGCTGCTCCGCAGGGCGGGGCCCCGGCTGCTCCTCGTCGTCGCGCTGTTCGGCGGGAGCATCATCGTCTTCGGCCTGTCCCGGATCTTCGCGCTTTCCCTGATCATGCTCGCGGTCAGCGGCTTCGCCGACATGGTCAGCGTGAACATCCGGACCACCACGGTCGCGCTGGTAACGCCGGACCGGCTCCGCGGCCGGGTGTCGGCGGTGGAGATGGTGTTCATCAGCGCCTCCAACCAGCTGGGGGCGTTCGAATCCGGGCTGGCCGCCTCGCTCGTCGGCACCGTGCCGGCGGTCGTGGGTGGCGGCGTGATCACCATCGCGATCGCCCTGACCTGGCGCCGGCTGTTCCCCGCGGTGGCCAGGATCGACCGGCTGCAGGAGATCAGGCCGGCCGGCGAGCCGGGCCCGCGGCCTGGCCGGGAGCTTCCGCAGACCTAAGGAGCCCGCCCAGCTCGGCGGCCGGGGGTCAGCCGGCCGCCAGCGTCAGCCGACCTGGCGGCCCTCGGCTGCCCAGTACGGGGCGCGCAGCTCCCGCTTCAGCACCTTGCCCGAGCCGGTCCTCGGCAGCTCGTCGATGAAGTCCACGGACCTCGGCGTCTTGTAGCTGGCCAGGTGCTCCCGGCTGAACGCCATCACGTCCGCGGGGGACAGATCGGCGCCGGGGCGGCGCACGACCGTGGCGTGCACGGTCTCACCCCATTCCTCCGACGGGATCCCGAACACCGCCGCCTCGTAGATGTCCGGATGCTGCTCCAGCGCGGCCTCGATCTCGGCCGGGTAGATGTTCATCCCGCCCGAGATGATCATGTCGTTCTTGCGGTCGCAGATGTAGTAGAAGCCCTCGTCGTCGCGGTAGGCGATGTCGCCGACCGTGTGCAGGTCGCCGCGGCGCGACTTGTCGTAGCTGTCCCGCTGCTTGTAGTACTCCTCGTAGATGCCGGGCGACCGCACGTACAGCTCGCCGGTGTGGTCGGGCCCGGTGCCGGTCACCTCGCGGCCATCGGCGTCGATGAGGAATACGTCCACGCCGGGCGCTGGCTTGCCGCAGGACCCCGGCTTGCGCCGCTGGTCCTTCGGCTCGAGCACGCAGTCCACGCCGAGCTCGGTGGAGCCGTACACCTCCCACAGCGAGTCTTCCGGGAAGTCGGCCAGGTACTGCAGCTTCAGCGTGTAGCTCCACGGCGCGGCGTTGGCGATCATGCGCTTCATCGACGACCGGTCGTAGCGCTTCTTGACCTCCTCGGGCAGCGCGCAGACCATGCGGATCGGCGCGGGAGCGGCGAACGTCGAGGAGACCCGGTAGGTGTCCACCAGGCGCAGCCAGTCCTCGGGGTCGAACCTCCGCTGCACCACGACGGTCTGGCCGAGCGCCAGAGCGCCGCCCATGAACCCCCAGGGGCCGCTGTGGTAGAGCGGGCCGGACGTGAGGTAGACGTCGTCCGGGGTGTAGCCGATGAGCCCGATCAGCCTGACCGCGCTGGTGTCCTGGGCCCCCGGCCGGGCGAGGCGCAGCGCGCCCTTCGGCTTGCCCGTGGTGCCGGAGGTGAAGATCATGGTGCCCGCGCCGGCCTCGGGCTCGGGATCCACGGGCGCGGTGGCCGGGGCGGCCGCGACAAAGTCGTCGGCCAGCATGCCGTCCGGGGCCGGGCCGCCGTACACGATCACGTGCCGCAGCCGCTCGACGCGGGTGAGCAGGTCGGCGAACATCGGCGCGAGCTCGGCGTCCACGTAGGCCACCGTGGCGTCGGAGTGGCCGACCACGTACTGCGCCTCTTCCGTGGTCAGCCGGTAGTTCAGCGGGACGGCGACGAAGCCGGCCTTCCGGCTGGCGCTGATCGCCGCGACAACCTGCGGCGAGTTCGGCCCGCACCAGATGACCTTCTCGCCGGGCCGCACGCCCAGCGAGAGCAGCGCGTTGGCCACACGGTTCGACTGCTCTTCCAGCTCGCGATAGGTCCAGCGGGTGACCTGCCCGCTGCCTCTGTCGTCGATGACCGCGGGCTTGTCGGGCTGGGCCTGGGCGTACAAGGTCAGAAAGTCCGGCATGGTGCCTAGCTTCCTACCCCAGCGGCGCCAGCGGAAGACGCGCGACCACGACATACCCTGGGATATCGTGCACAGGTGACCGCAGGCGAGTCGAATTGGGTGCCGCCCGGAGTCGATACCAAGCGGGCGAACCCGGCCCGGGTCTACGACTACTTACTCGGCGGTACCCACAACTTCCTGGCCGACCAGGACGCCGCCCGGGCGATCCTCGCGGTCGAGCCGAACTCGCGGCCCGGCGCCCGGGCCAACCGGGCGTTCCTCGGCCGGGCGGTGCGGTTCATGGCCGCACAGGGCATCCGCCAGTTTCTCGACATCGGCTCGGGCATCCCGACCGAGGGCAACGTGCACGAGATCGCCCAGCAGGCCGTCCTCGGCGCCAGGGTCGCGTACGTCGACAGCGACCCGGTGGCGGTCGCGCACGCCCTCGCCATGCTGGACGGGAACGCCGACGCCGGGATCACCGAGGCCGACCTGCGTGAGCCGCGGCAGATCCTCGCCGACCACGAGGTCCGCCGGCACATCGACCTCGCGCGGCCCGCCGGGCTGCTGCTCAGCATGGTCCTGCACTTCATCAGCGACGACGAGGATCCGTGGCGGATCGTGGCCACGCTGCGCGACGCGCTCGCGCCCGGCAGCTACCTGGTGCTGGCCCATCTCACGAACGAGAGCAAGCCCGTGGTGGCACGCGCCGCGGAGACCGTGTACAACCGCAGCGTCAGCACGGACATCCACATGCGCTCGCGCGCGGACATCCTGAGGTTCTTCGACGGCTTCGACCTCGTGGATCCCGGGCTGGTCTACATGACGCAGTGGCGGCCCGATTCCCCCGATGACGTGCCCGCGGATCCCAGCCAGTTCTGGGTCCTGGTAGGCGTCGGCCGCAGGCCCTAGCTTGAGGGCGTGACCGCCGCCCGGACCTGGCTCGTTCCCCGTTACGGAACGTTCAGCGCGCTGACCAATTCCAGCCTGGGCGGCGATCCCGCCGTGGCGAGGAACGCGTTTGGCCAGGGCACCACCTGGTTCTCGGTGGTCTACCGCGGCGAAGGAACCGCCACCAGGAGCCCGTTGCCGCCGGGCTATCCCGGCGTCGCGGTGCTGAAGTTCGCGGCGTATCAGAACGGCCGCGACGGCCTGCTCGACGCGATCTCCGACGGCCTGCCGTCCTGGGTCCAGGCCGTCCAGTACGACGCGGAGGGCTGGGACCGCACGCCGCCGATCGAGAAGGGCGCGTGGCTGTACAACCCCTTCCCCGGGGTCAGCCACGCGGAGCTGTTCTGCCGCCGGGCGCACGAACTCGGATACCGCGTGGTGCTCACCCCCAGCCTCGACCTGTGCAGCAACAAGCCGAATCCCGCGTACCCGGACGGCAAGCCGCAGTACCCGGTTCGCTCCGGAGAGCGGAATTACGGGGCATACGTCCGCCACCGCCTCGCCTCTGCCGCGCGGTGGCTGTCACCCGGCGACGTGTATGAGTTCCAGGCCCAGGCGCTCGAGCGCGACACCGCCCGGTACGCGTCGGCGACCACGGCAGTGGCCGCACAGGTGCGCGAGGCCGGCGACGGCGTGACGTTCCTGGCCGGCATCGGCCGCACCGCGGCCAACTGGGACGGCGCCACCGCCGCCCAGCTCACCGCGGCGGCGCGGAGCGTCGCCCCGCTCGTCGCTGGCTACTGGCCCAACGTGGACTCCAGCGCCGCCCGCGTACAGACCATGATCCGTTTCCTCGAGAACCTCGGCTACTGAGGGCGGCCCGGCTCAGGGTGACTCGACGCTGGCCAGGAACGCGTTCACCAGCGCGGTGAACTCGTCCGGCTGCTCGGCGAAGCACAGGTGGGAGGCGTCCTCGATGATCTCGAGCTGCGAGCCGGGGATCCGCCGGTGCATCTCCTCCAGGTGGGACGGCCGGCACTCGTCGTACCTGCCGCCGACCAGCAGCGTGGGCACCGTGATCTCGCCGAGCCGGTCCATGATGTCCCAGGTCTTCAGGGACCCCGTGACCGTGAACTCGCTCGGGCCGTTCATCGTGTTGTACACGGAGTAGCCCGCCTCCGCGAACGAGCGCTCCAGGCCCGCCGGCCACGGCGACAGACGGCAGACGTGCGCCCGGTAAAAGCCGAGGATGGCCGCCTGGTACTCGGGACACGCCGTGAAGCCCGCCTCCTCGTGCTCCCGGATCACCCGCCGCACCTCGTCGGGCTCAGCGGCCAGCAGCTCGTCGCAGTCCTTGACCCACCGGATCATGCTGGCCGGGCTGCCGCACAGGACAAGGCTCATCAGGTCGGGCCGGCGGTCCAGCACGTACTGCTGCGCCAGCATCCCGCCCCAGGAGCTGCCGAACAGGTGCAGGCGGTCCAGGCCCAGCGCCTCGCGGACGCATCCGAGCTCGTCGACGAATCTTTCGACGGTCCACAACGCGACGTCTTCGGGCCGGTCGGAGTTGCCGCAGCCGAGCTGGTCGTAGAAGATCACCTGGCGCTGGTCGGCCAGCGCCTCGAGGGGTTCCAGGTAGTAGTGGGTGAACCCGGGCCCGCCGTGCAGGCAGAGCAGCGGTATTCCGCCCTCGCCGACCGAGCGGTACCAGACCCGGCCGCCCGTGACCTCGATGAACCCTTCCTGCGCCATTACGCTCCCTCTTCCTGCGTGGCCGCTGCCGTGGCGGCCACCGGCTCGTCGGCGAAGACCTGCCGCATCTCCGGCAGCCGCGACGGGTGCCGTGCGTACAAGTAGATCAAGACCGCCAGCCCGATCAGGAACCAGACCCCGATGATCAGCCCGGTCTCGCTGAGCGGGTACGACAGCGGCGAGACGAACTTCAGCACGGCCTTGCCGATGCCGAGCGCG
>Ga0335074_10005244_pt1 | contig 17929 bp, 20 predicted proteins | sample Lox_Sample_23_FD_206715 | JGI IMG/M metagenome (GOLD analysis project Ga0335074, IMG submission 206715) | Soil microbial communities from Loxahatchee National Wildlife Refuge, Florida, United States - Lox_Sample_2.3 | ecosystem: Environmental > Terrestrial > Soil > Wetlands | place: USA... | reverse complement strand
TGCCGCAGCGCCTATGGCTTCGAGGACGTAGGCTCGACGCTTTTCATCAAGCGGTGACGCATCGGGATAAGGTGTGCTCTCCTCGCCGGCTTCCGTCACGGTAGCGCTCCGCTGCTTGCGATAGTCCCCGCGGTCACGAAACCGAGCTTGGCAAGATTGGCTTGCTCGTCGCTGAGGAGCGGCGCGCAATTGAGCTGAAAGTCCTGAGAGATGCCCCCAGCAAGCACGCTCTGAAAGTCGCGAAGGCGCTGAAAGGCCGAGACAGCACCCGTGATATTGCTGCCCGGCGTGCTCGTTTGCGCCGCGACCTGTGCCGCAAGGAAGTCGTAGCACATCGCGGCAAGCTTATCGCCATGCGCCTTGGCATCCGTCGAGGCGTTTTGCAGATCGGCCAGAGTGAATTGCGCCAAGCTGGTACGCAGCTCGGCGACAGGCGACCCAATGGCCGAGGCGCCAGTTGACTGGCTCGTGCCCTGCGGCACAGCACAAGCGGCGAGAAGGCTTAGTGTTGCGGTGGCGAAAAAAATACTACGCATGGCTTACTTTCTCCTCTCTGTCGCGGCGGCGAGCGCGTGCCTTTGTTGCCACTTTTGCACGAGTGACCACCCGAGACCGACCAACACCATGATGGCGCCGACGCCGTCCTGTACTTGTCCCGAGCTAAGCAGGCCGTCGGCCGTGAGGGCGCCGCCGGCGGTCGTGAGAAGATGACGGAGGATGGCGAAGACGTCCTCTTGAGTCATGACGATCTCCTGGTGCCGAACTTGTGACTGAGGTCGAGGGAGTCGCTTTAACGAACTGAATCTGCGGGATCGCGCATGACGTGCGATCGCGGGGTTTCCGCCGTGTCTGGTAATCGGCTTCTCAGCGCGGGGGGCGCAGGGACCGGCGCTCGGCGTCGAGTTCGGTAAGCTCGATGCCCATTTTTTGCGCCATGGCGGCGAGCGCACCTTCGGTGAACTCCATCTTCGTTTCGAGCCTGGCGAGCCGGGCTTGCACGTCGCCATTCCACCAAATCGCCCCGGCGGACACGGTCACCACGATGGTGACGATGCTCAGGAGATTGCCGAGGGTGATAACTGAGCGGTATTCCACCAGCTTCCGTCCATTGCCGGTCACGTTTTGCTCAGCCATTTTCTCTCCGGTGTTTTGAAAGCAAAGGCGCATGCCTCGTTACCGCAGCGCCGAAACGGCACGCTCCGCAGCGTAAAGCGCTCCGCCATGCCGCCGACCGGGACTTGAGGCAGTAACCGAGCCGCTAACTCGGCGATTCCTGTGGTGCCGGCGACGGCGCATTGATGTTCGGAAGTGGCGAGTCCCAGCTATGACCGCCCGAATAGATCAGGCGAAACCGAGGCCCGCTCTCGTCAACACGCGGCGCTGCACTGCGGGCCGCGTTCAGCCCAGCCTGCAGGCCTTCCCCAAGCTGGCTCAGAAAGTAGGGACTTTTTGATGCCATCATGGCAGCGCCGATGCGAATCAACGGATCGCCGAGATCGAAGCCGTGTGGGGCAAATTCGGTGTCGTCTCCGCCTTCCCCTCCGGCAGCGAACGCCCGGGGAAAACCGGTTTGGTCGCGGCCCGGCACCAGGCGCCCGGCGGCGCTTCCGCCGCGTCGCATGAACATCATCGCAGCCTCTGCTGCTATGGGCAGCAGCGACATCAGCGACGATGCCCCGGACGAACTCGAGGTGCCTGCGCCGGCGCCCGAGCTGACGACATTGGGTGTCGCTATCGGCAAGGGATGGCCGCCGGCTGGCGGCATCGCCACCGGAGAGGCCCCGGAAAGCGCGATCGCTTGGTTCACATCGGCCATGTCGCCCGCCGAGAGCCCGGATGTGATGGCTGTGGACGCGCTATCGCCGAGCCCCGGCACTATCGGCACGAAGCCACCAATGTCGCGGCGCATTGTCGGGAAACCCGCACGACCACCACGGCGCACGGCGGTGAGGCCGCCCGCCAGCGTCGAAGCTGGCGTGTAGCCCAGCTCGGCCAAGCCGGCATCACCCGGCAGGAAGCCCGCGCTGGAGAGCCCGGTACCGGCGAGGCTGTTGCCACTGCCGAACAGCCCATATTGGTTGGCAAGGCCGAGCCCTGTAAGCCCGAGCCCCGCGATCTGTCCTACCAGGCTTGGCCCCGGTGACGTGGTCGTGCTCGTGCCGCCTTCGCCGGGCGCCGCACCCTCGACCAGCCCGGCGAGGAAGTCGGTGGTCTGATAGGGAAAGGCCTGCTGCTGCAGGAACTGCTCTTCCGGGACGTTGAGTTCTTCCTGCTGCAACTGCTGCTGGAGCGCACCCGTCTGCAACTCGGACGAAGCGCCGGACAGGAGCGAATTCTGCGCCTCGTTGCCAAGCCCCGCTTCCTGCGCCGCCGCGTTCTCGGCGAGCCACGAGTTCCCTTCGAGCCCCTGAAGCTGAAGGTTCTGCTGCTGTCCCAAGAGCCCGGCGGCGGTGGTGAAACCCTGGCTCTGGAGACCGGCGAGCGTCGGCGCCTCGGCGAGCTGCTGCTGCTGTGCCATCTGGCTCTCCAGCACCGCTTCGCGATCGCCGCCGAAAGCCCCGGAAGATGCCGCCGCGGCGTTCGCCTGATTGAACTGCTCGGCGTTCTGTTGGTTGAGCAGGTTCTGCGTCGCCTGGGTCACCTGCTGCGTGTAGGGGTTCTCGAATTGCGACAGGTTCGATGGGCTCCACGTCATCACCTGGGACAATGGATTGTCGGCACCAGCCGAGAGATATTGTTGCGCCGCGTTCAGGTAGGGGAGCGTGGCGCCCTGCGCTTGATTGACCTCGGAGAACGCTGCCTGCTGCGTCGGGTTGAAGCCCGCAATGGTAGGCCCCTGGTATTGCTGCAGCGGCAGCTGAGAGACGGCCGTGCCCTGGTTGATCAGGTTCTGATAGGCGGAGAGGATTTGTGGCGGCGGCGAGGTCGTGCTCGTCACCGTCGAGTTCTGACCGCCGCTACTGCCCTTACACATGGATCCGCCTCCCCGCGGCAGGCACGCTGCCCTTGCCGATCGCGGCCGGCCTTTCGAGGCGGCGCTGCGCGAAGGTGTCGCTCGTGTCGGCATTGTGCAGGAAGAGCGCGCCCACCTGCGGCACCTGGCGCTGCAGAAGCCGCATCTTCGGCCACAAGCGATGCCGCGTCAGGATACCGAGAAGGAGCGGCATGCCGAGCCGATCACTCGTCCATTTCGCGAATTCGACGAGCTTCTTGGCGTGCGTCGACCGGCGATGGTCGGGATGCACAAAGTTCCACATTTCCTCAAGGTGCCATTCCTCACTATACCACCACTGCGTCATCACGAGGCTGATCGAGGCTTCGATGCCGCCCGGCCCGTCGATGATGCCAATGACGCCGCCCTCGCCGCGCGTGCCGCGCCGAAGCATCGTCTCGACTTTGGCTGGCGCCAGCGACGCCAGCGCGTTCTCGCCATGGAGTTCGAGCAGCAGCGCATACACCGCCGCCTCGTCGTCCGGCCGCGCCAGGCGCACCCCGGCAAAAACCGCGCGAGCGCCTTCGGCGCTCGTCGCGGCCGGCGTCAGCGGAAGCGCAGCTTCCGTGGGAGCCGCACCGTGCGGGCGATGCACGGCGCTCATCGCCGCATCCTCGTGCGCTGCTGACAGCTGACGGCTGAAGGCTGACGGGACCTCATGACTTCACCGGTCCTGGCAGCTTCTGAGTCGTCGCGACGATGTGCTTGCGCGCTTCGACAATGAAGCGGTCGATGGCGTCGTGGCCGGCCGCCATATCGCTCTTGCGGATGCGCGGATTGCGCGCCTTCGCGCGCCGTCCGATCTCGGCAACCGCTTCCGGCCGCACGACATACTCGCCGCCCGCCGCCAAAATCTCGGTCGTGCGTCCGCGGCGCGCCACGCCCAGGCCGGGATGGCCTGGCGAGGGCGGCCCCCCCGCCGCGAAAGAGGGCGCCGGGCGCGGCATCGCCGCAGGCACGCGCGAGCGGATCGCGCCCATGCCCCACGGTCCCGAATGGAACATGCGGTCGAGCAGCGCCGCGCCATTGAGGCTGTTGCCCTCACCGAGCCCCGAGACAACATCTGCTGGAATCACATGGCTGTCAGCCGCCACGGCCATCGGCAGGTCGTCGGTGCGCCCGGCGACCGCAGAGTCGATGAAGCCGCCGGGATGGTAGGTGCTGTAAATCGAACGGTGGATGTCGAACATGCCCATCTGCTGCGGAGATGGAGCGACACCGAGCCCACCGAGAGCCCGCCGCTGCGGCAGTTTGCCGCCACGGGCGGCGGTGCCCCCGCCCCCGCCCGACGGCGAGATACCCAGCCAATCATTGACGTTCGCCTGGACGACACCCTGGGCCTGGCTCGGCGACATCGCCTGCACCTGCGCCGGCGTATAACCGGCGAACATTTCTCCGGGCTGCTGCGGCGTACCGAGCATCTGATTGAACTGCGCCTGCGAAGACCAAGGGCTGGAACCGGGCACCTGAAGGTTCCAGAAATTGCCATAGCTCGCGGCCGGCTGCGCCGAGAGCGCGCTCGCGCCCGTGACGCTCGCCGGTAGCGCCGTTGCCAAGGGAGCCGCCGCGGCTGACCCGAATCCCGGTGGCGTCGTGGTCGCGGTGCTCGACGGACTCATCAGCGCCTGTCCCGGCGACCAGCTCGGGCCGACTTCGCCCGGGTTGCCGGCGGAAAATGACATGATCGGCAGCGCCACCCCATAGGCGGCGGAGGGCATGTAGCTCGTGCCGCCAAGCACCGGCGCGCTGCCGCCAGTGTCGCGACGCAACCGCGGGATGCTCCCGCCTCGCCGCGACGTGGGTAGGCCTGACGTCGGAAACGCCGGCGCGGTCGGCGACGGCGAGCTACTCGGAAACGCCGCCATGCTCGCCGGCGCCATCTGCTTTGCCTTGAGCGCGCGCTGGATCATCTGCCCCTGCAGCGACGTCGGCGGCATCGTCACCGCAAGCTGCTGGAGCTTGTCGAGGGGCAGGTTGGCGAAGCGCTGATAGAGAAGCTGCACCTGTGGCATGGCGCCGAGATAGGCAGGCGGCGCAACGCCGACCGTGCCGCCGCCGTCGTAACGACTCATCGTCCCGCCAACAGTCGGCACGCTGTCCAGATCGAACGGCATGTGCCCTCCCTTCGAATTGGTCCTCGGCGCCACGGCCGCAGCGCCGATTGCGTTGAACTGGATCACTGGCGCGAGTCGCGGGTTGGCGTTGACATAGGCGCGGATACGCGCGGCCGTCTTTGGCGCCACCGTCCTGAGGTAGTTCGGATCGGCCGGTGGCGACAGGGCTTCATCCGGCTCGCCCACCATTCGGCGAGACCGGCGACGTATCGGGCGCCGAGCGGTCGTCCTTCGATGTCGGCGGTGAGTCCTCCGGCTGCATCGGTCTAGGCTCGAAGTGCGGCATCAGCCCGTCCCGCGGGCCGCCGCGCCCCATGTTGTCGAGCGGCATCAAGCCCTCGGCACCCGCCGGCGCTTTGGCTCTGCTGGCTTCTGCGCCTCAAGACGTAGACGCCGCTTCTCTGCGAGCGCCGCATACTGCGTCTCGTCCACCGCGTTACGGCTGGTCGCCTGCCACTCGTCGCTACCACCCATGTGACGGTGGCGCTTGGCGGCGACGAAATCGCCTTGGCGGAAGGAATGATTCTTCGACATGCAGACCCCGGTGATCTCCACCACCACCGTGTTGTCGTCTACGACGAGGCGCGTGAGGCAGCGCATACGCTCGCTGCCGAGGTCGACGGTGAGAATAGACGCATGCGGCGCCTCCTCGAGATCGCCGTCATGTTCAACGGGCACGAAGAGGCGCTGCTGGATCAGATGGAGCGGGGCCCGGTCCACGGCCTGTTGCTGAGACCGGACGTAACCGCATGGGTCGCTCGCGGCGTCAGGCGTCTTCGCCATGCTCACCTCCTATCCGTATAGGGTGACGGCGGGCGTCCCGATCGCAGTGACAATGAAGCGAAAAAGACGCGTCGTCGCCGCCGCCACGATGAAGTTGCCGCCGGACGTATTGCCGGCCAGTGACACCCCGCCTCCAGCCGCAATGGCCATCGTCGAGCTCGCCTCGTTGATGACGAGGCAATCGGCCGAGGCGCCGATTGCCTGCGCCGCCGAAGCAAATTGCGCCAGCAAATGCGCTGCCGTGTCCGTCGTGTCCGTGAAGGCGCTGTTCGGTCCCGACCGCAGGATGATACCGCCAGAGAGTGCCGCCGCCGACAGCGTCGTTCCCGTCGCGCTGGAGACGGATGTTGCGCTCTTCGTCCTGAGCAGCGCCGGTTTCGGGTAGTACCCCGCGAGATCTCCTCCAGCCGGCCCATTCGGCGCCGCATTTGCGCCGAGCTGCGCTCCGCCATCGAAGATACGCTCCAGAGTCCCCGCGAAATTATTGACGAAGGCCGAAATGCCCGGCGGCACGTCCGCGCCGAGCCACCGCGGTAGCTGGATCGGCATTCAGCCCCTTCTTCCCCCGCCTTCTGGTCGCGACGCGGAGCGTCGTCGGCCGGCGGGCGTCAGCGGTTGGTAGCAACCGCGAGCGCCGGCGCGGTGCCGGCTAGCCTCACCGTTTGCCAGCTTTCTTCAGCACCGCCCGCATCCCGCCCCAGCGGAAATCGCCGCCGAGATAATTGCTCTCGATCTTGAACGCGACGCCGCGGCCCCGCGCGCGGAGCGTGACATAAGGCGTCGCTCCCGCCGTCGCCGTCACCGGTCCCGTTTGCACCGGTGTGTCGCTGTTGGGATATGTCACCGCAAAGGCCGAGAGCTGGACTTGCCCCGCGAATGTGTTCAGGTCGGGCAGCACGCGCTCGACCATCATCACGTCGTCGCCCTCGGTGAGTGCGAGATAGCCGGTCTCGGCCCAGCTATCCATCGGCGTGCCGTCGGCGTCGACCCCGAACTCGTGATTGTAGAGAAAGCTGTTCGGATCGGTCGCCATGGGATAGGCGAAGTCCTTATGGTCTTCCCAGGCCGTGCGCGCCAGCAGCCCATAATCCCAGAGCTGTTCGACGTAGTTGTACTTGACGTAGCTGTCGATCTCGATCGAATTGATCGACGGGTAGAACCACCAAACCTCGTTGTATTGGCTGTCGACCGCCGCGAAGACCTTGTCGAGCTGCAGGGTATTGATGTTGCCGGCGATGCGGTCGCGCACGGTGCATTCGATCGGCGCCACGCTGCCGCTATAGCTGTAGAAGTTGACATCGCCCGTCATCCAGAACACGCTGAAGGGCGTCGTCGCCGCACCCTTCGGCGCGATCAAACCACAGCCGAAGCCCACTTGCGTGAAGCTATAGACGAAGGGCAGGCCGACATATTGCATCAGCCAGAGGCCTTCATTCGTCCAGAGCAGGATGACCAACGGCGCGCCCACGGCCCCCACGATCTTCGAGCCGCGCGGGATCTGATAGCTGCCGGCCTGGTTCGTCGTCGACGCCGTCCACATCGTGTTGTTGCCGACATCCGACCAGGCGACGAGAAGCGGTTGCTGTTCCGAGACGCCCTGGTTTGTGCCCCAGACCACCACCTGCTGCTGCGGCAGCGCCACCAGCATGCCGTTGTTGAGCGTCGGCGCGTTCGCCAGCAGTGATGCCCGCGTGCTGGTTCCCGAAGAGGGTTGCCATTGATAGACGCCGCCGCCGCGCAGGCAGGCGAGCATGAATTCGCCCCAATTGTCGATGAACCAGAGGCGACACGGCTCATAATAGATCGTGCCGCTCGACTCACCATAAGGCCCGGCACCATATGGGCCGGCGCCATAACCCTGCACCGGCGTATTGCTGGCAAGCCCGACAGAGAGCAGCAGCTGCCACTGGGCACCGTTGCCGAAACTCCCGCTGGCGGTCGCATTGGTCGACGCCGTAATCGTCAAGTCATTGGCGTCCACCACCGCGGTCACGGTGTACTCACCGAATATCGTGACGCCGTTCGCCGTCGCCGAGGTCAGCGCCTCGTAATAGTCGCCAACCCCCGCGCCGTGGGCCGCGATGTTGACGGTGACCGACGCCGAGCCGGTCGTCGTCGTGTAGAAATTGGTCGAGCTCGTCCCGCTGTTCTGGACCGGCGTCAGATCAAAGAACTGGCCGAGCTGCCAGAGGCAAAGCTTCAGATGTGTGCCGATGCCGAGGTCCGGCAGCCCGTCGATCTGCGTCCAGGAATGGAGCGCGCGGCAAACCCCGGTAAAGGCCGATTGGAACGCTTTCGCCCAGCCGCCCAGCTTTTGGAGGAGCGCTTCCCGGAAGCGGACGAGCTGGCATGCCGCCCATCCCGCCTCGAGCAACGTCGGCGTCGCCTGCGTATTGACGCCCGGGCGGATTTTGAGCGGGACGAGAGGCATGCTAGGGTTAGTGCCTTATGCTTGGCGAAACGCAGCAATTTTCGGCTTCCGACGTCGCGCGATGCCGCGCGCTCGTTGCCGAGATCGACGCGAGAGCGCGCGCAACGGGCGCTTACGACACCCAGCGGTATTGGACAGGCGACAGCAATGATCCGGTCTACCAGTCCGTTATCGATCCTGCTTCTGTAACGTCTGGATTTCTGGTCGACCTGCCGCAGCGCGTGCCCTTCTTCACGGGCTGGCCAGCCGAGGGCGTGACTTTGAATGAGTCGGGGTGGCTCGTCTGGCGTCTTTTGCGGGCTCTGCCACCCCCGCTCGGCGCGCGCGTATTCGTGCGCTGGTGGCATCGGCTACAGCTTGAGCCGCGTTACAATGGGCTGCCGCTCACGATCGCACGTGCCCTCGCAAGGCATCTAGCACGTCAGCTCCCATTGGCATTGCGTCCTCAGGAGGACTTTGACGGGACGGACCAAGACCGACTTGCGCTTTGCGAGCGGCTAGTCGCAATGCAGAAACTGAGCGTTCTCGGCCACCTCAGCCAGGTTGATTCCCCGGTTATTCTCGAGATTGGCGCCGGATACGGTATGTTGGCCGCGGCCGTCCGCCGAGCTTTCCCGCGGTGCACGTATCTGGTCGTCGACCTCCCGAACTCGTTAGCCTTCTCCGGGTGCTATCTGGCAAGCCGCCAAGATGGCTCTGTTAGAGTCGTCGCCGACGAACGCCCGAGCCCAGGCGATGTGGGCCTTGTCCTCACCACAGATCTTGCGGCGGTCGAGGGCATTCCCATCGATGTCGCGATCAACACGCTTTCATTTGCCGAGATGCCAGAATCGGTCGTCGAGGGCTACGGGGCTTTCCTTCGTCGCAACCTCGCACCAGGCGGCCACCTATTCGAGCAGAACTACGACAACTCCCATTGCGGGCGCAGCACCTTCTGCGATCCACAGATTGCCCTCGCACGTCACCTGCGGGAAGTATCTCGCGCTAGCGGCTGGTACTTAAGAGGCGTTCCACGCCTTTGGGTCAGATCTTAATGATCCAGTTGCCGACCACGATGCACGGCTGCACGTTGTTATGTGCGCCGCCGCCGCCTGCGTTCTCGATAGTGATTCCGACGGTCGCCGCGTTGATGGAAATCCCCGTGGCGGCTCCCTGGGTATTTTGGCCTTCGCTCCAGTCTGCTGCGCCATTGCCCTGACCGACCCCGGAGAAATTTCCGATGATCGTGTTCGGATGCTGAGGATGCTCATGGGTCGGATCGGCGACGCCGTGGCTATGGCTTGGATCAGTGTAGCCGTGATTGTGCGCCGGCATCTCGGCGCCGGAAAGCGTATGGGTCGCCTCGCCGCCCGTGGATCCTGGCGAATTGCCGCTCATGTTGCTGCCGTTGAGACGGTCGGTGACGCTGTCGTTGCCCACGGGCACACGACCACGACAATCGGGCACATTGAAGGTGGTGGACCCGTCACCAGCCCCGTACGTCGTTCCGATCGCACCGAACAGCGTCGCGTATGTTGTCCGGCTCACGGCTGACCCGTCGCAATTGAGCCACCCCGTAGGGGGCACACCCGTGCCGCCGAAAGGCAGCATGATGCCGCTGGGGAGTTGAACGGAAACGCCGCTCACCTGCACATCGTTCGTCGCGTTCACCGTTCCGTTGACAGCAAGCGAACCGCCCACCGCGTTCCCGTCCGGAACGATGTTCGTCCCGTCGCTGTAGAGCGCCATCGTCTGGCCCTGCGGCACCGCCACCGAGGCCCCAAGGATGCCGCCGCTGTTATTGTTGACGCCGAGCGTCACCGAGAAAGCGCCGGCCGTCGAGTTCTGAATATCGAAATCGAAATTGCGCCCCTGCGGGAGCAGGACCGTCGTGTTTGACGTGAGCGCGCCGGTGAAGACGATGCGCCGGTTCGGGAGCTGCTGCGTCGATGAGCCCTGTGTGAAGGCCAGCGTCACCGTCGGATAGCCCGTCTGCGCCGGCAGGTTGATCGAGATCATGCCGGCCACGGCGTTGTCGACGATCGCCTTGTTCGTGCTTTCGACCGGGCCCCACGCGTTCACGAGATCGCCCGTACCGATCTGGGTCAGCCCGAGATTCGGCGTATAGCTCTCAGCCATCCGGATCAGCTCCTCGGCGGCGTCGCCAGCGGCGCCGGCGAGTAGGGCTGCCAGGCCACGCTCTGCGCTTTGCGCCGCGCCTCTTCGATGGTTGCGCTCTTCTTCAGCTCCTGGAAGGCGGCTTCCCAGGAGACCGCCATTTGCGGGTTGTCACTCTGCGCTCCGAAATCGCGCTGATACCCCGCCATGAAGACATTGACGCCGGCGAGGAAGAGGTCGGGGAGGTTCGTCCCGAGCCAGGTTGTAGGGTTGCTGCTCGTCATCGGTGCCGGCCTGATGATGCCGATGAACTCTGCCACATAGGCCGCGTCGGGCGCGGGGCCGACCCGCACATCGACATCGTCGAGAAGCGCGTAGTATTTCGGGATCGACGGCAAAGCCAGCGTCGCCGCCGCCGCGGGGCAGACCGCATTGAGAAAGGCGAGCGAGACCCGCTGCACCGGATTCCGCGTACCGGTATCCGCTTGCGCTCCCGTCGGCGTCACCACGTTGAGCTCGTGCAGGATGAGGATGCCACCCGGGATCGCGATGTTCCGGCTGTTCGTGGTCAGCGCCGCCGTCTGGCTCGTCTGCGTCGTGATGAGATCGAGCTCGCGATAGATGCGCTGCTCCGCCTGCTCGACCGCGCGCGGAAAAATGTTGTTGAAGTTCGTGTCGGAGGAAGGCGTCGATGACGACGCCGTCACGATCGGAATCTCGAAAATCGCACCCACGGCGGTGACGAGATCGGACCACTGCATGCTCATGCGGCACCATGCTGTCTAGCCCGTGACGACGCCTGGGACTTCGCGTGGCTCAATCTGCGAACTGGACCGGCCGCGGGTTTGGCAGCCCGGTCGCCGGCGCCGGCAGGCTCTGCCCGCTGACGAGTTGCTGTACGGCGAGGTTGGGCGGCGGCACGCCTTCGGCGGCGGCGTAGTTGTCCGGTCGCGGATTGCGGATCGGAACCGGATCGGCCGCCAGGATCACCGGCCGTGCGAATTCGTGCGGCTTGTCGAGACAGCGCTTGCAGACAAGAATCCGCGTGTTGACCAGGCTGTTGCCGCGATACTGATACTGCCAGCGGAGTTCAGTGTGGTTGTACAGCATCCGGCAGCGGTCGCAGACGGCAAAGGCTTGCGGATTTGTCGGATCGACCTGGGCTCGACCGCGGGGGCGCATCGCTGCACTCCTCGAATAGAGGTTGGCTGGTAACGGCTGATCGCGGTCAGCTCCCTCATCGGAAGTAGCTGGAGAAATCCGGCACGAAATAGGCCGATACCCGCTCGCGATCCTCCTGCGCCGCTTCCTCCCACGCTTCCATCGCGGCGAGCTTCAAATCCGCGATAGTGATGCCGCTCTCGGGTCGCGGCGGAAACTTGCGGGCGAGATGCAGCGCGAGCTCGGCGCAGAGCGCCTCCGCAAATCGGTAGGGGATATCCGGATTCTCGCCGAGGAGCGCATTCGCATCCTGGAGTTGCCGCACGCTGTAAAGCCTCAGCTCATAAGGGCCATTGCTGTCCGGCACCTGCCAGAGCGTGATCGTCGGCTGCGCCGCCTGGCGGTCGAAGACATAGACCGTGGGAGGCGCCTGCTGCAGCTTGTCCGGCGTCGCCGCATAGTCGCTGCGCGACATCGGCGTCAGGATTCGGTCGACGGGGTCGACCTCCTCCGTCTGGCCGGCGAGCTGAGCGAGGCCGCCATTCTCGGAGGCGACCGCGGAACTTCCCGCCGCTGCCGGTGCGATGATGGTGAAATGATCGGCATCTGGGACGGTCGCGACCGTATACGGCCCGGACAGCGTGATCCCACCGAGCATTGTTGGCACCTGAACGGCAAAGCTGCCCCCCGCAACGAGGCCGTGATCGGCAAGCGCCACGACGACGGCGGCCGATCCCAGCGTCGTTGCGAAGCTCGGCACCGCACCTCCTGAAGCCGTGCTCATGGCATCGCCCGCGGCATTGATGGTGAACTGGCTCGAGGAAAGCACCGAGGCGACCTGGTAGAAGCCCTGTAATATCAGCCCGCCGAGTGCCACCGGCACGACGATATTGACGTATTCGCCGAGCCTTAGTCCGTGATTGGCCTCGGTTATGGTCACGCTGGGCGAGCCGCCTGTTGTTGCAAAGGCAGGCGTGAGGTTGACCGGCGGCCCCATTGCGAAGACGCGGAGATAGGCGTCCAGCACCATGACAGTGCTGGGATCGAGATCGTAGGTCGCCACCCCTTGCGCGAGCGCGATCGTCACCGGTGCCTGCGTCGCGTCCACCTTCCAGAGATTCGTGCCGCGATTGGCCCAGCGCGCCTGGACCAGGTTCATCGACCGCCGCGCGCTGATGACGTGGTCCGGCGTGATCTCGGACGCACGGATTTGCAGGCGCTCAAAGGCCTCAAGGAGAACATCCGAGCCGGCGAGCGCAAAGGCGGTCGTTCCGCTGGTCGTCATGGCGCGCTCGCTGACATCAAAGGGCGGCGGCCGGCACCGCCGGGGAGGGCGCGGATCGGTGCCGGTCGCCTACCAAGCGCGGCCGACAAGGCCGCGCCCGGCTTAGCGTCGTCGGGATTTGTCGGCGCGGATGCCGGGCTTCTTGCCGTCCGCCCGGCCGCTGCGTTTCTTCGCCAGCTTTGCCCGCGCGCGTGTTCTGATGCGGTCGGCCTCGGCGGCGGAGATGTTGCCGGCATGCTGCGAGCGTGTCGCCCCGCTGATGGCAAGGCGCGCATGCTTCTTGTCTTGGATCGGGAAGCTGCGTCCGGGTCCGGCGAAAGCTCTGGCCGCCAGCCGCTTGCGCGCCGCGCTGGTGAGCGGCGCCATCAATCGCCGTAGCGGCTCGCCTCGGCGCCGCTCTCATCCATGCCATCGCGGACCTTGACCTGCGAGGCGGCGGTAAGCGGCGAATGCCCGCCTCGCGCGCGGCGCGGCTTGTCGGCGCGCTGATGGCCGCGCCTGCCCTCCACTTTGCCGCCGCGCTTGCGCTTCGCCACTCTCTTATGACCGCCGCGCTTGAACGAATCCTCTGAGTTCTCCCCTTCCTTCTTCGCCGGCGAGCGCTCGGCATTGTAGAAGTCTTGCTCGACTTTGCCGCCCTTGGCGCGCGGCTTCTTCTCTTCCTTATGGCGATCCCTGCTCATCGTTCGGGTACTCCTTGACGGTGGTGGTGAGCCCGGCCGCGGGTCGGGCACTGGATGGTGAGTTTCGCTCACGGACAGATTGGAGGCGCGACGGTCACGATTTGGCCGATTTGGAAGCTGCCCGTCATGGCCGCGTCGAGCAGAACCATTGCGCCAATTGCCGAAAGTCGTTTAAGAGAGAGCGCCGATCGTCGGCAGGGAGCCCGAAGTGGCGGAATTGAAGTCCGATTTGACCAGCTTCCACTACGGAATCGCCGGCCGCGGGTATGCGCACGGCTATCTGCTACCAACCGTCCAGAGCGCTCTTAGCGCAATCGGCGCTCGGCGCGTGTTCGAGGTCGGATGCGGCAGCGGGTACATTGCCAATTGTCTCGCAGCGCTCGGCTACGAGGTCATTGCGATCGATCCGTCCGAGGACGGCATTCGCCTCGCTCGGGAAGCCTATGCGCTACCCCGGTTTTACCAGGCCGATGCCTACGAGCCGCTCGCTGACCGTTTCGGCCGGTTCCCGGTCGTGGTCAGTCTGGAGGTCGTGGAGCACGTCATGTGGCCTCGAAAGTTCATCGCCACCTGCCGCGATCTTCTCGAACCTAATGGCACGCTGATTTTGTCGACGCCTTACCACGGATGGCTGAAGAACGTCGCGATCGCGGTCAGTGGCAACTTCGACAAGCACGTCAATCCGCTTTGGGATGGCGGCCACATCAAATTTTGGTCCGAGCGGACATTGGCCGCGCTGCTGGGGGAGGCCGGTTTTTGCGAGCTCCGATTTGTTCGGGTGGGACGATTTTCGCCGCTTGCGAAGTCCATGATCGTGATCGCGCGTCGCCAATAGGTACAGACGATAACCTGTCTGGCACCCCCAGCCGCTTGCCGCACCGCCTCCCGAGCCGCCAGCGCCAATTCGGCTCGCCCCACCGTTGGGTGGAGCAAACGCCGCTGGGGCTGGCTCCTGATCGCCGAAGCGCACCGGCAGGTGTGAATGACGTCGTGTACGTTGCGGTCGAGTGCCTTGACATCGATCGGGCTGTCCGAGGGATCGACATGGCCGCGAGAGTTTCGGCCATCCCGCGGCTTATGTTTGCGTGAAGTATCGTGGCGTCCCGCTCTGGTCGAGGTAGTAGACCCGGCCGTCGGTCACATCGGCCATGAAGCCCAGCGGAATTCCGCTGGGCAGCTTTCCGGTCCCGGTGATCTCGACGGGCGACGTAGCGCCATAGGAGCTGTAGGAGGGCCACGGTGCGGCCTGAAACATCGCTGCCGTCGGCACGCCGGATTTGAGGTCGCCGCTGTTCGAGAACGCGACCGCTTCGGTACCGCCGCCGCCATGGGTTGGCGTGCAGGAAACCACGGTACTGAGCGCGGTGATCCCTGGCTGCTGAATGGTGATGACAGCACCGCTCGACGTGGCACTTGCACCGGCGTTGATGAGCGCCTGATCGGCATTGATCGCCGCGGCGACATGACCCGCCAGCACCGTCAGAGACGTATCGCTTGCGACGACCGTATAAGTCGTCGTATGCGGGAAGCCGGTCACGCTCGCGTTGATGAAGACGAACGGCAATGTGTCGCCGGCCGCGATCGTGCCGGAAAGTGTCGCGGTACAGGTCGGCGGCACGATGGCGACGCTGCTCTGTCCATTGACGCCGATGTATTGCGTACCTGCGCCGAAATCGACGATGTCGGGCGTATTGGAGTTCGGGTTTGTTTCGATATCGATCAGCTTTGTGCCGACCGCGAGGGATCCGACATAAATGGTGGCCGAGCTGTAGGTACCAGTCGGCTGATAGGGTTGAACCTTGCTGTTATGGAGCGAGAAGCTGCGAACGCCAAAGGTCGTGTTCGTGCCCGGACCGGCGAGATTTACCGCGCCCTGCGACCCGGTCCAGATCGAATTGCCGCTGATCGAGCAGCGGTCGGCATCTTCGATGAAGGCTGACCATTGGTTGCTTTCATCGATGCCTCCGCCATAAATGTGGCACTCGTAGCAGGGCTGCTGGCCCTGTGCCCGCATGTGGACGTTGTAGTAGCCGTTCGAGAAGAAGCTTCCATAGGAGCAGCTGAAGGCGCAGCCGAGAAGCCACCAGCAGCGAGACGTCTGATTTTGGAACAAGCAATTCAACAGTGTGACATTGGAGCTGCTGACCTGAAGTAGCCCGTGATCGCCCCCGGTGATCACCACATTGTCGATCACGATCTGAGCGGCGAGGGTCAGATATAGGCCGATGATCCCACTGTTATCGCCGATATTTTGCGGCGTTCCCTGTGCCATCTCGATTTTGAAATTGCGCATCGACGCGCCGTAGGTGTCATTTGGCCAACTGAAGACCGGCTTCTGCGGTCCCGAGTTGGCCCCAAGCGCCGTGGCATTGACGAGCGTGATACTCGATAGTCCCGAGCCGCCACCGCTGCCGCTGCCCCAGAGCGACGTTCCGGTCTTCTGGAACGCGACGCCGCTGCCGCTCGAGCCGATCTTGTACGTGCCCGCCGGCATGAAAACGACGCCGCCGGATGACGGCAGACTCCGCTCGGCGGCAAGGAACGCGTTGGTGCTGTCGTTCGTGCCGGTCGGATCGGCACCAAAGTTCGTGACCAGGGCGAAGGGCTGCTGCGCGTTTCCCTGCGTCCCTGGGACCTGTGCGTCAGCCTCCTTTGAATTCTCCGCGAGCAGCGCCAAGACGGCGGCGCTGCCGAGGCCGGCGCCCAACGCCAATCTCCGTCGCTCAGCGTCGAAGACCGCGCGCGCCTTGGATGGAAAGGCGCGTCCGAGCGCCTTGTACGGCCGCCTCCAGCCATGGCCCTCAAGCCACTCATTGAGTCTGAATTTCATTGCTTGATGCCGGCCTGGGTCACGGTGAGCGCCGCTGCTCCCGCGCCGGCATTGATCGTGAGGCGCACGCCCTTCACGGGGTAGCCGAGCTGTGCATCGGTGCTTGTCGTGGCGTTCGTCAGGCCCGCCACCGTCCGCGCCAGCGCGAACGAGCCCGCCGCGAGATTCAGGAAGTCGTCATAGGTGTACTCGGCCGTGTAGGTGACGCTGCCCGAGACTGTCCCGCCCAGCGAGATGTTTCCCGGCGTCAGGTGCTGGTCGGTCAGGAGCCAGCGCGTCGAGCCGGTATTGTTGGTGCCGACTTGCACGGTCGAGGCTGTCGCAGCCGACGCCGATACCTGCGTCACCGCCGCGAAATCCTGATTGGTCGCGACGGCGCCGGCATTGGCGCCGGTCACCGTCTCCTGGATCGCCGTGCCCTGATCGGTCGCGCCGAAGACGGTGAAAGTGATTCCGCTGTCGTTCCCTGCCGAGGTGATCAGGATTCGGCGCTGCGTATCGAGCGTCGCGACGCCGCCGGAAACGGCTGACCCGTTGAGCGCCAGGTTCCCCGCGGCGCCAAGCGACTGGCTCTGCGCGATATCGTTGACGCTCGCGGCGGCAAGCGTCTTGCTCAAGACGACCGGTCTCATCCATCCTCCTCAGGCTGACAGCGAAAGCTGAGTGCTGACGGCTCCTATGCCGGCGTTGCGCCGAAGAGGCTCGCCAGGTTCGTCGGCGTCACCGCCGCGAGATCGGCCACCCGTGGGGTTACGAACATCTGCAGCACGATGCTCCCGTTCGAGCTGGCGCCCTGGACGGCATAAGTGCCGCGGACGCTGCCCGTGGTCGAGGTCGCCGGCGAGGTCGCGTCCGCCGCCGTGAAGCCGGTCGCGGCTGCGACAATGGCACCGTTCCATCCCACCGTCGCCATCGGAAATTCGAGGACGCGGATGGGGAACTCATAAATGTCGGTATCGCCGACGGCGTAGTTGTGCGCATCGGTGAATTGCGGCGTCACCGCGGTGACGAACTTCCAGCCCTTCTTGCCGTTCGTCGTCGCCGCGCCGGCGCCGGCGGTGATGAGCTCGCTCTGCGGCTGACCGTACATGTCGAAGCCGTTGACGAGGAACTGGCCCCCTGTCGCCGAGGTCGATCCGGTGATCGAAACCGCGCGGGCGATCTGATGCGTCGGGTCGAGGCAGGCGATCGCACCCGTCTGGCCGAAGCTGACAAGGCCGGGCAGCCCGTCGATCGCCAGATTGCCAGCCGGCACGACGAGTCCGGTCTGCGGGATTAGAAGCGCCGAGGTCATGACGGTGATGCCGGCGCCGCTCGCGGAAACCAGCGTCATCGGCGTGCCGTTCGTCACGTTCTGCGCCGCGGCGATGTTCGTCGTCGAAACCGTACTCGGCGCCTGGTCGACGCATTGCAGCTCCGACGCCGAAGCGAAGAGAATCGCCAAAGGGTTCGGCTGAACGCCCCCTAACGCGGCGTTCGGATTCATCCAGCCGCCGATCTTATAGCCGTAGCGCGGATCGATCACGCCCCAGGCGAGATCGCCGCCCGAAGGC
>Ga0335074_10005243_pt1 | contig 17930 bp, 16 predicted proteins | sample Lox_Sample_23_FD_206715 | JGI IMG/M metagenome (GOLD analysis project Ga0335074, IMG submission 206715) | Soil microbial communities from Loxahatchee National Wildlife Refuge, Florida, United States - Lox_Sample_2.3 | ecosystem: Environmental > Terrestrial > Soil > Wetlands | place: USA... | reverse complement strand
GCTTTGCTGAACGAAGAATCGATCCCCTGTAGCCGCCCATAATGACGATGTCACCCGTCAAGTCTGCCATTGCTCGCTCTAGGTGGCCTTCATTAAGTCCTTCGGCAACTGGCTGTGCAGAATCAATTGCTGCCTCTGGCCTTGAGACAGACGTTCCAACCATTCCGGAAGCCACGGCCGGGTTGGGTGCTGCACTCAGTCTTTTCCGTGCATTACCTGGAATTATATCTCCAATAGAATCAGTATTCGCTTTCCAACTGACAAGGGCGGAACCAGAGTTTAGATTGAATGCAAAATTCATTGCAGTGCTGAAACTGGGTACACGTGGCATACTTGGCATACTTGGTAACTTGAAGCTTGATCTGTCCTGCAAGGAGTCTCTAATAGCCTTGACTCGTGAATTAACCATCTCGCGGTGATTCTCAAAACGGGAGTCATCACCTAATGATGAAGCTCTGGACACGGAATGGTATAGTAGGGAGTCATCGGACGCAACACGACGTAGAGCTGGGAACTGGGAGCCGGAGGTCGAGTTAGTACTTGTGTCCTCCGCAACATTCTTATTGCTGCTGGCCGGCTGAGAAGGGCTGTTCATTCCACTATTACTTGAACTGAGCGCGCTGGACCCGAGATCTTTATAAACAGAGAAAGCTCTACTTCTGGTCTTCTGGTTTCCACTGGATGAGAAAAACGAGGTAGATGGGATATTGGGAATGAAACTGCCAGCCTTCGGCAAAGAGGGTAGAAGTTTCTTCAAGGCATCAGCACCACCAGACAGTGAGCGTCGTTTTGTTATATCAAGGGCGCCTCGTAAGACGGACCGCGTCTCTTCAGGACGCTCGACAACCAAAGGCTTTGGACCAGCACTCCAGGGCGACGGTAATGCTAGGTCTTGAGGATTGTGTGATGGCGGTTTGTCCGGGGCGACAGCTTGCTCACTTGAAGATCCTTGCGGTTGTGGATGTCCCTCACGTGCTGTCATACGAGAGTGTTTTGGGTACACTGGCTCAGGAGGCGGCGTAACGTCTTCATCACTAGGAAAGAGCCCTCCACCATCCAAGTCATCCATTGCCGCAGCTTTCTCAGCAGCTGGTGTCATTGGAGACATGAGACGAGTTGCTACTCTACTAATTGACACGCTGACCAGGGAATGAGCATCCTCATCCGCTAAGTCATGGACGACAAGCTCCTCTTCATCGTTCTCACCTTCCAAGTCATCCTGGTTCAAGCCAGCTAGAGGACTGACTGGAGGAACTCCAAATCGAGAAGATGTCCCATTCAGTTCCAGCCCAGAGTAATGACCGGAGGCTGTCTGAACTATCTTCTGCTCTGCCATTATTAACGTTAAACAAACATTGAGGCTTGAATCGAGAAGATATCAGCGAGCTGAAAGCTGCCGGAAGGACCGGAATCCTATACGTAAGTTTAAGCGTAAGGAAAGTTTCAGGAATCCTTTGCTTCTTAGTCGCAGCTGCCGTTTTTCGTGTAAGACGACCATCTTCGAATAGATCTATATTACGGGATCCATTTGCCGGTTATACCAGGGTCTCGATTACTGTCCCAGTGGCAGGCAGTGTTGCCATAGGCGTCGGCTTTTCCAAGCGAAAGGCCGACGTCAGCAAACCCCGTCCAAGTTATGAGCAGAAGCACCATTTTTCTCATTCACGTTCTCGAAGAGAGCAGTTGCTGTTCCTTAAATTGAGAGGTGGAAGGTCGAATATATCCGGCTTGCTGCCAAGCTTGCAGATCTAGTGTACTAATCAGGACACTACTTCGTAGACTAACTGGACCTGGATGTTTCGGATTTACCGACATAGAAGTCTCTCGTAATCTATTGCCGTCTTCAGCCGACCTCAATCCTCCCTAAATGCTCCATGAAATGTCCTGGGCATCCATGGTAGGTACCTTCCATTCAGCAAACAAGTAATACGTGACGGCACGACCATCGTAATCTGCCTTCCGTTAAAGTTTGAGTAAGTGATATTGGAAGAGTTAAGCATACATTTCTTCTACCATTTTTGAACGGAAATCAAGTGATCTCAAAATATCATCCACCTCGTCTCAAGCAGGGCCGTTCTCAGTCTTGTCGCCAACCTTGTTCTGCTTTTTCACGGGTGTCCTAGTGCTTTGAAAAGGCTTCCACTCATTGCAGGACTTCCTAACAAGTTGTCTGCAACAGGTGCTGTGCACAAAACAGCGGACTCTAAGTCCAATAGCCTCCGTCGCACTATGGTAATAGTGACTCTGATCACTCATCATTTGCCACAAATCACGCAAAGTCATGGCCACTTTCACTTAATCGCTATGGTTACTTCCTGCCGGCCAATCGATTCATCAGCTACTCTAACCCTGGCGAAATTCTCGTCTACACTGATGGCTTCTGTCTTAATAGAGAGGAATCTTCGACCGTTGGCTGGCTTTTGTCTGCAGTTATTCTTCATGGCCAGATAGGGTTTCTGTCGGAAACGGTGGCGCCTGCTTTTCGCCTAGAATAACGAAGGCCAGAGGTGATGAGCAGCCACAAACTAGTAACCAGGCTGAACTCCGTACTATGATAGCGCCGTTACAGTTCTCAGACTGGGAAGGCTGAGAGAGCAACGTAATTGCAGGCGATTTAGAGTATGTGGTCTGGGGTAACACAATGGATGGATCGCTATCTAATGGAACCTGGTCATGAACCGTGATCTGTTAGAGATGTTGTATTCTAAACCCAATAACCATCGCAATAGGAGCCTGCGGGTGTCGTTCTGGCATATCTGACGAGGATTTAATACTGAGGTAGACCAGCTGGCTAGATGGGCTGCCAGTTATGAGGTAGTGGGGTATTTTACTCAGTACTATATCTGAGATGTCAAAAAGACGATATTGCTACGGAAACCAACATCAATTCCAATAAAGGGCGAGATGGCATATGCTAAGGTGCTTCACAGTCCTAATAAGCTGGCACTAGAATAGCTTCTGTCATCAATAGCCGTTAGAGCATAGAGCTCTATCTATTTTATAGTCTAATAAGCATAAATTTTATCCCATGCAGCTGCCGAAGCACCATGAGCAATTCTTCGCCGCAATGAATGTACTTGCATCTCCCAAATGCTCGAAATGCCATATTGTAGCGTGTTTCTTCTGCTAACTCTAATATTCTCATATAAGGCCCTCGGAAATTATATTTACCACTCTTCTGCAATGCGAAGACCTCCCGTTCGAGCCAGGGGCATATTCTCATCATAAATTTTTAGATTCCTCCTGTTTTTGCATCTATTGTATGTTTTATTTTTTTGCGGATTGATTGGATCTGGACAACTAGATATTTTTGCTTGACATCTTCGCTTGGGGTAACGGAACCACCAGGGAAGAAAACCACCGCTTTGCACCTCTCCCTTTATAACTATCTGCCCTCGTTGATATTAATCTCTCATCTAAGATCATGTTTCTGCTCAACTGGAGTGTTATCTTCATTTACCTGCATGACATACAGTCTAGTAGTACAGGGCCTTTTGCATACTGACAACAGTCTGGTCACTCCATCACCAAACATAGCAGTTCTTAGGCTTTAAGCTCACAACTTCGAGCCGAGCCCCAGCAACCTGCAGGATGATTCATCCTTCTGGTAGAGTTTTAAGAGCCTATTTAAATAGCACTACTTTCTTTGCCCTTAGCTTCACTTGTCATCCAAATTCTCAATCTTGTATATATGTGTGAAAAGTTTTCCTCCGGACAGATACAAGTCGTTGTTTGATAGTTCATATGAGCCAGCATGTCAAGGTCGATCACATTGTTGCGTCGTTTGTTCGATTGTCTATCCGTACACTGATTGCTCCTGAATGACCTCGTACTTTGTGTAAGAGTCATGGAGGATTTGTTTGATCTAAATCACTTCGAGTGAAGTCTATCTCAATTATATTCAGGTGAATTCTGTATAATCTTACTTTCGACTACAGAACGGATGTTTGAGCATCATGTTACACTGCAACATCCGAAATTCAACTTCTGTGAAACTGGCCATTTCAACGACGATTCCGCATCAACAACGCAAACACGCTCAACTGCCCCTGCACGAGAACTTCTAAAGCATCCATCCAACATGTGCAAGTTTATCTTTGGATTCCATCTTTGCGGCTTGGAACTAGGCGAGATCCAGCGTGTGCGCTGCAGTCACGACATCGAGGTCGCTCGGTACATAGCTTCGATAGCTTCAATGCTCACCGACACTGGCCATGCGCCCGACGGTGACTACCAACGCACAATATTAGAACTGCTCGACCAATGCCTTGAAATGTCCGAAGAGCGCGACGATGTCATGGCTTATGCAGATTGCCCAGCCTGTGTCGAAGAGGTAATAAAGATTGGGGCTGAAGAGGCGACGCTTCGCTGCTTTTATCCGGACAGATATGGAGGACGACGACGGCCATGAAATAGATAACCGGTCCCTGTACAAATCTTCTTACTTTATTAGCAGCCGTGGTTTTAAAGTCCAGATGGGCGGTCGATCGAGTCTAGACAAACGACTTGATAATGGCGATCTAGAACCATGATTTCATGCAGTTCTTATGCCGGGAATATCAAGGCTGGCGTGGACAAAAGGGATGTCAGCTCTAGGCATAAATGCCATGCTCTGTTCGGCAGTTGGAGGATAGGAGGCGTCGTCCCAAGCGGTGGCCACTATCGAGTATAATTAACATCATCTGAACAGATCTCGAAGACACTGACAAGATGCCGCAAAAGAGCTGCTCAACATGGCACCAAGACTTCTGACCCTTTCACACCTTTCAGAGTCTGAGGGTTTTGAATATATCAGCTTGATAGATAGCAACTGTTGAAGGAAACGCATATATGTAGCTAATAATTAATGGATCAAACCTGAACATGAAAGACTTCGTGCTACAGGAAGCAATGGTATTCTCTATGGCACCTCATGCTTCGAAGGCGACATCGATTCAAACAGTTGGAAGAATGTAAAGAGATCTTTCCAAATGGTCGGCTGGCGCGAGTGTCAGCGAACGAGAAAGGTATCTATAGCAATGGCCCGTAGCACAATATCAGAGAATGGAGAATCTAATAACATTTGATGCGACCTACATCATATCTCAATTGCGATGGGTGAACGACCGAAGAAAGCGCCTGGAGATGCAGGAAGCATAAATTGACCTGATAAAAGTATCAAAAGGCTTTAAATGATCTCTACAACAGAAATGTGGGGAAAGGTTCTCCTGAAAACATCCTCACGGCAAACCTCACCTCCCCCGCGTGTAAATGAGTGCTTGACGGTGCTTTTTTAATGGTTAAGTATGATGCGGAAAGCATATCAATCATACTACCTTCGTGCTCGACCCAACCACTTGTAAGCCATGACAAAAGCACGTCGTCCCCACGTGATCTCAGGAGGAAGATCGCCGCCAAAAAACAATATTGCAATTTCCCTGAAAGGTCCAAGCCCTGTGTTCATGCCACAGTACAAAATTTCCTTATCAAGGAGGTACGAGAGAAAAAATCACCCTTTGATTTGACGTCAATTCATCTTCAACGGAATCTCTCACTGATTCCCCTTTCCAAGAGGCATCATTTCGGCCGATGCTCAATTCTAAGAATACATCACATCGTGCAGCCAGATCTGTGCTCGAAACGGAGAGGTGGAGAAACACGGCACAATAATACAGTTTTGCCGGAATCAGGACCGAAAAGTCCCCACTGCTCACTCAAACGATCCAGCAGCGAAATTACGCCTGAGGTCAACGGGGCTCTGGGTTCAATTTCCCCAAGAGGAGCGCTAAGCCAACAGAGCGACAAAGTGGGTACTGGCTATTGGCACCTCTCCTTGAACAGGAAATTGTGGCTGGTAGCGCTTCTGGGCGACTATCTACTTCAAAATGGCGCACTTCATTTTGACTTAGCAACGTGATTTTTCTTATGTAGCTTATAGACCGTTGAAGATGGAATGCGATTTACGTTACGAGACACACCAAGGTGGCGACCATCCATGAGCAAACTGTCAGGCGAGATGTCATTTGGCCGCAAGGAGATGAGATTGAGATGAAAGGTCGCTCCCGCGGTTGGGTGCAGCTAATCGGAAGACCGCTCGATATGTTTATCCCAGACATTGGCTCAGGGGGTTAGAGGCGCATAAATCACTGTGGTTGGCTGGGCGCGTGTGTACCTGCAGTAGGGCCGTCAATGCTGGTTCGAGTTTGCACCCTCAACCGCAAATAGGAGGCAGGGGGTGTGCGGCCAAGGATCAGCGTCCTCCTTTCTCATTCGCCTCGGCGCTGCATCGTTTTCACGGCCTGCTATGGCCTGCTACGGCCTGCCACGTCTAAAGGGCTAATTACCTGGGGAACGACATTGGGCCCACTGCTGGCTGCCCGCCAGCGTCTCTTCCAAATTGCAGACTGGGTGCGTCCTGAGCCAGGGCTCCTTGTCGCCATTCACGCAGCCCTGGTCGTGGTTGCTCTGTCGGGGCAAGCTTGTTCTCTTCCCTGCTAAACTAAGATATCCAATCCCGAGTAGTAATTTCCCTACTCACTTATATGCCACACCACCCACCATTTGTCCTTCTCTTTCTTCTCTCTTCACCCACAGCTTCAACTCGCTCTCAGTCTTTGACTACTCTTGACTTCGGTCGTCCATTCTTTTAAAGAATCCAACTATCAACAGCTCGTCAGCTTCTACCTTCAACCTCCAACCCTTCTACCAACCTTCCTCCTCGAAATCTTCACAGATACCCTTTAAATCAATCAAGATGCGTTTCGCCGTTGTCTCTGCTCTCTTCGCTGGTGCCGTCATGGCCCAAAGCACCACCTATGTCACCGATGTTATTACCATCACATCGTGCGCTGCCACCGTCACCAACTGCCCTGCACGTTCTACAGTGACCTCGACCACTTCTTACCCAGTTGTCCTGACCGGCACCATCACCGCCACCAGCACTGGCACCATCACCTGTGAGTATAGAAGAGCTCAGGGAATGAGCGGGAAAGTGAACTGACATTTCCATAGCTTGCGCTGCTTCCGTTACCAACTGCCCAGCCAGGAGCATGACCTACTCGAACACCTCTATCCCATATGTCCCCCCCACAAGCCCGGTTGCTGTCGTCTCCCCGGTATCAGTTGTTACCGTTACGGTCAGCGCTTGCCCGACGACCCTCCACAGCCTTACATCATCTGCCCCAGTCTCAACCGGCACCGGCAGCCCATCAACATCAAAGAACTCTACCTCCGTAACATCTCCAAGCTCGCCCAAGTTCACCGGCGCTGCCTCGACCGTCAGCGGCAGTCTCGCATTTGCAGGTGTCGCTGCTATCGCCGCTTTCTTCCTATAAGTCATGCATTTAAATATCGTTTTATTCGATTCAATCCGCCGGCCTGGTCTTGTAGATCGGGTTTAGGCCATGACTTTCTATACGGACTGGGAAAAGGGCATTCTCTTGATGCTGTGCTTGGACGACATGTCATTTTTTGCTGTCTAGACTTCTTTCGCTGTAATTGCATAATTCTGTCGATATGGCTCGGCTTTTTGGTCGTGGCATTTCTGTGTGTTAGCTCTGCATCGCATTTGGCAGGCGTCAGTTCAAATTCGAGGCTTAGCTTGCATGACTATCTGCCATGTTCTAATAACGATCCCTTGAAACTATCTATATTCACTTCTTGAATCCCATCTTTGTGTGAGAAATGTGCTTGCTTTGATAATATAATAACTCTAATCATACCCTAAACATACAATTGAAGCTGTATATTCGCCTACAAGACGCTTCCGCTCGCTTTCCATTCCACATAACCCCAGACCCCTTTCTCATGTACCCGCAATTTCGCCTTAATCCCCGTCGGAGTGGCAAACCTTGACTACCTCGGCGCCGCCAAAAAAGCATGACAGGCAAGGAAGCATCTTGGCGTTTCATCTTCCCGCTCTTTTCCCTGTCGATATACGAAGTTCGAATCTCGGCCTGCACAATCGGGATGTAAGATATGATGTAAGAATCTAATTATATGTACTTCTATCTCGTGCATCTCGTAAACGAATATAAAAGAATTTTTTTGATATTAAGGGACTTTTATTGCATTCGTATTTATGCGCCGAGCAGATGATGATCGTTTCTTGATGTGAATAATGGCCTTGGTTTTGTTAGGGGGAGCAAGCCAGCCGTCTCCCATTGGGCGGGTTGCGCAGAATTTGGCTTGAAACCTTGGCTTGAGTTGGCTATCGGTTCAACGGATGTGATGGTTTGTGATTAAGGTAGCGGGTGAGATGTGATAGACAACGGAAGAGTGATGATGCTCCACGAGATTTCTCGGAAAGATACCAAGTCGCGGAACAGAGAGAAGGGATGAACATGGTAGATACTCTACGCTAGCCCATCAGCTGTCTGATATCTTCTGGCGGCCATCTAACCTGTGCAAAGCTCAAACACCTCTTGATACTCTGCAGGAACTTCCTGGTGACTTCATCGCCCATCACGTGCCCCTTGTCACTTTCGTGCAGCTTTTCTCGCGCGCTCCGCTCATGAATACCCACCATGGTGACACCGATAGGCCATGCTGCTTTACCAATACTCAGACGGAGATAACCATCGTTTGCATCGACGTATCGACGTTCTTGTGCGGCTTTGACGATTTCCACGACCGGTTCGAGTACACCTTCGTCAAGATCTCCTTTCTCGAACTTGCGGAATAACTGTAAATGTCAGTCCCTGATTTCAGAGTATCATGAAAGATGTCTTGGGAAAAGTCATGGATCCCATACCGGTGTCATGTTCTCCTTACTCTGTACCATGGCATTATAAGCTCCCTTACTAGCAAACGTATCCTTCTTCTCCTTCTCCAACGCCTCCTCCCACGCTCGTAACACCATCGTAAAGTAACTCGCCAGCTGCCTGAACAAATACTTCCTCCCCTCCGCATCCTTCGGGACGCTCTCAACTTTCATATCCTTCTCCTCCACTAGCTCCAAGCTTGTCGGTATCGGCCCGTTCGTCATGACTACTCCAAGCTTCCTAAACCTCTTCAACCGTGCCTTATGACTCTCCCCAAACAGCCTCGCTGGCTCGCCCATCTTCCTCAATTTCTCCACTAGCTCCTCATCAGGAATGTCATCTTCCACCACCTCCTCCTTCTGCCCCTCCTCCACTCGTTCAGGCAACCCGCGACGCTCCCTCTTCGCCCTCTCCTCCTCCCTCTCCACCTCTTCCCTACGCCGCCGCGATTCCTCCGCCAATCGTCTGCGCTTCTCCTCTCGCTCTCTCGCTGCCTCCGCTTCCTCTTCCTCACGCTTCCGTTTCTGGGTCGCTCTCGCTTCTTTCTCGGCCTCGAGGGCCCGTTGGGATGCGAGATAGGCGGCGCGCCGTTCGGCTTCTATTTCAGACCGTTTTTGGTATTTCTTGGTCGGCGAAGAGGTGTTTGGGGGGGCGGTTTTGGAGATCTCTTTGGACATCAGGGATGCGAAATCCATAGTGGCGGTGGGGAAGAGGGCTGGAGGGAGAAGCTGTGGACTGTATAGAATGGGTTATTAGAGGCCAGTCTATGGCAGAGCTCCTAGCGTTTGAAGGTTCTTGAGTTACTTAGAGTCAGAGATAGGTTGTTGAGTCGAAAGTGCGAGGGCGAGCAAACATTTCACTTTCGAGAAGCCTTGGCGAGTTTGCATTGAAAACGTCAAAGCCTTGCGTCATCTAATTGATGCTTCAACACTTTTACATACCATGGCCTGAACCAAATTCAAATATCTCTCTCACGATGGCCTCTATACCTGGCAAAGTTGACCGCCAAACAACGACGCCATTCCTCCTCAAGCTCTTCTACAAAGAAGGCTCCTTCAGCCCGTAAGATCCTCAGCCTCGCGTCCTCCCCAAGCACTTACCATCTCCTCACCACTTAACACATTTCAAGCTAACAACCCCTCTCCAGGGTCAGCGACTTCCACTCCTCCCTCCCCCCACACATCACCCTCTACACCTGGCAAACCTGCACCCTGCGCGAACTCGCCCACCTCCTCGCTGACTCCCACCCTTCTCTGCTGCCCTCCCCCTCAATCGGGACCCGCCTCGCCTTCCGCCTCATCTTCCCCGACACGCGCTCCGCCGCAGGCGCCGCGGGCGGTTCTGGCTCCCTCTCGAACAACGCCCCAGGCCGCTTTCTGCACCAAGATCTCGGCAGCGTCGTCCTCGGCGATGATGGGCCGGGCGTCGCGCCGGTGGATGACGAGGAGGCGAAGCTTGTTGCTGCTGGCGGGCGGGCGGCTGCTGCTGCTGCTGCTGCTGGAGAGCCGGACGTCATGTTGAAGGATGTGCGGTTTGTGATTGGGGATTATATTGCGGTTGCGATCTTGCCGCCGTTGGGGAATGGGAATGTTGCTCCCATGCTGAGTCCGGGAGGGCAGAGTGCCGGGATGGGGACGGTGAGAGGAGCAAGGGCGGCAGATGTGGGGAGGGATCAGCAGGCTTTTGGAGGCGGGGGCGGGAAGATGGGAGGGGCGAGGGAGAATGGTTTTGGCGGGTTTAAAGGGAGGGGACGGGGAGGATGGGGTGGGAGTCCAAGTCTCGGTGGACCAAGAGGCGTTGCGTTACCAAGTGGGGAATGGAGGAGAGGCGAGAGGCTTCCAGATGGCCCGCCGGGCATTGGAGGTCGTGGCAGCTATGGAGGAGGGAGAGGTAGGGATCGGTGGTGAGGGGAAAGTTGCCTTGGTCTAGGAATGACTTTATCGGCGACGCTCAGAAACCATAGCATTGCTGTGCTTTCAAATTGCAAGAGAGAGATAACTTTGATTGTTTGAGGGTATGATACGATACCATAACTGAATGTGAGGTCATAGAGGGTCTAAAGTCTGGTGAGAATGATGAAATTAAGCCCTATGATTTGCTCTGACTGTCTTAGGAAGCTCCTATGCAGTACTACTCGCACGCCCTTGGAGGATAAATTTGAGCCGCCCCCGCCCGGCTGCTTAGGGGATTTACCCGCTCTAACATGCTTATCCTGGTTTGATATTGCCTTCATCAGGTCATCTTAAAACGGAAGACAAATACAAGATTTCGGACGGATAGATAATAGAGGACGGAAAAGGAGATTCAGAACCTTACCCAAGGCAGGATTAGTGGTGCGGCTATGGCCCTGAGTGAGGCCTCAATATTCCCGAAACTGGTCGAAATTGAATGGGTAGAGTCTGACAAATCGAAGCGTGTGGGCCGAAACATAAAGCCAGATACTAGGTTGTTAGCATGGGTTAGATTGAACTTATACAGAAGTCTAAAGTCTATCATCGTCAAAGATTCTTTTATCATCAAAACACTTTATATTCTGTCAAAAAGACGATGAATCCTCCAGCTTTAATGTCAGGTGCTTTTGCATCCTTGACCTGCTACAGTTATTGCATCCAACCGCCTGGTTTTAATTTGGTCTGGGACAGGAACTACTAGGTTCTTTGAAACTCGAATACCCTTATATACTTACCTAGGTGCTGTTTGTGAGCACTTGCGATTATCTTGGATAAATACGCTTTGGAGGGCCTAAGAGCCATTTCCTGTCAAATATATGGGAAAAGTGGATTTTTTAGGACACGCTGTCTCTCCCAATACTTACTGCGAAAGAGGGGCGGGGGTGACGTTTTTATATGGAAGTAGCGCTTGAACAGAGGCTATGGGGCTGTAGATGCGGTGCTGCGATTATTAGTTGGTAGTTGTACTCATACTAATCACTTTCAAATCCCATACCTAGAATTGAGTATAAGGCAAAGGAAAGAAACAAAAAGGACGGGAATTAGACATTTTGAACAGCAATTTAAAAATAACAGCTCAGCAAGCACGACTTCATAGATCTGCCATTTTAGAAGTACTTTTGCTTCTATATAACGCAATACGGGCCGGTCATACTCAGGGAGTTACGACTATGATATCAGCTCAAAAGTTGACGCTCTAGCTCCAGTCCCAAAAATTTCCCACCATAGGCATGAGATGCAGACTCCTTAAGATCCGCAGACGCTAGAAGAAAGTAATAGGAACTGGTCTGACAAGGTGCAAATACTTGGCAAATTTACAGGGTCGGAGTTCAATCGCATTTTGTAATTGGCCAAAAAAAATAGCGAAACACCTACCATAGGAGATTTCTTGTCTCCCAGATGAACGAGGACATTGGCCTATCCCTTGGTGGCATTCCCAAGAGCGACGCTGTTGTTGCTAGATGCATGAAATTTGCTAATGCTCATGAAACCCCTATGTGGGTGTTAGTGGATTTAAATTTTGGGCATTTCAGGAGACTCACTTTGTCAAATCAAATGCAGGCTCTTCATCCTGCAACTCCTCAACATCAACCGCCTCACTTTTGGAGTCACCACCCTTTCTTGTTGGGCTAGCGCCTGACTGTCTCCTTGGCGCAGGGCTGCTACTCGGTGGCATTGCAGGAATGGCAGATGAAATCTTGGTGGGACTAAGTTCGAAGGCTGGGCCTCTGGGTGTGTTGCCCATCTCAGCATATCTCCAAAATGGCGCCGGTGACGATGTGGGCATATGTTGACTTGGTCGCTGCGCTGTACTAGGAGGTGCAAGGTATGGATGCTTGCGTACTGGAGCCGGGGTTATCAGCGACTGGCCGTCCTCTGCGGCGTAGGATGAAGAAAGGACAGGTGGAGAGCCATGTATGTTGTCTGACAAGCCAGTTCGTCGGTGTCTTGGAAGTGGGCTGCCATCCCCAAGAAGACCATCATGCGAGAGCTGATGTGTCCGGTCAGGAGTAAAATGTGGTCCGTTTGACAAGTAAGAAGAACTCATTATTGGCGAGCTAGCTTTGGGTGATCGTTTGAGTCTCCTTGTGGGTGAACCCCCATTTACATCTCCCGGAGCATGACTGGAACGGCCAGTTAACCCTGGCGAACCAGGTGTGGAAGACTTTGGAGGTGAGCGTCTTCCTTTCCCTCCCCAAGCATCGGCTATCAGGCCTTCGCGACGATCTGCTTTGAAGCTCCAATAGCCTCCCTTCCCGGGCTCGTGGCTTTCACGTGCCCTCAATTTGAAACCATTATTAAGTGAAAGATTATGCCGAATTGAATTCTGGCATAGTTAGTAATTGCTGACATTTTCAGAGTACACAGCGACTTACCTGCCAGCCCTTCTCATGTTCTGCTCTTCTGAAAAATGCATAATTCTTCTTGCAATAGTTATAAATTTCGTTCAAAGTCCGCTGTTCATCAGGAGACTCCAAAATCGCCTGGGAAATCAGCTGCGAATAGGTGTAGGTGGGCTTGATATGCTGGTTTTGGTCAAGGCTTAAATCGATTTGATCCGCGTTCATCATCATTGTCCCGCCTGTGCCAACGTACGCGGGAGAGGTAGAGAATGCACCACCCTTATTACGTTGCCTGATGGGTGTATCAGGTCTTGTATAGTCTGGTGGTGCAGGTGCAATCGCAAGAGGCCCTGTGTGATGCATCCGCATGGGGCCAGCTTGGGAAAGTCGTGGCCTGTCAATTTTCGAATCTATCGACATATCGTCTTCAGGCTCAGGTTGGATAAGGCCTGCTCTCCGAAGATATTTCTCATGTATCTGTATCTTATTTTCGTTCTCAGGAAGAACGAACATCATCTCGACTCCGCCGATTTCGATAACCTGCCCACTGGAAAGTTTTGTTTCTTGGCCGCGGCGGAGAAGTTGGTCATCAACCTTAACTCCATTCCGACCATTAACTATGATACTCCAACGCGAAGTCTCACTATCAAAGAAGATCTCTGCATGGAGGCGAGACACGAGCTTATTTGGACCAAGATCAATATGGATCCGGCTTGGTTCTGTAGGCGCCGCAGGCAATTCTACACCTTCGTTGCTTGCTGCGGGCGTCTTTGGGGAATCTTCCAAGGGAATAAAGCCTTCTGGTGGCCGCCCAATATTGGTTCTGAGGCGCTTAACGTAGAAAGTCCAGTTCTTGCCTGTAATCTTCGCATACGCTTGAACATTCTTGCTCTGTCTCACATGCAGAGCATTGTCGTGGTCGTGAGCAACTTGGACAAAGTGCGAAGGTAGTAGGAGATGTTGGGATACAGTAGTAACCAGGGCGTCGTCGCTCATATCCAACTCCGCTTGGGTTCGAGGTAGCTTGTTCGTTTCGGCAACTGTGTCTTCGACTGGCTCCTCCTTGGTCTTCAATGTGTTAGTAGGAGAGCCATGAATAAATATGGCGAGAAATAACTTACTCTTTTCCTTTTGGATGGTCGTGAAGGGGAGTTGGTGGGAGTATCGGCGTCAAGCGGTCCATGGCTCGTAAGCTCCCGCTTGGTACGTTGGTTGCGTTTAGCTGAGGAAGGCATTGTCAATGCAGACCAGGAAAAGTCCTCCTACAGGTGCTCAATGGGTGATTAATGGGATATTTGTATATCATGTGGCGCATACAGCATAAGCTGACTCCGAGACCTTACCAGAGGACTACGATGTCGTTGTCGCTCTGCCGCATTGAACGAGTGTCGGAGCGAACGAGCCAGGAATATTTCTTCAATGAAGAATCTGCAGCGCGAAGCAAAGCCCGCAGTAACAGTTAGCCCTGGCTAAAAGTCGATGTCCAGGATTGTCGCACAACTGTGTTGTGTGCTGCCTGGCAGTATCGAGGCAGTTTCGCGATCGCCAGAATTCCTCGTCAAAGAGTCAGTCGCCGCGTCGCGTTGCGCGTGACTTTCGGATTTCAGCGATGGATTTGGGAAGCAGTCTTTTCTGCTTTAACGCCACAGGGGATGATTAATCCAGGTAAGAAATTTAAATTGAAGCAATACACTGGTGCAGAAATGTCGGTGGATTTCTGGTTGAGGATCTGCCTTGTAGTCACTCAGGCAGGCATTTTTTGGACTTGAGGGCCAGCAACTTCTCGTCATTGTCTTCCACTGAAGATTCGGCGGACGCAGTTTCTGATTGGTTCCTCAGGCTCTTGTCAATATAGGAAAACCTTCACCTCGCTTATCTGGATCTCTTTTCAATCTGCTCTTCTCTCGTTTTTCGATTCCTCAGCATCATATATGCTCTTCGGTGACATGATGCCTCACTGCGATAAATACTTTTCATCGTGTATGGTACACCTAATTGGTCATGGTGGATCTTCCACCACAAGCCTCAGTCACCTGATATTGACGCTTACCCTTTTGAGGATAAGGTGTGACACGTTCCAGAGTACCTTGAGAATTCAGCCGTTGTATCCTGCAGCTATTACTTTGCCCTTCTGGCCGCCTTCTCTCTTCCAAGTTAGTCCGTTATGCAGTAAGCCAGTGATACCCACACCTTCCATACCTACATTGGTCCCGTTGTAATACTTTCGCTACAATGCCTCAAAGGAGAAGGGCTTGCATGCTGCAAGATCAACTTTTAGATCAGACTTTGTTATTCTCTCCACAAAAGCTTCTTCCAACAACATCAGCAAGACCAATTTCTCCATGGTCTTCGTCCGCTGTCTAACCGCGATGACTCCTGCTGGCAACTCTCCGTAAAAGTATCGGCATCTGATAATCTATGCCACGGGCCGAGTTCTCGGACGGGATTCACCCAGGCTCTAGAATCTCGTCGTGATCCCGTCCGTCACAAGAGAGGGGGAGCAACTTTATTGGCTGATCGAGATTAAGCCCATTCTTGTGATGTCATATACATAAGTGTAGAGGATTAGTTTCTAAATGCAACCTTCCAGAGAGCGGAGCCGCTCAACCACCGGGGATGTTAGTCATAATACTCTAAAACCACTGACGCTTCAACTGCATCAGCTGTTCATAGTTCCTCGAAGATACAGTTTCCAATTGGCGTGCATTGGCGGACTAAGTGATTGGGAACCCAGCAAATCGAAAGTGCTACAACAATCGCGAAGTCGGAGCGGGCTTAGGTCATGAAAGTATCCGGCAGTTTGGGACTTGGTACTCGATAGGATGCCAAAGTAATTTCTGCATGGTCGTGTCTTGGTCATGGACAACAACTGACGAGTAACAATTGCAGGAGCAGCTCTGCATTCTGCAGCGACAACAACAATGTTACATACCTCACTGCCAACACGGTCTACCTTACGTGATGATCTCTAGTAGTGGTTAGTTCCCTGCAAAAAGTGGACGCTCGTGTGCGCTTATTCCGGCTAGCGTTCCTGTGTTTGCCGATGTAGTAACGTGCGAGCAAACACGGCCGAACCTATTGCGGGAAAGTCCAGCCGCTGAAATCATCTAAGTGCCGGGTCCTTGTAGTGAACTGCTGATTGTTCTGGCCCGGCGCCGGCAAGCAAATATGTCTTCCGGTAGCTTGGCATGTCGCCAGTGGTGAGTAGCTTGACTCAATGGAGATGTTGGAGAAAAGAGAAACCAGCTTGGCAGCCTTTTCTGATGGTCCGCAATATGCGCGCCATTCCTCGCTGTGGAGGAGCTACTCTAAGAAATGCTGTGTTGAAATAGCGACATTTGTGATCTGAAGTCTGTCCCAATGATCGCGGCCACCACCCGGCTATTACCTCACCATTGCGTTTCTTGATTATGCCATTCCCAATTAAATTGAGAATGGGAGGTCATGCTGTCTTCATATAGACGTGTTTCTTTGTTACCGCCGGCTACCTGCTTCCGCACGCTGTTGCTACCCCGATTCCGTCTTCGAGTGCTGCTACTACTATCTTTCGCACTATGAGCTTTAATCTATAAGTACTTCACACGCTATTCCGCTCCACATCTCAACTCGAATCCTTTTTAAACCCGTCCAGTTCTGTGACCATCCAAATCTTAACTCTTCTCCCATCTCATTCCGGTTCTCTGTATTACTTCTTGGCCATCACCTGGAAGAATATTTCTGTCATCTACAAAGAACCACGGGCTTATTCTTGATTGTAACTCGCCTTTCTGAGGAGAGTCAATTCAACCGGGAGAATGAGCCCCTCAGCTGTTTCCACGTTTTCGCCGGTCCTCGCTCCACCTGTCAAAGCCACCGAGTCTGCCTCCGGTGGCTTCTTATTGGATCGAGATCTCAATACTGCTCCTCACTACGTCGTAAATGCTAAAGGCAACTACATTCAACTTGACAATGGCCAAAGGATATTCGATGCGACTGGTGGTGCCGCAGTAGCGTGCATTGGACATGGAAATGAGGAAGCAATAGAGGCGGTCACAAGGCAGATGCTTCAAATATCATATTGCCACTCCGTGTTCTTCAAAACTCATTGTACGGATAGTCTTGCAGAGGAGTTGATTGCGGGGACCAGCAAAAAATTGGAGAGAGTCTTTTTGATATGCTCGGGTATGTTCCCAAAAATCTATTACTGTGATGAATGACTGATACCCAGGAACATTAGGTTCTGAGGCTATGGAAGCAGCCATAAAACTTGGCCGGCAGTACTACATCGAAATTGGTCAACCTCAACGCATCAACTTCATTGCTAGGGAAGATTCATACCACGGTACCACACTAGGAGCGTTGTCTATGTCTGGACACGTAGGCCGTCGTGCCGCCTATCTACCTCTCCTTTCTACATGGGTCCATCCAGTTTCGTCTTGCAACGCCTACCGACAACGCCTTGCTGGTGAGACTGACGGAACCTTTGCCAGTCGCAAAGCCGCCGAACTTGACCAAAAGTTCCGCGACCTCGGGCCTGACACGGTGATTGGCTTTGTATGTGAGCCTATTTCGGGAGCAGCTCTTGGGTGTGTTCCCTATGTACCTGGATATCTCGCTGCTATGAAGGCAGTCTGCACTAAATACGGCGCACTCTTCATACTTGATGAGGTTATGTGCGGCATGGGCCGCTCCGGTACGCTTCACGCGTGGCAAGCTGAGCATTCCGACGAACCCGGCCACAATTGCGTACCGGACATCCAAACGATCGGGAAGGGCCTTGGCGGTGGATATCAGCCCGTTGCCGGAGTCCTTATTGGGCACAAGATCGTGAAAGCGCTCAAGAACGGATCAGGTGCATTCCTCCACGGACAGACATATCAAGCCTTTCCTGTTGCGTCCGCGGCAGCGTTGACTGT
>Ga0335074_10005241_pt1 | contig 17934 bp, 19 predicted proteins | sample Lox_Sample_23_FD_206715 | JGI IMG/M metagenome (GOLD analysis project Ga0335074, IMG submission 206715) | Soil microbial communities from Loxahatchee National Wildlife Refuge, Florida, United States - Lox_Sample_2.3 | ecosystem: Environmental > Terrestrial > Soil > Wetlands | place: USA... | reverse complement strand
CCTTGCGCGAACAGATGATTCCGGCAGGTACGTACGTCATGACCGGCGGCATCACCGAGGCCGTGGCGGCCGCAGCCGGCGATCATTTCAAGGCGCGCCTGCAAGGCCTGGGGTCGGTGTCGATCCGTTTTACCTGAGCGCCGAGAAGGACCTTTATGCCAATTGCAAACATTCAAATCATTCAAGGGCGCGACCCGGAGATGAAAAAAGCGTTGATTCGGGCGGTCACGGCGGCCATCGCCGATACGCTCAAGGCAAAACCAGAGAGCATTCGCGTGATTCTTCATGAAGTGCCGGCAGAACACTGGGGAATCGGGGGCGTCACGGCGAAGGAGCTTGGCAGATGATCTCGCTCACGGACATTCGTTATGTACGTCTCGGCACCTCGAACCTCGATGATGCCGTGCGCTATGCCACCAAGGTTTTGGGTCTGGAATTGGTGCGGCGAGATCGCGGCGGCGCTTACCTTCGCTCGGACAACCGTGACCATACGCTGGTCTACACCACCGATGAGCCGAGCAAGCACATCGCAGCTTTCGAGGTGAACCCGGCCGACATCGACGCGGCTGCGGCGGAGCTCGATAATTCCGGTCATTCCGTGCGTATGGCGACGCGCACCGAGTGCGAACAGCGTTGGGTGGACGCGGCGGTGATGTTTACCGATCCCAGCGGTAACCAGATCGAACTGATCGCGCGCCCGGCGCACAGCGGGCGTCGATACTTTCCCACGCGCGACGCCGGCATCACCGGCTTTTCCCACATCGGCCTGCATTCCATCGCCCCGCGCAAAGATGAGATGTTCTGGACCACGCTGTGCAACGCGCGGGTGAGCGATTGGATCGGCGAGGCACCCCTGCTGCGCATCGATCCCGTGCACCACCGGATGGCGTTGTTTCCGTCCGGGCGAACCGGCGTGCAGCACATCAATCATCAGGTCGAAAGCATCGATGATCTGATGCGCTCCTATTATTTCCTTCGCGAACAAAAAGTGAAGATTCGATTCGGCCCGGGCCGCCATCCCACCTCCGGTGCCATATTCCTTTACTTCGACGGACCGGATGGGATGATCTATGAGTATTCGACCGGCGTGCGCATGATCACCGATGAGAGCGGGTACCGCCCGCGGCAGTTCCCGCCGGCATTCAGCTCGTTCTGTGCATGGGGTTCGAAGCCGGACATTCCGGAATTCGAGACGGCGCGGCAGGCGAGCGAGCCCGTCGATGCCTGACACCGTCGCGCACGAGGTCAGCCCGACCGCTCGCGACATCCGCATCGCGGCGCGTGCGCTGGCTCGTGCAGGCTTGGTTCATGCCTATGGGCACTGCAGCGCGCGAATCGACTCGAAGCAGTTTCTGGTCAGCGCCGCAAAGCCCTTGGGCCTCATCGATGCGCGCGACGAGGCTGTGCTGGTGCCATGCGAGGGCGCGCTGCCGCCGGGTGCCCTGCCCGAGGTGATCATTCACCAGCACATCTATCGGACCCGTAGCGATGTGGGCGGCGTGGCCCGCTTTCAATCGCCCAATGTAGTGGCGCTGTCTGCGCTGGGGCGAACACCGCGCGCCCTTCACGGCTTCGGTGCCTACTTCGCGCCGCGGCCGCCCATTCACCTGGACCCTCGACTGGCGCGCAACGATGCCAGTGCCGGCGCCATCGCGCAGCTGCTGGGGACCGGACGCGCGATTATCATGCGAGGCAACGGCGCGGTCACCGTGGGCGCGACGCTGCATGAGGCCGTAGCCATGGCCTGGTATCTGGAGGATGCGGCCCGTGTTGAGCTCGCCGTGCTCTGCAGCGGCGTCGAAGCGCTTGAATTCTCGCCGCAGGAGGCCGCCGACCGGGCGGCGAGCGGGGGCAACCTGTTCGAACGCATGTGGGACTTTCTGACGGCCGGCGATTCTGAAGTTACACATCAGCATTCAGTCACAGAGGAAATGAGGCATGAACGAAGCCACTACTGAAAGCGCCCCCGCCAAGCAGGCGATGGAACCGACGTTGAAGTTGAAGTTTCTGTCCCATGGTACGTTGGAGAGCAAGAATCTGGACTTCACGCGCAAGTTCTACGAGGAATTCTTGGGTCTGGAGGTGATGCGCTCCAGCAAGGTGTCCATCTGGTGCCGCCTCGGCGGACAGCACATCTACGTCGCGGTGCAGGTGATGGAAGGGAAAAAAGCCGAGATGACCTTCTTGAACCACAACGGCATCGATGTAGAGACCGAGGCGGACGTGGACGAGTGCCATCGGCTGGTGGTGCGCGACGCCGAAAAGTGGGGCATGCACAAGATCAGCAAGCCCATGGTGCAGCACGGGACCTACAGCTTCTACTTCTGGGACGCCGACGATAACTGCTGGGAAATCCTCGCCAATCCGCCCGGCGGCTATACCTGGTTGTTCGATCGCGGCGATCAGGAAGGCCTGGGCCATATGAGCCGCAAGTTTGAACGTCCGGAGTCGACCCGGCGCAAACCAACAGGGCAATGATGGCACATCCCCTGCGCGAGAATTCTTATCGGCTGGCCACCTATACCCACGGCGGCGCGGAACCGCGTGCTGGCATCGTCGTGGACGATGAGATCATCGATGTGGCGGCCGCGTTGGCCGGCGCCGCGGCGCCGGCCATGTCCGTTCTGCAGCTCCTGGGGAGGTGGGCGGAAATTCACCCGCGTCTGCAGCATCTCGCGCGCGAAAAGCGGCGCAGATCGACCGGCGCGGCGGCGTTGCAGGTTGCCGACGTGCGATTCCTGGCACCCATCCTATATCCCGGCAACGTGTTCTGTGCGGGGGCCAATTACCGCGATCATGTGACTGAGATGTCCAAGGCCCTGAATCTGCCCCCCGAGCCCGACCCACACGAGCTTGGATTGAAGCCATGGCATTTTATCAAGGCCTCGGCGTCCTGCATCAGGGGATCGGGGGAACTCATCAAGCTTCCCGCTTATTCCAAGAAAGTAGATTGGGAAGTCGAGATCGCGGTGATCGTTGGCCGCGAGTGCCGCGATACCAGCATCGAGCGGGCCATGGATTTCGTCGCCGGCCTGAGCATCGTCAATGATCTGTCGGCGCGCGATCATTTACGCCGCCCCGCCGTGCCCGGCACCTCGCCGTTTCACTTCGATTGGATGAGCCAGAAATGCTTCGAGGGCGCTCTGCCTTTCGGCCCGTGGATATGTCCCCTGGATGATATCGACGACATCGGGAATCTGGGGATGCGCCTATGGGTGAACGAGGAGCTCATGCAGGACTCCTCGAGCGCCAACATGATCTTCTCGGTGGCGGAGCAGATTGCGCATTTGAGTTCCCGCCTCACGTTGCGGCCCGGCGACGTCATTGCCACCGGCACGCCGGCAGGTTGCGGTGCCGCGCGGGGCGTGTTTCTCAAGCCGGGCGACCGTGTCAGCATTCGCGTCGAGCAGGTCGGCACCCTGGTCAACGAGTTCACGAACTGAACTCGCCTAAGTTGGGAGACGTCGGTGTCTAAAGTCAATGTGGCATTGATCGGATCGGGCAACATCGGCACCGACCTCATGATCAAGGCGTTGCGCAGTACGCAGCTCGCGCCTATCTGGATGGTGGGCATCGATGAAAACTCCGATGGCCTGGCACGGGCCCGGGGCGCTGGCCTTGAAACCACCGCCGCCGGTCTGGACGGGCTGCTGCCCCACCTGGCGCGCGACCGCATCCGGTTGGCGTTCGATGCCACCTCCGCCTATGTGCATCCGCAGAACGCTCGCCGCCTGCGCGAACATGGCGTAGCCGTCATCGATCTCACGCCCGCGGCCATCGGCCCCTACTGCGTCCCGTCGGTGAACCTGGCTGAACATGCCGGTCGCGGTGAGATGAATGTGAACATGGTGAGTTGCGGCGGCCAAGCAACCATCCCCATGGTGGCCGCCATCTCGGGCGTCCAACGCGTCGACTACGCAGAGATCGTTGCCACGGTGGCCTCGCGCAGCGCCGGCCCCGGCACCCGTAAGAACATCGATGAATTCACCCGCACCACGGCAAGCGGCATCGAGAAGGTGGGCGGCGCCAAACGCGGCAAGGCCATCATCATCCTGAATCCTGCAGAACCGCCGCTGCTGATGCGCGACACGGTGCACTGCCTCACCCACGATGAGCCGGATCGGGCGCGCATCACCTCGGCCGTGCACGCGATGGTGGCCGAAGTACAAATATATGTCCCCGGCTACCGGCTGGCGAATGGCCCGGTGTTCGAAGGCAAGCGCGTATCGGTTTTCCTCGAGGTCGCGGGACTCGGCGATTATCTCCCGCGTTACGCGGGCAATCTCGACATCATGACGGCGGCGGCGCTGCGCACCGGGGAGATGCTGGCCACCGAGATACGTTCCGGCCGCTTTGACCCCCAGGCGCCATCTGCAGTCGCTTGAAGGACGTGCGATGAACCTCCACGGCAAGAAAATTCTCCTTCACGACAACTGCCTGCGCGATGGCATGCACCCGAAGCGGCACCAGATCTCTATCGAGCAGATGGTCAGCATTGCCGGCGCGCTGGATGCGGCGGGGGTGCCGCTGATCGAGGTCACGCACGGCGACGGCCTCGGCGGCGAATCGGTCAATTATGGCTTTCCCGCGCACAGCGACGAAGCGTATCTGCGCGCGGTGGTGCCGCGCATGAAGCGCGCGCGCATTTCCGCGCTTTTGATACCGGGCATCGGCACGGTGGATCACCTGCGCCTGGCGCACCACTGCGGCGTGGCCACTATTCGCATCGCCACCCATTGCACCGAAGCGGACGTCGCCGAACAGCACATCGGCCTCGCCCGCAAGCTTGGCATGGACACGGTGGGTTTCTTGATGATGGCCCACATGCACGACCCCGAGGGCATCGCGCAACAGGGCCGGCAAATGGAGAGCTACGGCGCGAACTGTGTGTACTGCACCGACTCCGCTGGTTACATGCTGCCGGATGATGTCGGCGAACGTGTGCGCTCGTTGCGCGAGGTGCTGAAGCCCGAAACCGAAATCGGCTTCCATGGGCATCACAACCTGGCGATGGGTGTCGCGAACTCATTGGCGGCGGTCGAAGCCGGAGCCACCCGCATTGACGGTTCCGCAGCAGGATTGGGCGCCGGCGCCGGCAATACGCCGCTCGAAGTGTTCGCCGCGGTGTGCGAACGCATGGGCGTGCACACCGGCGTCGACCTCAATAAATTCGTGGACGTGGCCGAGGATTTGGTGGTTCCCATGATGGATCAGCCCATTCGTGTCGACCGCGATTCGCTCATTCTCGGTTACGCCGGCGTGTATTCCTCCTTCCTGCTGTTCGCGCGCCGCGCCGCGGCGGCGCACGGAGTGTCCTCCCGCGACATTCTCGTCGAGATGGGTCGCCGCAAGGCCGTCGGCGGCCAGGAGGACCTGATCGAAGAAGTCGCCTTGGAGTTGAAGGCGAAAAAGGCCGATGCCCCGGCGCCCGAATCGCAGGTCAAGGGACGCGCGGCCGCCGCCGCCCCGTGACGGCTGCGCCGGCCATGCATTCGTGGACGATAAGCGCATCGAGGAGTGACCATGCTGCTTGGCAATCGTGTCGTCAGCCATGTGTCGTACGTCGTCGCCGATATCGAGCGTGCGGTGCAGCACTGGCACCTCGCGCTCGGCGCGGGCCCCTTCTACATCATCGAGCGCATGGTGTTCGACGAGATGTGGCATTTTGGCAGGCCCTGCGTGTGGGATCACTCCGCGGCCTTCGGCCAATGGGGGCCCATGGTCATCGAACTGCAGCAGATCTTCGCCAGCGGCCCCGCCTCGTTGACGGAACGCCTGATCCCCGGCCCGCCGCCGGCGATCAATCATGTGGCCTACTTCAGCAGCGTGCCCGAGCAGGACAGCGCGGAGCTGGCTGCCGCAGGCCACGAGCTCTTTCTGCATGCCAAGTTGGGTCCGGTGGAGATCCGCATGCACGACACTCGGGCGATCTTAGGGCAGGCCACCGAGATTCATCGCCACGTGCCGTTCCTGGACGACTTCTTCGGACAAATAGCCCGCGCCGCCGAGGGGTGGGACGGAAAGAACCCGCTGCGCCCCTACAGGATGGATTGAGCAGGACGTCCATGGACTTGAAGTCCCGCCGCGAAATCGAAACCGAGTGCGTCGCACTCAGCCATGCGTTCGCCTATCACTTGGATCACAAGAACTACGAAGAGCTTGCCGCTCTGTTCGTGCCGCGCGGCGCATTTATCCGCACGGGCGTGCGTCTCGTCGGACATGCGCAGATTCTCGCCACCTTGAGGCAACGGCCGGCGGAGCAATTTACGCGACACGTCACCACGAACTTCCACTTCACCCGCGTCGAGGAATCCATGGCGACCGGTGTGTTCTACAATCTCTCTTATTTCGCCTTCACGGCGCAAAGCACACCGTTGCCCTTTGATCCGCAGCGCGTGATGGTGCTGGATTTTCTCGACACCTTTGTCAAGACCGCCGATGGGTGGCGATTCCTCGAGCGCGAAGCGCGCCCGATGATGATTCCCGAGGAGCTCCGCAGCCGCCTTCCGCCGCAAGCCCTTGTGGCGCACACACTTCAACGATAGGAGACCCGCATGCCTGCCATCACCGAACGCTCCACCAAGAAGCCGCTCCTGAATGTCGGAGTTTTGAGCCACGGCACGTTGCATTGCCTGGATATCGCCAAGACCCGTCGATTCTACGAGGAGGTGCTGGGCATGGAGGTGATTCAAACCAGTGCGATCTCCCTGATGGTACGCAAGGGCACCGAGCAGGTGTATGCCGTCGTGGAGCAGCCCCCCGGAACTCACCCACCCATGGATTTCTTCAACCACAACGGTTTCGACGTCGAGACCCGTGCCGACGTCGAAAGGGCGCGCGCGCAAATCATGGCGATAAAAGATGAGTGGGGCCTACAGAAGGTGCTCCCGGTATCGGCCATGCACGGCGATGTGAGCTTTTTCTTCATGGACTTCGACGGCAATTGGTGGGAAATCGTGGCGCCGCGCGAGGGCGGATACATCGCCAATTTTGACGACAGAGAGCATTGTGACCTCACCGGCCAGCACGCCGCCGACGGATGGGTGGACGTCTACATCAAGGAAAAGAAACTCCTCCACGTGCACGACAGCGAGGCACGCGCACTGCTCGAGCAGCAGAAGAAGCTCTGAGCCGCTCGCACTTCGCCACCGTAGAGTCAATGTCCGGCTGCGCGGGGTCGAGATATCCGCCGCGACCGCCGCAACGCCCGGACCGCACATCCCGTAGAAGGAGGATGGAATTAGAGGTGAAGCGCGAACAGCTTGATGGCGTTGGTGCGTCCGATTTTCATTCGGTCCGCCTCGCTGATCGAGGCTGAGTCGAACCAAACCGCCGCATGATCCACGTTCTCGAACGGCCAATCCGTCGAGAACAGCAATCGATCCGAACCGACTTCGAGCATGGCATCGATCAGTGTCTGGGTACGAAAATTTCCGGACGTGGTTAGATGGAAGTTGTTGCGAAAGTACTCGCCGAGAGGCTTCTGCGCTGGATAACCCTTCGGCAGCTTGACCCACGCATTACGATTGTCCACCCGCCAGATGCTGTACGGCAGGCCCTCGCCCATATGCCCGAGCACGATCTGTAGCGTCGGATGCCGGTCAAACAGTCCGCTGGCCATGAGCCGAAGCGCATGCACCGCCGTCTCCTGACCGAAAGCCCAGGTAGGTCCCAGCAGCCACGGATGACCATCGTAGATTTGTGCCCAGGCCGCAATGGGATTTCGCGGATGCAGATAGAAGGGAAACCCCAGGCGCGCGACCATGGCCCAAAAGGGCTCGAATTGGGGGGCGTCGTAATAAACGACGTTCTCCGGGGTCCCCACCTGCGAGAAGCCGTTGACCAGCGCCCCTCTGAAGCCCAACTGCGTGATGCAGCGCTCCAATTCCCGGGACGCGAGTTCCGGATCCTGCATCGGCAGCGCCGCGAAGGCTTGAAAGCGGCCCTTGCGCTTGACCACCTGCTCGGCGAGAAAGTCGTTCGCGCGAATGGCCATTTCATTGGCCTTTTGCGGGGAGGGAATCGCCTGAATGGCCGGCGCATTCAGTGACAGAATCATCATCTCCAGACCATTTGCGTCCATCTGGTGCAGGCGATTGTCGTGAATGTCGAGCAGGCGACTGCTCAGCTCCTTCCAATAGTCTCCCGGAACGAACCCTGCCGAATCCTGCAGCGTCTCCGGAATGGCGAAGTGTTCTTCGAGGCCGATCTTGTCTTTCATCGGTAGGGCCTCAACCGCAGTCGCGCTAACGCTTGACGCGGTTTTCCTCTGCAAAAACCTGCCCCATGATCTTTATGAGCTCGGGATCGGAAAAATCGAACATGCCGCCGTTTCCGGAAATCCACTGGTAGAAATGCGCCAGCCGCGTAATCTTCCACTCGCCGTTGATGCGCGCGAAGCTGTTCACGTACCAACCGTTTTGCACGTACTCGTTCGCACCGCTATCTATGGCCTTCCAATGGCGCGCCACCATGTAGATGGTGGCCGTGGCCTGGTCGCCGTCGATGGTGACGGAGAAATTCGAATATTGATGGTGCCTGCGGACCGGCGAGAGAATGATTTCAGCAAAGCGCGTCCACAAATCCGCATCAACGTTGATTTCCGGCCGGCCGGTGAGCCGCTCGAAATCCACTCGGATGCGATCGGCGAAGGTGCTCCGGTACAGCTTCCAATCGCCAAGATCTAGCGCGCGGCCGAAGTTCAGCATGACCTTCTCGATCTCGGCCCGGTTCCACAGAATGTCGATCTTTTGCTCGAGCGAGAGCGTCGCACTCATGTCACACCGCCTTCATACCCCGCAATCACCACCCGGTGGTCCCGCCATCGATCGAGAAATCCGACGCAGTGACCCACTTCGATTCATCCGAGGCAAGATATACCGCCAATGGCGCAATATCTTCGGGTCGGCCCGCCCGTCCCAGCATCAATTTATCGAGCATTGCGGCCATCCACTGCGGATCGCTCATGGCGACCTTGGTCTGCGCCGTCTCCACCAAGCCCGGGGAGATGGTGTTACACCGGATTTGATGCTTGCCACCCTCCATGGCAATTTGCTTGCTCATGGCCACCACACCGCCCTTGGCCGCCATGTGCGCCACGGCCGGCAAGACCTTGACGGCAACGTGTGCGGAGATCGAACCCACGTTGATGATGGAGCCGCCGCCGCGCTTGATCATGTATGGAAACACCGCCTGGCAGGCATGGAACACCAAATCCAACTCCTCTCGCAGCGTCTTGCTCCACTGCTCGTAACTCATCTCGGTCAGCCATGCGAAATACGCCATGGCGCCGTTATTGTAGAGCACATCGATGCCGCCGTACGTATCGCTCGCCAACTGCATCAATTTGTCGACGTCGGCGCGAATGCTCATGTCGCCGGGATGCATCGACACCATGGCGCCGCCGCTTTCCCTCACCGCTTTGAGCGTGGACTCGCCGCCCGCCGCATTGATGTCGCAACCCACGACCTTGGCGCCTTCGGCGGCAAAGAGCAGGGCAGCGGCGCGGCCCATGCCGCTGCCGCTGCCCGTGATGATGCAAACCTTGTCCCTCAGCCGCGTACCCACGGTCACGATTGGGCCTCTAATATTTATATGAGAAGCTGGCGCCGAAAGTTCTGGGATCTTCCAGGTACGCAGTAGCGGGTCCCGGTATACCTGCGGCGGCGGTGGCCGCGATCACTGCCTTGTTGGTCATGTTCTTTACCCAGAGACCGACGGTCCACGCCCCATTGGTATCATAGATCAACGACGCGTCGCCCTTGCTCGAAGCCAGCTGCTCCGTACCATTGTTGTGCAAATAGGTGGCCCACCAGGAGCTCTCGAAGCGCCAGTTGATATGCGCGTGCAGCGTGGCCGAGCCGAGCGGAATATTGTGGGTGTAGCCCGCGAGAACCGTGAAATCGGGCGCATAGGCCGGCTGCAGCCCGCCGACGTTGTTGCCAAGGGGGTCGACCACATCGATGTTGCGCGCGTGCGAATAGCCGGCGTTCAAGCTTACCTGATCGTCCGTGAATACCTTCGCCAGCACATCGAGCTGGTCGCCGTAGATCTCGATTTTATCACCGTTGAAAATAGCGTTGTACGGCAACGAAATGCTGTAAGCCTGAATGATGAGATTGTGGAAGTCGTAGTAATACATTTCGTTGTTGATCTGCAGCCGGTCGTCCAGCCAGCGTGACTTGAGGCCCGCCGTGTAAGACCTCAATTCTTCGGGCTTGACCGCGTTGCTGTAGGTCGCCGTGTCGGGCAGCGCGTTGAACGTGCCTTCCTGGAACCCGGTCTGAATCACGCCGTAGGCCATGATCTTGGAGGTTAGATCGTCTTCAATGCCGGCCTTCCAGTCCACGTGATTATAGGTTCTATCGAAGGTGTACGGATCGCCGCCCAAAGCCACGACTTCGAAGCCGTCGGCGTCGCGCTTGGTGGAACTGCCGCGGGTACCTGCCGTGACCCGGAGGCTATCCGTTATGCTATACGTGAGCTGTCCATAGACGGCTTCCCCTTTTAGTTGATTGCTGTTCACGTTGATCTGATAGAAAGCGAACGGCAAATTGGTAAATAGGTATTCCGAGCCGTAGTTGCGCGAATTGTACCAATACAGGCCTGCCAGCCATTTGAAGGGACCGCTGTTGTCGCCGGCGAGTTTCAGTTCCTGGGTGACCTGGTTAAAGTGAGCATTGTTGGTGGATTCAATGGCGCTCAACCAATACTCCGGCTCGGCATTCAAATATAGATAGGACGGGATATAGCTCAGCGTCGCGAAATCGCCGAAGCGGTAATCGATCTGCCCGCCGATCGTCTGCGTGTCGTAGTTGCTCTTCTCCTTTGCCGGGGTGCCATACGACGCTGCGTAAGGCCCGGTACGGGTATCGTTCCAGACATTGCCGTAAAAGAAGCACTCCTCGCAAAACTGGCCGGTGGCCGGGTTGAGGCCCTTGTTGACCAAGTTCGAGGCCCAGCCGTACTTCGTTGCGGCCTGTGCGAACAGATAAATTGACAGCGGATCCGACGGATTAACGAGGGCGGATAGGCGCCCGCTGAGATTGTTCTTCGAGTCGGCGCCCGTCACCATGAAGCCGCTGTTGCGGTCGTAGTCGATCGCCGCTCGCAAGGCCACGGTCTGGGAGACCATGATGTTCTGAGTTTCAGTGACATGCACCGCCGCGTAGTTGCCCGCGTCGAGCAGGATTTGCCCGTCGTTATTGAAGCCCGGTTTCATCGGCGTGATATTGATGGTGCCGCCGATGGCGCTGCGGCCGTACAGGGTCCCCTGGGTACCGGGCAAAACCTCCAGCTGTGCGATGTCGAAGAACGCGGCGCTGGTGGCTTCTCGGGGCATGTAGATGCCGGCGAGGTTGAACGCCACGTTGGGTTCGATGTTGGCATAGTCGAGGTTGGCGCCAACGCCGCGAATGAACACCTGCGTGGTGTTTCCTTCGGCCTGAAATCGCACGGAGGGTACGATCATTTGTGCCTGGCGCAAATCGGTAATGCCCGAGTCGATCATGATGTCCGAGGGAACCGCCGTGATCGCCGCGTCCGCTTTCTGCAGGCTTTCCGTGGTCTTCTCGGCCGTGACGGTGATTTCCGCAAGCGCATCTGGCGATGCTGGGGCCGGAGCCGCGGCCGGGGTCGTCTGTGCCGCGGCAATTTGCAGCGCTGAAGCGCTGAACAACGCGACACAGACTGCAGCGCTAGTGAAAATTCGTATCATGTTTCCTTCCCCCTGCCCGTGGTGAATGCCGAAACGTCTTGTTTTTCAGGCGCCGGCCGGCTGCCTCAGGTTGGTTGCCGGTGTCGCGGGCTTCTCAAGCTCCGGTACCCAATACGTGTGTGCGGTACCAATCGCTGATCTCCCCGCCCGTTGTCTGCCAGATGGCCCCGTGCGAGGCGATGTACGCCAGCGCCGCGTCGATGTGTTTCATGCGAAACGGATGCCCCGAGATGAACGGATGCACCGAGATGGACATGACCCGCGGAAGTTCATTGGCCTCCTCGTAGAGCACATCGAACTGATCCCTGATCATTTGGCCGAACACCTCGGCCGCCGTGCCCTTGCCCATGATGGTGGGCACGTCATTCAATTCCAGCGTGTAAGGCATGGTCACCAGCGACCCGCTTTTCACACGCATCACCACGGGAAGCTCGTCGTGCGCGTAATCAGAGACGTACTCGATGCCCGCCTCCGCCAGCAGATCGGGTGTATCGAAACTCTCGGCCAGACACATGCCGAGCCAGCCCTTAGGTCGTTTGCCCGTCGCTTCGGTAATGATGCGCAGGTTTTTGCGGATGAACTCACGCTGCTGCTCGACACCCATGTGCGTGAGAATGCTGGTGTTGTTGTCGCCCTGGGCGCCCCACTCCCAGTTGCGCTTGTTGCCCTCGGCGATGATCTGCGGAAACTCCCGGCAGACATCGCTGTTCAAGTTCACCGTACCGCGAAATCCATGGCGGTCCATGGACTTCATGATCCGCCACAAACCCACGCGATTTCCGTAGTCGCGCCAGCCGTGATTGAGAATATCGGGGCTGTACTGCATGGTGAGCGGATACACGGAGTGCGCGAGCGACGTCGAGCCGAAGGGCACATGCTCGATGTTGACGTAGATGATCACTGCCAGGCGTTTATCGCCTGGAAAGGCGACCGGCTTGCGATTGATGATGGGCTCGAAATCGTACCGGGGCGATTGAGTCGACATCGAGGGCGGTCGGACGGACATCAGGGGGCACCGCTCAACATCGGCCGATACGCTGGCGCAACAGCCGGAATATGATGGATGGTCGCTATAGCCACGTTGCCCCGCTCCTAAAGTCTTTATTTCCGCATGGCGCAGAGTCTTTTCTCCTTGCGTTGCCACGCGAATTCCGCCTTCTACGTCCCTGTAAGAAGCAGATTTTCTCTTTTCATACTAGCTTGTTCGATTGCCAACGCCCAATGACGAACTGGAATGGAGCGGTTTCCAAATTTGCATAAACCTGCCGGCGCGTGTGAACAACGCGATTCTTGGCGGCATCCATGCGCAGATCGATGGCGCGGTGGAAGCAGACTGTGATCGCGGCCCGCCGCCTCATCCACCGCCGGGTTTGAGAGCGTGTCGAGGCCGACGATCCGCGTTCAAACACATCGGCGCGCCTGAGATACACCAGCGGCGTCCGCAGAAATCCAACGTCTGCCTTGCTCTCTCGCCGCCACGTAGCCGGCAACGCCGGCAGAGAGTCGTTGTTCCGATTCGGCAAGGATCTATTTCCCGTTATCGCATTGATCAACTCCCCTGTATCTGTAGAGTTTCGTGCAGAAGAGTATTTTCGGAGGAGTCTTCGGCCACCGAGCGGGGCACGCGAGGCCCACGATTGACTCACAGAGGGGAAGCATGGCTTTTTCGATTCAAGATTTGCGCGGCTCCATGCCTCCCCTCGTCGTGCCGTTTCGTGGTGGCAACGTCGACTTCAAGGTCCAGTCGCGGCTGATCGAGTCTGTCTTGGCGGGAGGCTCTCACGGCATCGTGGTCAACGGCACGACGGGGGAGCCCACATCGCTGAACGTAAATGAGCGCAAGCAGCTGGTCGAAAACGCCGTCAAGACCGTCGCCGGGCGCGTGCCCGTGGTAGCGGCAACGGGAGGCCAAAGCTTTGCCGAAACCGTGGAGCTTACGCAATCGGCGGCGGCGGCCGGTGCATCGGCGGTGCTGGTTGTGACGCCGTATTTCATCAAGCCCCCGACGCGCGGGCTGATCGAATACTACGAGGCGATTGCGCGGCTCACCCCACTACCCCTGTTGATTTATCACATTCCCGGCCGTTCCGGAGTATCCATGCCGCCTGCCGCCATTGTCGAGGCGGCGGCGCGAGCGCCCACCATCGTAGGCGTCAAGCACGCCTCCACCGACCTTGCCTTCGTGACGGAGTTGCTGACATTGCGCCGGGATTTTCGTGTTTTCGCCGGCCTCGAGGATTTAAGCTTTCCTATGATGACCGTGGGGGCGGTGGGCCTGATGAACGCCGCGGGCAACGTAGTGCCGCGGCGGGTTGTCGATCTGGCGGAGGCGACCGCGGCCGGTGAGATGGGGCGGGCGCGCGAACTGCACTATGAACTCTTCAGGCTGAATCAGGCCATATTCTGGGACACGAATCCCATACCGCTCAAGTATATGATGAAGCGCCTCGGCCTACTGGAAAATAACGAACACCGCCTGCCCATGTGCGCGCCACCCCCCGAGCTCATGCGGCGCCTCGACGAGCTGCTCGAAGAGATGAGACTCATTCCCAAGCGCAGCGCGGCGTAACACCCGCCTGGCGCACCGAGCCCCGGGCCGCCCATGCGGGGCCGAAACGCGTTGACTGGCGGGAATACTGCGTATTCCTCATGGCGCGCTATTAAACCGTGCCCTCGCTCGCTATGATCTTGGCGACAGTCTACCCAAACGGATTGGGACATGTCGCTCGCGGCGCAATTCATCGACGTGACTCCGATTGCCAGGTCTCGCTCCCGAGGGTCAATGCTGAAGACGAGCCACAGGCGATGTATTCCTGGACGCTGATCACCGGCGACATTCCGCAAACCTCGGGCGCGCGCGCCTTTCGTCAGTCGTTGGCGACGTTTCCGACCGGCGTGTGCCTGGTCACCACGGTGACACCGGATGGAAAGCGCGAGGGGATGACCATCAATTCCTTTGCGTCTGTATCGCTCGACCCACCGCTCATCTTGTGGAGCATTCGCGATGATGCGCGCAGCGCGGACGCGTTCATCGACGGCCGGTATTTCATATTGAGCGTGCTCGCCGCCTCGCAACGCGCCATGGCTCTGCATTTTGCGCGATCGGCACCGGACAAGTTCGCCGACTGGCGCCATGAATTCGACCAGGGGATCGGCGGCTGCCCGCGTCTTCGCGAGTGCGCAGCAACATTTGAGTGTACGAATTATTCGCGCCACCAGGAAGGCGACCACACCATTCTTCTCGGGCGTGTGGAGCATCACACGCGATCAGCGGCGCTCCCCTTGGTGCTTCACATGGGAGAGATGGGGTCTCTGTGGGATCTGGCAAAAACGCCGAAGGAATCCGCGTAGCAAAGAATCGAGGCTGATTGCGCACGAAGCACGCTTTATGACCGAGGAGATGCGAATGGCTATCCCTGCTCATTCTCAGCCCGCTGCCCTTGTTCCAATCGATCGCCGGCAACTGCTCGATGCCGTGCATGAGGTGATTCCGCCGATCAGAGCGCGTGCCGCTGCCACCGAGGCGGCGCGGGAAGTACCGCGGGAGAACGTCGACTGCTTGCGCAAGGCAGGGTTGTTCCGCATGGTGCAGCCGGCCTACTTCGGCGGCTTTGAACAGGATTTTGATGTGCTCGCGGAGGCCATACAGGACATCGCCACCGGTTGCGCCTCGACGGCCTGGGTATGCGGCCTGCAAGCGGCCCACCAATGGCTGGTCGCCGGCTTCCGCATCGAAGCCCAGCACGATGTCTGGGATGCAACGCCTGATGCCCTGGTATGCGGATCGTATGCCCCCGCGGCACGCGCGACGGCCGTCGACGGCGGCTATCGGTTGACGGGCCGGTGGGCGTTCGCCAGCGGCTGCGACGTGTCGGACTGGGCAGTGTGCGCGGCATTGATTCCGTCCGCGCGGCCGGAGGAGCCGGCGAAACCCGCGTTTCTTCTGGTGCCTGCATCGGACTACCGGATCGATGATGACTGGCAGGTCATTGGCTTGGCCGGAACTGGCAGCAAGTCCCTGGTTCTCGAGGATGTGCTCGTGCCGGCGCATCGATTGCTGGATTTCGCCAGCACCACCACCGGCGATACGCCCGGCCGGCGGCACTACAGCCACAACCCCGCTTTCGGGGTCCCCATGCTTGCCAATATCGCCTCGTGCTTGGCCTCAGTGAGCGTGGGAGCGGCGGCCGGCGCGCTCGGCCAGTTCACTGACGCCACCGCACAGCGCACCACGCGCGGCGCAGTAGCGGGCGGCCAAAACAAGATGGCGGAGTTTCCCACCATTCAATTGCGCGTCGCCGAAGCGGCAGCGGCCGTCGACGCGGCGCGCGAGATTCTCCTGCGCGATCTGCGGCGGCGCGTCGCCACCATGCGCGCGGGCGGTAGGGTCAGTGTGGAAGAGCGCATCGAAAGCCGGCGCGGCCAAGCCTTCGCGGTCAAACTCGCGGTGCAGGCGAGCGAAGCGCTCAACGCCGCCACTGGCGGCCTCGGACTCAAGCTCTCCAATCCGGTGCAGCGTGCATGGCGTGATACCAACGCGGTGGGACGCCATATCAGCTTCAACTGGGATGCGGTGGGCACCATGTACGGCCAGCTCGCACTGGGCCTGGAACCCAAAGGCCAGTACTGAGGTCCGCATGACGCTCCCGCCCATCATCACCGATGCTGCGGTCTTTTCCGGCAACGAGTGCCTCCTCCATCACGGGCAGTTCACCGAAGTCATTTTCGGCACGGGTGCTGCTGCGCGCTTGGCTGGGCATATCGATGCCATCGGCACAAGGTCCGTGATTCTGGCGACGCCCGGACAGTCCAAGACGGCCGAGCGCATCGGCGTGGCGCTCGGCGGGCGGGTGGTCGGCGTGTTTGCCGATGCCGTCACGCATTCTCCCGTGGCCGTCAGCGACCGGGTCGCGGACGCCGTCCGGCGGGTGAAGGCGGATCTCTTGGTATCCTTCGGCGGAGGGTCCGCCATCGGATTGGGTAAGGCCGTCTCGCTGCGTACGGGGCTGAAGCACATCGCCGTGCCGACGACCTACTCAGGGTCGGAATTGACGCCCATTCTGGGTGAGACGGCAGCCGGCATGAAACGCACGCAACGGGATAACAAGCTGCGGCCGGCTCTCGTGCTTTACGATCCCGCGCTATCGTATGGCGTGCGGAGAGATGCTTCGCTGGCCTCCGGGATGAATGCGCTAGCGCATGCCGTCGAAGCAATGTACATGAGCGAGGATGAGACGATTCTGCGCGTGGCCTCGGCCGCCATCGAGCACTTGCGTATCGCGTTGCCCCTGATTCATGCGGCGTCGACGGATCCGGCGGCGCGGTGTCGCGCCTTGTATGGCGCGTGGCTGGCCGCATTTTGTCTTGCCGACACACCCATGGCACTGCACCATAAGCTGTGTCACACCTTGGGCGGTGCCTATGATTTGCCGCACGGCCAGACGCACGCCGTGCTGCTGCCTCACTCCCTCGCTTACAATGCGCCGGCGGTGCCCCGCGGTTACGATGCCCTGCGCCGGCTGTTGAGCGATTTGAATCCCGATCCGGCCCAGGCACTCTTCGCCCTCGTCGATGGATTAGGTCTACCCCCCTCACTCAGTGCCCTGGGTTTGCCGCAAAGCGGAATCAACCGAGTGCGCCGCTTGGCCTGCGAAAACGCCTATGCCAACCCGCGTCCCATCGAACCGGCGGCGCTCGGCCGCTTGCTGACGCGCGCGTGGATGGGCGCTGCACCCGACCTCGAGGTGCACCGCCATGCGTGATCTGGACGAGAACAGCATCACCCAAGCCGTACTGGAACGCGTGGCAGGTGCGACCAACCCGCGCATGCGCCAAATCAGCGAAGCGTTGGTACGGCACCTGCACGCCTTCGTGAAGGAAATCGAGCCCACCGAAGCTGAGTGGGAACAAGCGATCGCGCTCTTGACCGAAACCGGGCACCTCTGCGATGAACGGCGCCAGGAGTTTATCTTGCTCTCCGATACGCTCGGCGTATCGACGCTGGTGGACGCCATCAACCATCGCAATGCCGGTGAATCCACGGAGACCACGGTGTTCGGACCGTTCTTCGTGGCGAGCGCACCGAAGGTCGCCGCAGGGGCGAGTATTGCGGGCGAATTGACCGGCCCGCCGCTACTGGTAACCGGGCGTGTACTCGATGCCGAGGGCGCGCCGCTGTCGGACGCCGTCCTCGATGTCTGGCACGCCGATAGTGAGGG
>Ga0335074_10005240_pt1 | contig 17936 bp, 12 predicted proteins | sample Lox_Sample_23_FD_206715 | JGI IMG/M metagenome (GOLD analysis project Ga0335074, IMG submission 206715) | Soil microbial communities from Loxahatchee National Wildlife Refuge, Florida, United States - Lox_Sample_2.3 | ecosystem: Environmental > Terrestrial > Soil > Wetlands | place: USA... | reverse complement strand
GGCGGGCGGCGGCCCGGCGGGCGGTGGAGGCGGCGCAGGGGCGGAGGCGGCGCCCCGTCCCGTGCAGGTAGACCTGGACGGGATAGCCGATCGGGTCGTGGAAGTACCCGTACCGGAGGCGCGTTACGAAGCCATCGTCGCCTTGGAGAACAAGCTCCTTCTCCTTTCCCGGCCGCCCCAAGGTTCGCTTGGGAGGTCTTGGGCGTCCTTCTCCCCCGAACCCAACGGCATCCTGGAGTGCTACGACCTGGTCGAGAACCACCGCGAAACCTTGCTCACCGAAGTGGCGGCGACCGCCATAAGCGGTGATCGGCACCAGATCGCCTACACGACGGGCGCCCCCGGGGCCAAGGAAAAGGGACTGCGCTTGCGAGTCGTCGCCAGCGCAGAGAAGCTCGACGAGAGCCGTGCGCACGAGCCAGCAGGCCGCCGGAGCGGCTTCGTCGACCTCGGGCGGGCCCGGGTGCGGGTCGAACCGGGCGCCGAATGGGCCCAGATGGTACGCGAGGCCTGGCGGCTCCAGCGTGACCACTTCTGGGTGGCCGACATGGGCGGCGTCGACTGGCCGAGGGTCCTGGCCCGGTACCTTCCTCTGGTTGACCGGGTGGCAACAAGGACCGAGCTGGCCGATGTCATCTGGGAGCTCCAAGGCGAGCTCGGGACTTCGCATGCGTACGAACTTTTCGGCGAGTACCGGGAGGCGCCCCCATGGGGCCAGGCTTTCTTGGGAGCTGACCTCGCCCGCGACCATGACGGCCGCTGGGTGGTGGCTGCGGTCATCCGTGCCGGCACTTGGCACACCCAAGAAGCTCCTCCCCTGCTCACCCCCGGTGCCAGGGTCGTAAACGGGACAGCTCTGCTCGCGGTGAACGGGCAGCCCGTACCGCCCGAGCTGGGGCCAGGTCCCCTTCTGGCAAACCAGGCGGGCCAGCCGGTCGAGCTCACGATCGAAGGCCCAGGCGACGCCGGACGGCGTACGGTCGTCGTCCCTACCCTGAGCGACGAACGCCCGCTGCGTTACCGGGCCTGGGTGGAGGCGAACCGCGCCCGCACGCGCCAGGCCACTGCCGGGCGGGCAGGCTACGTGCACATCCCAGACATGGGCCCCGTGGGCTGGTCGGAGTTCCATAGGTCATACACCGCCGAGATCGAACGCGACGCCCTCATCGTCGACATCCGCTTCAACGGGGGCGGCCACGTCTCGAGCCTGGTCTTGGAGAAACTGCGCCGGTTACGGATCGGCTGGGAAGTACCGCGCCGGGGCCCGTTGTTGCCGTACCCAGAAGACGCCCCGCTCGGACCGCTCGTCGCCATCACCAACGAGTTAGCCGGCTCCGACGGGGATATCTTCACCCACGGCTTCAAGTTGTTCGGCCTTGGGCCGGTGGTGGGCACCAGGACCTGGGGCGGCGTGATCGGGATCTCGCCCAGCCTCGCGCTCGTCGACGGCACCGTCACGACCCAGCCCGAGTACGCGTTCTGGTTCGACGATGTGGGCTGGGGGGTCGAGAACTACGGGTCGAGCCCGACGGAGGAGGTCGTCGTGCGCCCTCAGGATTACGCGGCGGGCCGCGACCCCCAACTCGAGCGGGCCATCGAACTCGTCAACGCCGCTCTGGCCGGCCAACCTCCGTCGCTCCCGTCCATCGACCGGCGGCCATCGCGGGCGTTGCCCACGCTACCGCCACGGACCGCCCGCGAGCAGGGCTAGGGCCGCGCCGGGGCCGGACAGGCGGCCTCAGATCAACCGGATGGTGGACAGCCAGGGGATGCTGGACTGGTTCGTGACCTCGGACGCTGCCCCGAGCATGTCGGCGTAGGCGGCAGCCGGGCTGTTTGTGCCGGCCCCCGTCGTCAGTACACCGTAGATGTCGAGCACGGCACCGCGGCTTGCCTTGGCATAACGCAGCAGCTGTGCCCACTGCGCCGCCTGATCGGGGTAGTAGATCTGCGGCATGGGCACGTCAGGCCGGAACCCATAGGCCACCTGCAACAACTCGGCCTCGGTCCAAAAGTCGGGGTCAGCCGACCCGTAGTCGACCATCGTCGGGAACGGGCCACCGACGGCCGCCGCATACCCCGCCAGCACATCGTAAGTGTTCTGGTAGCCAGGGTCGTAGGCCGGCTCGGCGTCGTCTGCTGCGATCACGCGCACGACGTCGGTGTACCCGTGCTCAGCCCGGTACTGGGTCACCCAGGCGTCGACGGCCTCGACCGTGGCAGCGAGCTCGCCTCCCCATGTAGAGAAGTCCGAAGGCTCGTCGGGGCAACCGCATGCGACGACTGCGCCGCAGGGCTGGCTCGTGCCACAGCTGTCGTTGGTGCCGAGGGCCACGTTGAGGGTGGTGTACGGCGGGGCATGGCGGTAGTAAGCGGCGATATAGAACTCCATACCCTTAGCGATCGCCGCGAAAGGAATGAAAGCCCCGTTGTACGCCAAGGTCCCCGAGGCAATGCCATTGTCGGCCGGCCGGCCAAAATCCAGTATCACAATGCCCTGCGCGCCCGCTCGGCCGGCTGCGGTGCCCTGCCGGTAAAGCGCCCCGGGAGAGGCACTGTGCTCGTAGTAGGAGATAGTGCTGGAGGGTAGAGCGGTCGCATTCGCGTCGCGCGCCCATGCCGGGCCGACCAAAATCAGCAAGGCGGCGGTCGCTACCGCAATCCTCTCCCACCGGTCGCCGGCTCGGGCAATTGCGCTCCACTTGTGACCGGCTGCACCAGACCGCATACCAGCGACATTGTCGCGCCATTTAGCCGGGAATAGGTGCTTTTCACTCTTATCGGGCGCGGCGCGCGGGCTTATGGCCTTATTACCGGGAGAACCCTGGAGGAGGTTCCCCTGAGCTAGCCTGGGCACGGATGAAGTGCCCCCATGGCGGGCGGCGTGCTGGCATTGTCCTCGCGCTCTCGGCTCTGACCCTGTTCAGCGCATGCGGTGGTGGTCCCGCGCGCACCGCGGCCCGTACGACGACCAGCACTCCCGCCGTCACCCATGAGCCGCCAGGACCGGAGGCCACGACCACAGCCGGCGCCCGCCCGCACCGGACGAAGCGGCACCACGCCGCCGCCGCCCGCCACCGGGTACACCAGCCCAAGCACCGGGCAAAGCCGCGCCATAAGGCCCGCTTGGCCGTTCACCACCAGGCGTTGTGCCCGCTTACGGGCACGCCGGCACCGGGCGGGAAGGTCCCCAAGCGGGCCGCGCTGGCGGTCAAGGTCGAGAACCTGCCAGAGGCACGCCCCCAGTACGGCATCGGCCAAGCCGATATCGTCTTCGAGGAGCCCGTCGAGGGCGGGATCACCCGGTTCATCGCCGTCTTCCAGTGCCACACCTCGGCCCGGATCGAGCCCGTTCGCTCCGCGCGCCTGGTCGACCCTCAGATCCTCGAGCCGATGGGCCGGCTCCTGTTCGCTTACTCAGGAGCGACCCAGTACGTGGTCAACGAAGTCGATGCCCCGGGCACCCTGCTCGAAGACGTCGGAGGGTACGACGCCGGGAACGCCTACTGGCGGGACCCATACCGCGAAGAACCGCACAACCTGGAGACCTCGACCGCCGTCCTCTACGCCGCGGCCGCCGCCCTCCACTACCGCGAGAGGCTGCCCACTCCCATCTTCAGCTACGGCCACGAAGTTCGCGGGGGCACGGCGGCCGCGGCCGTTAACATTTACTTCCCCCTTGACGTGACCACCTGGACCTGGGACCGCAAAACCGGCACCTACTACCGGTCCTATTCCGACACAGGGCCGGCCACTCTGGGGGGAGGTGGGCAGATAACGGCCTCCAACGTCATAGTGATGCTCGTCCACGAGTACGCGACGAAATACACCGAAGACATCAACGGCGCTCATGAAAACGAGCTCACCCTCAAAGGCAGCGGGCCTGCCTGGCTGTTCCGGGACGGCGTGCAGTTCTACGGCAAATGGGTGCGGCCGCTACTCGACCACCCGACGGTTTTCTACGAGAAAAATGGCACCAAGATCAAGCTGACTCCGGGAAGCACGTGGGTTGAGCTCGTCCCTGACGGCGACCGGATCTCGGTCAAGCCCTAACCCTGCACCGCGATGGCCTGATCGCTACTTCGCCACGCAAACCGCATAAGGTCGAGCGCGATAACGTCTGACCACGGGCGCTACGCCGCGGGGGCGGCCGCGGGCGCGCCGACGCGGGCGTGCTCGCGTACCGCTGCGGCAAAGGCGGCGATCAGCGGGTGAGCCCAACCAGGGCCCGATGACAACTCGGGCTGGAACAGCGAGCCCACGAAGAAAGGGTGACCGGGGAGCTCGGCAATGCGCGGGTTGCCAAGTTCGTCGCGCCCGCTAAAAACGAGGCCGTGGTCGGCGAGCACGCCCATGTACTCCTCGTTCAACCCGAAGCGGCAGAAGAACCGCTCGGTCACCGGGCCTGAGCCCATCGCCTGCGCCGCGCGCGTGCCGGGCTCGACGACGACCGTGGCCTCCTCGCCCAGGAGCGAGCATGTCAGCGGCACGATCAGGTGCTTGGCCGCCTCGGGCTGTGACTCGGCGTGGGCGACGCCAGCCAGGCCACAGACGTGGTGGGCGAACTCGAGCAGCATGTACTGGAACCCTCCGCAAGTCCCGAGGAACGGGACCGCCCCGGTCCGGGCGGCCTCGATGGCGCTGAACACGCCCTCGCGGCTCTGGTACGGGCTGCCCGGGACGACCCAGATACCGTCGAAGCCGGCGACGTCGCCTGGCGCGGCAACGGACGTGCTGTGGAGCCAGTACAGCTCGATGGGATCGTCCGACGAAGCGTTCAGGAAGTCGATGACAACCGGTATGAGTGCATGGGCCTGCACGTCGGGCGAGCGATCACCGACGAGGGCGACGCGGGGCGGCTGGGACATGGCGTGGTCGGGTTCATGAGTCATGTGGTTATCGTGCACCGACGACCATCAAAAGATCCAACGATATTTGGGCATCCTGACATCAGCTAGCCTTATGTGGATGGAGGTCCGAGACCTGCGGGCGCTGCTCGCGGTGGTGCGTTTGGGCTCGTTCACGGCCGCGGCCCAGGCCCTCGGCTTCACCCAATCCGCTATCTCTCAGCAGGTCGCAGCCCTGGAGGCCGAGCTCGGCCAGCCACTCGTGGAGCGGCGACCGGTGAGGCCCACCCCTGCCGGCCGGCGTCTCGCGGAGCATGCTGCGCACGTGCTGCTCCGCCTGGACGTGGCCCGCAGCGAACTGGCGCGGTACCGGGCGGGCCGCAGCGAGGTACGGGTGGCAGCGACGCCACTGGCCACGCCTCGCGTGCTCGCCCGCGCACTGCGCCGGCTACGTTCCACCCAGCCCGAGCTCAAGGTCTCGGCCCGGACCACCACCAATGCCGCCGCTTTGGAGGCTGTGGCCACTGGCGCGGTCGACGCTGCGCTGGTAAATGGCATCGTCGGCCCCAACGAACCGCTGCACCTTGCCGACGCTGGTCTGCTCAGCTCTGTCCAGGTCGCCACGGCCCCCGTCGTGGTGGCGCTGGAACCCGCCCACCCGCTGGCCAACAGCCGTCAGCTGGCCCTGGAAAGCCTGGCGGACGCCCCTTGGGTGGTAGCCCCCGGGCTCGTCGACCAGGGCGCCGCTCGCCGCCACCACCCCGCTCCGTGGCGCGAGCCAGTTCTTTACGAGGGGGCCGACCTCGCCACGTTGCTGGAACTGGTGGGCGCGGGGCTCGGAGCGGCGCTCCTCCCGGCTTGGGCGTGCGCCGCCGACAGCCGGGTCATCGGCGTCCCCCTCGGCTCGCCGCACCTCGTGCATCGCACCGAGCTGCTCACCCTACGCCCAGGCGAAACTAACCCCCTCGTCGAGGCCGTACTTTCGCAGTCGGTGCCGGCCGTACCAGGCGCAACCTCGGCTACTTGACCCATCGCCCGTCCCGGCCAAGTCCCGGCAGCGCCGCCGCGGGGTTGCGGATGCCGCCGGCGGCGATGGCCCCGCCAGCGGCGCACATGGCCGCGGTCAACCACATTGCGGTGCGGAAACCATGGGCCATGGCCAGGGGTCTCAGGTAAGCCGCACCGGATATGCCGCACAAGGCGGGTAGCGACGCGACTGCAATGAGGCTGCCGAGCCGGGCCACGTCATTGTTCACGGCCGATGCCAAGCCGGTGTGCCTGTCAGCCAAAGCGCCCATAGCCGTCGCCGTCAAGGGCGCGACTGTGCAGGAAAGGCCAAGGCCCAGCACCAAAACAGCCGGCAGTACGCCCGTCAGGTAAGAGGCATCAGTCGTGGCCCGCTCGAAGAGCAGTAGACCGGCGCCCGCGCCCAATGGCCCGACGGACATTTGCAGGCGGGGGCCGATCCGCGCGCTCAGGCGGCCCGATCTCGCCGAAAGAGCGAGCATTATGGCGGTAAGGGGGAGCAAGGAAGCCCCGGAGGCGAAAGGTGAATAGCGGTCAGTCACTTGGAGCTCCACGGGCACGAGCAAAAGTGCACCTCCGAGTGCGGCATAGACAATAAAGGTCACAAGGTTGGTTACGTTGAACTGCCTGACGGTCAGCACCTCAATCGGCATCATCGGCGCTTGCGACCGCCGCTCGACTATGACGAACGCGACGGCGGCCGCTACCGCGCCGGCTAGTGAGACGACCACCAAGACGTCCGCATAGCCCCTCGTTGGGCCCTCGATGAGCCCGTAGGTAACACCGAACAGCGCCGCCACGGCGAGCACCGCTCCGGTAGCGTCTATTTGCCGTGGCGCATCCTGGTCTTTGGACTCCGGAACGTGGCGCGCCGTGATCGCCAGGACCGCGGCGCCCACAGGCACGTTGATCAAGAAGATCCAGCGCCAGCTGGCGACCGTCAGCAGGTAGCCGCCGAGCAACGGCCCGGCCGCCGTGGCCACCCCACCGAGGCCGGACCACGCTCCGATGGCTTTGGCCCGGTCCTGCGGGTCGAGGCTCGCCTGAATAAGGGCGAGGCTGCCCGGCGTGAGCAAAGCGGCACCGACCCCTTGCAGCAGGCGCATCGAGATCAGGACGGGAGCGCCGGGTGAGGCTGCGCAAGCGGCGGACGTTACTGTAAAGAACAGAACCCCAACGGAGAACACCCGCTTGCGCCCGAACTGGTCACCGAGCGCGCCTGCAGGCAAGAGCAGCGCCGCCAAGGTGAGCATGTAGCCAGAGACAACCCACTGCAGGGCGGCAAGCTGAACGTGGAGCTCGCGGCCGATGCTCGGGAGCGCTATACCGACGACGGTGGAGTCGATCGCGGCCATCCCCGAGCCGAGCACCGTCGCGGCAAGCAGCCACCTCCCAGCTGCACTCGAGTACCGCACGGCGCGAGCCTAGGCGCAGGCCTCTGCGACGCCTCCGGTCGTCCGGCCGGCGCGGCAACGGGCCTCGGCGCAGGCTGAGCACCGCTCTGGTTGCCACAAATGACCCTTGGCGCGACAAGACTGGCGGTGGAGGTGACGCCATGTTCCGCCGACCCCCGCCCGCGGCCGCCGTAGGCACATATACAACCTGGTGGTGGCCCCGTACAGCGTCCGGATTGAGCGAAATGGCATGGGACCTCGAACCGCGTACCGACCCTTCGCCCGCGGGCTACTTCTGGAGCCATCAGATCGCCCTGATCGGAGGCGAGGCCGCGTACTTCGGGTTACAGACGCTGGGGTCCGATCCCACCGGCAAGATCGCCATATTCTCCGTTTGGGAGGCGGTGGACGCCGACGGCCCCGAATATGCCGCTCCCTTCGCGGGTGAGGGGACAGGTATGTCGGTGCGAATAAGGCACGAGTGGAGCGTCGGCTGCCGCGAGCACTTGGTTGTCCGAGCCGATGGCGAGGGCTGGTGGCGGGCTGAGGTGGGTGGCGTCCTGGTTGGCCGCATCCGCGCCGCCCCCGGTTGCGCCGGGCTCGCCTCCACCTCGATCATGTGGACCGAGCGTTACGGTCCGCCCATGCGCACCTGTGCCGATATCGGGCACGCCGTTGCCTGGTTCGGCACGCCTGAGGCTGGCGGCGGCATAAAGCCGCGCCACCACGAGAACTCGCTCGGGACCAACCGCGGCTGCCCCGGTTCGTCCGTCCACGACGAGGCGGGCGGCGTGGTGCACGTGGTCGGGGGCGAGGCCGGTCGCTAAGCCCTCACCGGGCACCCACGCTCGCAGGGCGGAACGCTCCAGGGAGCCGAACGTTATGCTTGTTGGCCATGCCCGCCGACGGTCCGACCATCCTGGCTACGTCGGGCGGCCTCGTCGCCGACCCCCGCACGCAGATCGCCTTCGGGCCGCTCATCCGTTACGCCATTGAGCTTTCCGGCGTGACCGGCCGCCGGCCGCGGCTCTGCCACATCGCTACTGCCGGGGGTGACCAGCGTGCGTTCCAGGCTGAGTTCCAAGGTGCCGGCCGCGCCTCGGGTGTGGACGTTGCCACGCTCAACTTCTTTCCTATGCCCAATGTGACTGACATACCTTCGTTTTTAGGAGAGCACGACGTCATCTGGGTGGGCGGGGGCAGCACGGTCAACCTCCTCGCGGTGTGGCGGGCGCACGGCCTCGGGCCGGTCTTGTCCGAGATATGGAAGGCCGGTGTGGTCTTAGCCGGCGTATCTGCAGGCTCAGTCTGCTGGCACGTAGGCGGCACCACAGACTCGTTTGGCCCGGACCTGCGCCCTGTGACCGACGCCCTTGGCTTTCTCCCCTACGCCAACGGAGTCCACTACGACGCCGAGCTCCAGCGGCGCCCGCTCCTGCATCGCCTGGTCGCCGACGGGACCTTGCCGACTGCCTACGCGACCGACAACTTCGTTGGCTTGACCTACCGGGGCACCGAGCTCGTCGAGGCAGTCAGCGAGGCCAAAGGCAAAAGCGCGTACAAGGTTTCCCGCTCCGAAAACCACGCAGTCGAGGAGCGTATCGAGCCCAGGGTGCTACCCGGCGCATACTGATCTCGTCCACGGGCACCGGCACGAGGCCGAGGCTCTGCCCGATAGAGATATCGGAGGCCAGCGGCGGCGAGCCTGTGCGCTCCGAGACCGCCATGCGGCACGCTCGCGCTACCGAACCGGAGTTTGCTGCGAACCCGTGACCGGGAGTTGCGATGCCCCTTCCCCGTCTGTGCCGGCTCCCGTGCGCTCATGCCAACTGCGCCAAATGACCCGGTGGAGCGGGATTATCTCCGGGATATCGCGTAGCCCCGGCACGAACGGCAGGCCGAGCAAGAGCAGCGTCGCCGCGCCTGTCAGGTAGATCGCGATCAAGTCCACGTTGGCCGAGTTATCGAACCCGGGGACTTGGTACCACAAAGTATAGAGCCAGAGCCAGGGCTGGCCAGGATAGCTGCCCGTTTCGTTCATGACCCCCCATTGGCTTCCTGTCAAGTGCTGCGCTTGGGCGAGCTGTGCGAAGTACTGGCCGTCCTCCATGAAGAGCAGTGGCTTGGTGAAATTGGTACCGTAAAAGGCGGCGTTAGCAAGAAGGTCGGCGTCCAGTGCCCCGCTGCGGGCCAGGGTGAGCTCGGTGGCCACCATAACGGGCACCGGGCCGTCGGGCGCCCGGCCCACGACCGGCGCACCGTCCCGGGTGAAGGTGAGCGTGTTGATGGCCTTGGCATAAGCGTTAGCCCACGCCAGCTGCCTGCCTGGAGAGGCGGAGCGGTACCGCGAAAGGGCTGCGGCGAGCGCTGGATCTGTGGCTGCGACCTTGGACAGGGGGGCGATGACGAAGGTCTCGGCCGGGTCTATAGGTTGACGCACGCCCGTCACTTTTTCCCATGAGAAGCCTATGCTTTGCGTGCTGCCATCGGCATTGTTGTAGGGGGGCCCATAGGTCGCCGTCTCGCTGGTGCCGTCGAGCTCGCTGGTGGCGGTACCTACAAAGTCAGCCGGGGCAATCCTCGCCCAGGTGGCTATGGTGAGCGACGGCTCGTCGGGGGACGAAAGGAACGCGGCCAACGCCAGCACCAGGATGGTGGCGATGGCGCTGGCTGCTACCGCTTCCTTGACGATGTCGTACACCCGGGTAGGCCCAGTCCATTCCGCCGCGTCGGACTCGCGGGCGAGCCGGCGTGCATCCCCTCCCTTGGCCCGGCTAGTGGGCAAGGGATGAGCCACACCCCGGACCCGCACCAGCAAAACGTGAGCTCCGACCAAGGCGACCAAAACAATAGGGATCAGCACTATGTGCCACAGCAACATCTGGCCGAAGTTCATGAGGTCAAAGAACGCACCCAGACCGGTGGCATTGATGGCGTCCTTGCCGTTGGTGGATATCCACTGAGAGTCGAAGTTCTGTTGTGAAAGGTACCCGGTGAAGCACTCCACGATCGAAGCCAAAAATGCCAGGCCTCCGCTGACCCAGGTCATGGCTCGCCGGCCCCGCCAAGCCGCCATCCAGAACTTGCCCCACAGGTGGATGACCATGAAAGCCATAAAGAGCTCGACTGACCACAGATGGAGGCTGTTGAAGAAGTGGCCCACGGCGTTGTAGTGCCACCAATCTGGGCCACCGAGGGCGAGACCGAAGCCAGACACGATAGCCAGCCCGAGCGCGGCCAGCGTGGCCACGCCAAAAACATAGATCCACGACGCCACGTAGGCGGGCTGGCGGTCCGGTAGCAACTTGCCGGGAGGCAGCAGCCGGAGCCCTTGGCGCCGCAGCCAACCTGCCCAGGTGAAGTCCCCTGGCTCTCCAGTAGCGGCCCGCTCGGTGCCCTTACCGTCTTCGCTCCGACCGGTCTCCTCCAGTGGCGCCGGGCCGGGCTGGTCCGTCCCAGTGCTCGCCGTCTCATGGTGCCCACCTCCAGCCGCGCCGCCCTTCCCGCCGGGCCTCTCGGAGCGCGGTACCCGGTCAGGGAAGCGCACCAACAGAGCGGCGCCGAAGAGCACCACCATCACCGCGACCAACACGAGGTTGGCGACAGAGACAGTGAAGATAGACCAGCGGAGGTAGCGTCCAGGGCCGTTGAGATCGACCACCGAAGCCACGAGGTGTGCGCTAAACACGACCTTCACCTGCTTGTGTGGCTAGCTGTTGCGGCTTGTGCCTTACGGCACAAGCCGTTCGAGGGCCTTGGGGATGACCGAACAAGCAGCATGAGGCAAACCGTAGCCCGAAGCCCGCGCCCGCCGATAGAGGCCTACTACCCTAAATCACCGTTGCGCCGCGAGGCTGCGACCGGCACCCGCCGGACCACTACCCCGCTACATTGGCCCAGCGGATCGGTAGCTTGGCCCACCACTGCACGAGGTTCTTGCCGTTAGGCCCCTGCATGTCCATAAGCAAGAGGTGGCTGTCGAGAGTCCACGTGAGATCTGGCTTCTTCGTTTGGCCGGAGGGCTGGTACCTGTACTCGACAATTCGACCTATCGTCGTGTGGCCGGGCCCGTAAGCCGTCTCGCAAGCGGAAAAGCTAGTGAAATTGCCACAATTACCTGAGTTCTCAGTGGTACCGGCGAACTGCGAGAGGAAGTCGCCGTACTCCTTGTGCAGGCTACTTACCGAGCCGTACAGATAATAGGCGATGCTACTGGCGACACCGGAAAGGCCGCCACAGTAGACCTCGACGTTGGATGCGAAGCCTGGGGACACCTCCATGTAGCACGTACCGTCGGCGTTGGAGACGATCGACTTCGGGATGAGCGACATCAAATGAGCCGCGAGCACAGGCGGTATCGACGGCGCGTGGGCCGCCGAGGACGATAAGGCAGCCCACACAGGCGGGATCTGCGCCCACCAGCTGAGCAAGCCCTTGCCGCTCGTACCCTCAATGTCTATCAACAGGTCGCGGCTCGGGAGGGTCCAGGCCAAGTGCGCCACATGCGCCTGGCTATTGGAGCTGTAATAAAACTCCAGTACGCGGCCCTTTAGCGTACCCTCGCTGGAGGCGTAATAGGAGGTCTCGCACGGCCTGAAAGTGGAAAAATTGCCGCAACTGCCGGCTTGTTCGTGGGTGTTGGCGACGGAGAGGAAGTCCGAGTAGCCGTTCTGAAGGGCTTTGGCGGAGGCGAAGAGGTAATAGTGGACGTAGGAGGGCGCGGCACCGGTCATATTGTCGCAGTCCACTTCAGCCGCCGCGCCCACGTCGGGTGAGAGCACGAACCCGCAGACGGCCTTGGCCGAGACAGCCCGTGGGACGAGCGAGATCAACGCCTCCGACGACGAGACCAGCGTGGGAACGGCGCTGACTGTGGTGGTGGGCACTGTCGGGCTCGTGGTCGACGAAGCAGGGACGGTGGTGGTCGACGACGCCGGGACGGTCGTTGTAGAGGTCGCGATGGTCGTGCTCGGGACGCTGTTGGTGGTGGGGGCGGTCCGCGTCACTGGCGACGCCGTCGTCGCGTGGGTCACGCGAGTTGTGCGCACGGGCCCGTTACTGTTCTTACCCTTGCCACCACCCAGCACTGCCACCAGCACCACTGCGACCACGGCCACAACCACGACGGCGGCAGCTGCGGCGTAGAGCGGCCCACGACCCTTTCGCGGCGCTGGCGACGCTGGCGGCGGTTGCCCCGGCCAGGGGGAGCCGCCTGGCGGCATTGCCGTCGGGGGTGCGCCGGCCGGCGGTTGGGCCCAGGGGCCAGCCGGCCCGGGGGTAGCAACGTAGGCACCCAGCGGTCCCGTCGTCGCCCCGGGGGGCGGCGCCGCCTGCCCGACCGGCACGCCCTGGGCAACTTGTGGGTACTCGGGGCGTTGCTGAGCTGGTGGGGGTGGCGGGGCCCCGGTCGCAGGCCATGGCGGCGGCACCGGTGCGGCGGGAGCCCAAGAGGTTGCCTGCGTGGCCACGCCCAGCGAGCCTGCCTGGGGCGGCACCGCGGGGGGCGGCACCGAAAGCGGGGGTGCGGCGGGTGGTGGAGGAGGCGGTGCCACCTGGGGCGGCTGGCTGGCGGGCGAGGCGACGGTCAAACGCTCGATCGCCTTCTCGAGCCTGTCGACGTCGAAGCTCCACCGGGCGTTCTCGAGCTCCAAGGCATTGCGGCGCAGGAGCGGCCAGAGGGCCTCCGGGAGCTCGCGCGACGTCGGCATGCGTGTGCGCTCGACCAGTATCGGGATGACGGCGATCCCACGCGCCAAGGCCGTTTCCAGCTCGAGGCGAACGAAATCGTTTGGGTCGTCCAGGATCCTGTTACCCTCACCGGCGCCCGTAGCCCAGTCCCGGCCGATCAGGACCACCATGACGCCGCACGAGCTGATGGCCTGCTCGATCATCGTGACAAAATCGGCACCGGGATCAATGGAATCGACGTCCATGAAGACGCGGCTGGTGCCAAAGCGTTGACTGAGCCGCTCGTGCAGCGCCCGAGCGTGACCGGTTGTCTCCCCGCGCCGGTAGCTCACAAAGACGCCACGCCCGCCGGGACCGGCGGATGCGGGCCCCGTTGTCTCAGTCATGCTCGTCCCTCCACTTCAAGGTCAATCCTGCATCGCCAGCCTGGCCCGTGTTGGCACACCCGATCTGTACAGGTCTTTTGGGCGAAATCTAGCCGGGCACTGCCGTTCAGGCAATAGCCGGCGTCCCGGTAATGGGGGCAAGCCCCAACGGGCGGCCGGGCAGAGCGATGCCAACGCAGGGGCGTCGGGCTCGGGAACCGCCACGCGTTAGGGAGGACCAGTAAGCTGCGTCGATGCCTGCACAAAAGAAGGGCGTGCCTCGCAGGCGCGAGCCCACGGCCACAAAAGCTCGGGCCCCCTGGGGGAGTGTTTCACGGGACAAGGTCATTGCCGCGGCCACACAAGTGGTGGCCGGAGGGGACTACCGGCAACTGACCATAAGGAGCCTGGCGGCCCGCTTGGGTGTGGCGCCGATGTCGCTGTACCGGCATGTCCGTGACAAAGACGACCTGCTCGGTGAGGTGGTGGACCGGTTGCTGGCAGAGGCCTGGCAGCCCGCGGGCTCGGCCGAAGATTGGCGAGCCTGGGTGACCGAGGCGGCTGAGCGCTTGCATTCGTTCCTGGTCGGCCAGCCCGCGGCCATGTACGTCTTCCTGCGTCATCCCGTCGTTTCCCCGGCGGCAATCGCGCGCATGAAGGCGGTGATGACGGTCCTGCGCGGCGCCGGCTTCGATGAGTCCTCGGCCCGGCGTGCATACGCGGCTGTCCACACTTACACCGTCGGCTTCTCGGCGCTGGAATCCGCTCGTGCGGGCTGGGCTCCCGCAAAAGGGGAGGTTACGGCGATCGCCGCCCAGCTGGCTGCCTACACGACTCCACGCCAGTTCGCAGAGGGCCTGAATTACCTTCTGGACGGCATCCAAAATCGCGACGCGTCCGTAACAACCCGCTAAACAACGGCTCTCCCCGCGCGGTCGGACCGAGGCATGTGGTGCCGGCGGGTGCGGTAAGCCCCTACTTTCCCATACCGGTCGAAGTCAGGGGGGGCCCCTCTCCCAAAGGTCGCGCCCGCCTGCCTCGGGGCCTTCGGACCTAGTGTCGACGTCAACGACGTCCAAAACCCTATGTCGATGGCGCGACCGTGATCCCGCCCGCAGGCCGAGCTTACCTGGACCGGTCCAATGTCGCCCGGGCATGGCGGTACCCGGCGGAGCCTTGGCGGAGGCCTTCGAAGCGGTGGGCTGGTACTGGGGCGGCCGGTGGAGGTCATCGCCCGACTATCAGCACTTCTCCCTGACCGGAGGCTGACCCGGCCCCTGCAGTGAAGGCACGCCTCCAGCTGGTTTGAGCCACCCAGCCCGAGCGCGGGGGCTAGGATCGAGGCACACATGTAGCCCGATCGTGGCCCGCTCGGGATAACCGGGGCACGGGAGCCGGCTTGCACCTCAAAGGATTTTCCTGATGGATCCGATGGTAAAAAAGGAATTAAGCCTCAAGCGCTTGGCTACCACGGTTGCGTCGGTGGTGGGCATATTGTCGTCGCCTGCGCTCGTACCCCTCGCGTCGCCGGCCGCGGCAGCGTACGCGGCCCGTCCCCCGATGGCGGCGCTCCCGGGACAAGCGACAAACCTTGTGCTGACCGGACCGGTCGTCGTTCAGCTCGTGGTCGCCGACGCTGCGGCCAAACACCTCGCAGCGAACGACTTCCTCGGTGTTCAAGCGGCGTACTACGCCTACGACGGCGCTACCTCCACTTACTGGGCGGCTGCCGAGGTTGTACCCGCTCCGTGGTCTTACCAGGCGGAAGTCGAATCCCAGGACGATGGTGGCTACACGATCTTCCACGAGCCGCCGCACGGAAGCTGGGTGGCTACGGACGACGGGATGGGCGGGCAGGGCGGCGTTATCTGCGCGCGTTACCACGTCAGCATCCCATCGGCCGTCCTCGCCACCTGGCATTGGCCGTCCGGCACGTGTACCCCACCACCCAACAGTTCGCCCGGCCGGCTCTTACTTACTTACTTCGGCAATGCTGCCCGAGCGTGGTGGGCGGGCGCCGCGGCTATCAGTGCCAAACAAGGGGGTTATTGGTTGGCCGCGGCCAAAGCGCTCGAGGCTGCCGTCGCCGCCAAGGCGCCGGGTACCACCGGGTATGCAGACGCCGCCGGGCAGCTGGTGCAGTTATCAAAATTGCCCGATGCCATGCAAACCTCAACCCAACAAAAAGAGGACTCCGCGCTTACGGTTTCGCTCGACGCCTTCTTCGGCTCCGACGGCTTGTACGGCATCAGCGCGCCATCGCGGACAACCAAGGCATTTGCTGCCACTCTGGGGCTGGAGGCCGGCCTCGGCACGCTCAGCCTCGTGGCCGATCCTCGCCTTGGCAAAATGCCTGCCGGGTTAGGCGACGCCGTCGTCACCTGCCCGGTGCTAGCCGGTGTGACAGCGGGTTCGGTGTTCGGCTGCAAGGTGGAGGAGTTTGATTACTTCATCGTCGGGACGATCAGGTCCGACTACGCGATGACCTACTTCGGTTACTTCGTCAACAACAGCGCGGTGTTCGAGTGCAAGGCCGATGGACTAAGCACGGCGGAGCAACTAGCCGCCAAGAAGATGGGCGGCGGCTGCGCTCCATAACGCCGCTGCTAGCACGCGCGGTGCCGACAAACCTCCCATCAGCTCGCCGACCTGGTGCCAATTGGCTGCCCACGTGGGGGAAGACGGACGGGCCAAGCCCCTTTGCCAGCTGGGTGCTGGGCCGCTGCCGTCATTCGCCGATGGGCGCGACAAGGACCGCCATGGGGAAGTTGAGGCCAGTGCTCCCGCCTGCGATGGCCGATATGGGCTTTGGGGAGCCTGACTTGGAGAGCTCGCTCTTGGCAAACTCGGCGACCGTGCTGCTGCCCGTGTTGGCCACCCAGAGGTCCCCAGATGAACCAATGGAGATCCCGTCCGGTGCGCCAAGGCTGTTGGACGAGTTCGACGTGATCATAACCTTGGGCGCCGATGTACAACCGGTCGGCGCCTCGGCCAGCGCTTGAGCCAGGGAACAAACCTGCACGGGGTGGTACGGGGCCGCCGGTGTCGCCCAGGTGCCGTTTAGGCCGTGTAGGACCGGACTGTTGTGAAGCTGTTGCGGGAGCGACTCAAAGGACGCACACTGGTTGTCACGACCACGTCGCGTAGTGAACCGGCGTGCGTCCGTGGGGAGTGGGTATGGCCGGCTCGGACGGCATGTTTCGTGGGCTTGTGGAGGCAGCGCCCGATGCGATCGTGGCCGTTGGCTCCGATGGCCGAATCGTCCTGATAAATGCCCAGGCGGAGTCGCTGTTTGGCTACACGCGCGAGGAACTGGTCGGGCAGCCGGTGGAGTTACTGGTCCCCACCGCTGTCCGGTCGGTCCACCCGGGCCACCGCCAGGGCTACTTCGCCGATCCGAGGACTCGCCCCATGGGGGCCGGGATGGAGCTAGCCGGGAGGCGCAAGGACGGGTCGGAGTTCCCGGCCGAGATCTCACTCTCGTCGATCGAGACCGAAAAGGGCGTGTTGGTGTCGGCCGCGGTGCGTGACGTGTCCGACCGCAAGCAGGCCGAGGCAAAGTTCCGAGGGCTGCTCGAAGCCGCTCCCGACGCGGTCGTGGGCGTCGACGCCGAAGGCAATATCGCCCTGGTGAACGCCCAGGCCGAGCGGTTGTTCGGCTACGCCCGCCATGAGCTGGAGGGCCAACCGGTGGAGATCCTGGTCCCGGAGGCAGCTCGAGCGGTCCACCCGTCCCGACGGGACAGCTACTTCGCCCACCCCACCCCCCGGCCTATGGGGGCGGGCATGCAGCTCGCCGGCCGACGCAAAGACGGCTCCGAGTTCCCGGCCGAGATCAGCCTGTCGGCCCTGGGAACCGAAGAAGGCCTGCTCGTGTCCGCCGCGGTACGTGACGTGACCGAGCGGATCGAAGCCCAAGCCGAACGGGAGCGACTGCGGGCGCAAGCAGAACGGGAACACCTGGAAGCACAACTCCACCAGTCGCAGAGGTTGGAGAGCCTCGGCCAGCTCGCCGGCGGGGTGGCCCATGACTTCAACAACCTCCTCGGGGCGATCATGAACTACGCCTCCTTCGTCGGTGAAGAGGTGGCCGCAGTCGCCAGCCGAGAGCCGTCGCACGACTGGGCTTCGGTCGAGCGTGACGTCAACCAGATCAAACGTGCCGGCGAGCGCGCCGCGCAGCTCACCCACCAGCTCCTTGCCTTCGCCCGCCGAGAGGTCGTCCGGCCGCAGCTTCTCAGCGTCAACGACGTAGTAGCGGAGGTCGAACAGCTTTTGCGCCGCACGATCGGCGAGCACGTCGAACTTGGCATTTCCCTCGCCGAGGACCTCTGGCCGGTCCTGGCCGACAAGGGCCAGCTTGAGCAGGTGCTCGTGAACCTGGCCGTCAACGCCCGCGACGCCATGCCCGGGGGCGGCACGCTGACGATCGAAACGCAAAACGTGACAGTCGACGAGGTCTACGCGGCGGGCAATCCCGGTGCCAGCCCGGGGCGGCACGTGCAGCTGCGCGTCAGCGACACTGGCGTCGGAATGGACCGGGACGTAGTGCAACGAGCCTTTGAGCCGTTCTTCACCACCAAGCCAAAAGGAGAAGGGTCCGGGCTCGGACTGGC
>Ga0335074_10005238_pt1 | contig 17938 bp, 14 predicted proteins | sample Lox_Sample_23_FD_206715 | JGI IMG/M metagenome (GOLD analysis project Ga0335074, IMG submission 206715) | Soil microbial communities from Loxahatchee National Wildlife Refuge, Florida, United States - Lox_Sample_2.3 | ecosystem: Environmental > Terrestrial > Soil > Wetlands | place: USA... | reverse complement strand
GGCGGGCTGGCTGGCAGGGCTGGACAGCGCAGTGGAATGGCTCTCCGTCGTCCGTGGCACACGCCTCGCCGTGCAGTTCGGCGGCGCCGCGGGCACCCTGGCGTCGCTGGGCGACGACGGTATCCGGGTCAGGGCGCTGATGGCTGAGGAGCTTGGCCTGGCCTGCCCGCCGCTGCCCTGGCACACCGAGCGGCTCCGGATCATCGACGTGGGCACCACCTCGGCCCGCGCGTGCGCGGCGCTGTCCAAGATCGCGCGTGACGTGACGCTGCTCGCACAGACCGAGGTGGGGGAGGTGTCCGAGGGCCCGGTAAGCAGCGCGGGGAACGGCAGCGGCGCGCCCCGGCGCGGCGGATCGTCGGCGATGCCGAACAAGAGCAACCCGGTCGCCGCCGTCGCCATTCTCGGCTGCGCCCGCCAGGCGCCCGGGCTGGTGGCGACCCTGCTCGCCAGCGCCGAGCAGGAGTACCAGCGCGCCGCCGGCGCCTGGCACGCGGAATGGCAGCCGTACAGCCACCTGCTCACCCTCACCGTCTCCGCCGCCGCGTGGGCGTGCGACCTGCTGGCGGACCTCCAGGTCGACAAGGGGCGGATGGCCGCGAACCTGGCCGCGGGCGGCGGCCTGCCGCTCGCGGAGCGGGTCACCGCCCTGCTGCGCGGCTCCCTCGGCGCCCCCGCGGCGCACGACCTTGTCGCGACCGCCGCCGCCAGGTCCGCGTCGTCCGGCGTCCCGTTCCGCGACGTGCTGCTCGCCACCCCCGAGATCGAGGACACGCTCGCCGGGGCCGGGATCACCCAGGCGCAGGTCGAGCAGGCCCTCGACCCGGCAGGCTACCTCGGCGCGTCCGACGCCTTCATCAACGCCGCGCTGGACGCCCACGTGACGGCGGCCGGATAACAGCAAAAAGCGAGAGCGGAGTCACCATGGATGACGAGCAGCGTACCGAACAGGGAATGAAGGTCCGCCGGGCCGTGCTCGGCGACGCCCACGTGGACCGGGCCGCGGCGAACACGACCGAGTTCACCGCGCCGTTCCAGGACTGGATCACCCGGTACGCCTGGGGCGAGATCTGGTCGCGTCCCGGGCTCACCCGGCCGGAGCGGTCCATCGTCACGCTCACCGTGCTCGCCGCGCTGCAGCACGAGGACGAACTGCACATGCACGTCAAGGCCGCGCTGCGCAACGGCCTGACCGAGGAGCAGATCCAGGAGGTCCTGCTCCAGGTCGGCCTGTACGCCGGGGTTCCTGTCGCCAACCGCGCGTTCGCCATCGCCAGCCGGGCGATCCGCGAGTACCGCGAAGCGGAGGGCTGACCAGCACGGAACCGGGGCACGTTTCGTTCCCCGCCCGGACGCCAGCTATGGCCGCGCCGCCCTGTGGCCGAGATCACGCCGCCGCGGCTCCGCCCGCCCGCCCGCCTTCCGGGCGCCGGGCCCGGACCGGCTTGTGCTCAGCCCCAAGCGTCCGACCTGCCGTTTTGGGGGGAGAACACCACGGGTTTGGCGGCCATGTGAAGGTCTGTACCCTAAGCGGGATGGCGTCCGGCGGCGGATGTATAAAAACTCTTAGTTGGAGGTCGCGGCTTCTGTCAGGTGCCGCTGAGCCCCGACTGACCCGCCGGACCCCGGCAGCCGGACTGACGCCAGCCACGTGAGCCGGCAGTCATACGAAGGAGTTACACCACTGTGACCGTGTCCGAACAGGGGCTCATCGTCCCGGACTCCGGCAAGCTCGACTTGCCCGAGTACATGAAGCCGCAGCCGGGCAACCACCCGCCGCTGGATTCCCCGGCGTACAAGTCGACCGCGCTGCGGCATCCCAAGCAGCCGCTGGTGCTGCTACCGCAGCGGCTGACCGAGGTGACGGGGCCGCTGCTCGGCGACGGCCTGATCACCATGGCCGACGCCGACCTGACGACGCAGCACGCGGGCGAGCCGCAGGGACAGCGGATCATCGTCTTCGGCCAGGTCAGGGACTCCGGCGGGCGTCCGGTGCCGGACACCCTGGTGGAGATCTGGCAGACCAACGCGGCCGGCCGGTACCGGCACAGCCGTGAGCACCACCCGGCGCCGCTTGACCCGAACTTCGACGGCATCGGGCGCGCCATCACCGACCAGGGCGGCCGGTACCGGTTCATCACGATCCAGCCGGGCTCCTACCCGTGGGGCAACCACTACAACGCCTGGCGTCCGGCGCACATCCACTTCTCGTTGTTCGGCCGGGCGTTCACGCAGCGTCTTGTCACGCAGATGTACTTCCCCGGCGACCCGCTGCTGCCCTATGACCCGATCTACAACTCGGTCACCGACGAGGCGGCGAAGCTCCGGATGATCGCGGAGTTTTCCATGGATGACACGCAGCCGGAGTGGGCGCTTGCCTACCGGTTCGACATCGTCCTGCGCGGCCGCAACCAGACCATCTTCGAGGAGCCCCACGAATGAGCGAGCTGCTCACCCCGTCGCAGACCGTCGGCCCCTATTTCTCGATGCGGCTGCCCTGGCCGGAGGGCCCGTACGTGGTCCCGGAGGGGACGCCGGGCGCGATCACTATCTACGGCCGCCTGCTTGACGGCGCCGGCGAGCCGATCCCTGACGGCCTTATCGAGACCTGGCAGGCCGACCCGGCCGGGCGGTTCGCCCACCCCGCCGACCCTCGCGGCCCGGTGCCCGACGGCGACCTGGGGTTCCGCGGCTTCGGCCGCGCCCCGACCGGCCACGACGGCACCTGGAAGATCGTCACGCTCAAGCCGGGTCCGCTGCCGTTCGGCGACGGGCGCACCGAGGCGCCGCACCTGGACGTGTCGGTCTTCTCCCGCGGCATGCTCGACCGCTCGGTGACCCGGATCTACTTCCCTGACGAGGCCGCCGCCAACGAGGCGGACCCGGTCCTGTCGGTCGTGCCCGCCGACCGCCGGGCGACGCTCGTCGCCGTGCCCGCCGGGGAGAACCTGCTCCGGTTCGACATCCGCATGCAGGGCGAGAACGAAACGGTCTTCTTCGACCTGTAGCCGGTTCCGGGGCGGCCGTCCGGCCGCCCCGCCGCCTCATTCCCCGGGAGCCGCAAGTGCCGGACCAGAAGGTGGTCTCATCGATCGACGGGCCGGGGGACGCGCCGGTCCTCGTCCTCGGCGACCCGATCGGGACGACCCGCGACGTCTGGGCGCACCAGCTACCGGTCTTGTCGCGGCATTTCCGTATCGTGCGCTACGAGGCGCGCGGCCACGGTGCACCCGGCGAGCAGTCTGCGGCGCCGAAGGGCCCGTACACGATCGCCGAGCTCGGTGCCGACGTGCTTGCGATGCTCAACGACCACGGCATCGAGCGGTTCGCGTTCGCCGGCGTCTCGCTCGGCGGCATGACCGGCATCTGGCTGGCCGCCAACGCCCCGGAGCGGATCACCTCCCTGGCCGTGCTGTGCGCCGCCCTCACCCCGATGCCGAGCGCGCAGGCCTGGCACGACCGCGCCGCCCTGGTCCGGTCGCAAGGCATGGCACCGCTGGTCGGCATGGTCGTTCCGCGCTGGTTCACCCCGGCGTTCATGGCCCGCGAGCCGGGACAGGTCGAGGCCGTGGTCGCGATGCTGAAGGGCACTAATCCCGAGGGCTACGCCGGCTGCGGCGAGGCCATCGCCGCGCTCGACCTGCGGCCGCAGCTGCCGGGCGTGCAGGCGCCCACCCTCGTCCTTTCTGGCGCGGAAGACGTCGCGGCGCCGCCCTCGGTCGGCGCCTACACGGCGCGCGCCATCCCCGGTGCCCGGCTGACCGTGATCCAGGCGGCCTCTCACTTCGCGCACTACGAGAAGCCAGGGCCGGTCACCAGCGCGCTGCTGGCCCACTTCCAGTCGACCGTTCCCGGTCGCTGAGTTTCCTGCCCGCCGTCAGGCGGTCGCGGTTACCGGCTTTCCCGCTCCGACGGAGACGTCGCAGATCAGCGGGGCGGCCGAGGTCGCTGGGGCGGGGCTGACGCCGTGTGCGCGCAGAATGGCGGCCACCTCGCGCCCGATCCACGCGTCGCCGGCCGCGGTGGGGTGCAGGCCGCCGTCCGCGCGCGGATACGCCCACCGGCCGGCGAGCGGGTTCATCACGATGACCGCTGGATCCGCCGCGGTGCCCCCCGCGATGATCGCGTCATCGGTCTGGCGCACCGCGGGCGAGCCCTGCGCCGTGAAGGCGAAGGTGGTGAGCAGCGCGATCCTGGCGCGGGGGGCCGCGTCGCGGATCATGTCCACGGTCTGGCCGACCCGCCGCTCCTCAAGCCCGGCAGGCACGCCGAGGTCGTCGAATCCCGCCTGCACGATCACCAGCGCGGGGTCCAGCCTGGCCAGCCGCTCGGCGGTCAGCATCCGCTTCATCGGACCGCGCCCGGCGGTGCCGGCCCTGACGTAGCCGGCGCCGGGCACACCGTAGATCACGGCGTTCCAGCGCAACTGCCTGGCCACGTGGACCGCCCAGGACAGCTCCGGATTGTCCGGCCCGACCCCTGCCGTGTAGGAGGCGCCGACGATCGCCACGGTCGGCAGCCGGCCGGACTCGCGTTCGATCCTGGCCTCGCAGGCGCTGAGCGTCGAGTTGACCGTGATCGTAGTGATGCGGCCGGGTGACCGCCCCGAGGCCCGCACCAGGCGCTGGCGCGGCACCAGCAGCACCGAGGAGACCGCCCGGGACGCCGCGGCATCGCGGGCTCGTGTCACCATCCAGAGCGAGAGCGCGAGGCAGCAGGCGACCAGCGCCGCTGCGACCGCCGCGAGTCTTCCGAGCCGGCGCCGAGTCACATCACAGTGTCGGCGACTCCCGGCCGTGCCGCAAACCGGCGCGCCAGGAATACATCCAGCCGCAGGACAACGTTGGGCCGGTGTTAACCGCGATATCGGGGGCCCGTGTGACGACATCAGCGGAACCCTACACGCGGGCGCCGCGCGTCCCGGCGCGGTCGGCACCCCGGCGTCGTCCACCTCATCCGGTCATGACATAGAATCCGGGCATCCGCGCGTCGCGAACGCACCGAAGGGGTAAACGCCATGACCGACTACCTGATCGCGGCCATCCTCTTCGTGGCCATGATCACCACGCTCATCTACCTGTGGAAGCGCGAGCATTCCTGAGCGTTCGCCATGCGTTGACCCCCGTGTTATCCGGGTATCAGCCGAAGGTGACGACATCAGGGGAATCGTCCAGGCCGGCGCCGCACGTCCCGTCGCAGTCGGCAGTGGCCCGGTCGGCGGGGACTCGGCCTGCCGGTAACGAGCCCGAGGTAACACCGGAGCACGGGCAGCGCCTGATCGTCATCTACATCGCGCTCATGCTGGCTATGCTGCTGGCCGCGCTCGACCAGACGATCGTCGCGACCGCGCTGCCGACCATCGTCAACGACCTCGGCGGCCTGTCCCACCTGTCCTGGGTGATTACCGCGTACCTGCTCGCGTCCACCGCGACCACGCAGGTCTGGGGCAAGCTCGGCGACCAGTACGGCCGCAAGTACCTGTTCCTCGGCGCGATCGTGATCTTCCTCATCGGTTCCGTCCTGTGCGGCCAGTCGCGGAACATGGGGGAGCTCATCGCCTTCCGCGCCTTCCAGGGCATCGGCGGCGGCGGCCTGCTTGTGCTGACCCAGGCGATCATCGGCGACGTCGTCCCTGCGCGGGAGCGCGGCAAGTACCAGGGCGCGTTCGGCGCTGTCTTCGGCGTCGCGTCCGTCGCCGGCCCGCTGCTCGGCGGGTTCTTCGTGGACAACCTGTCCTGGCGCTGGGTCTTCTATATCAACCTGCCCATCGGCGCGGTCGCCCTGGCGGTCATCGCGGCCGTGCTCCCCGCCGCCAGCGACAGGAAGCAGCACAAGATCGACTACCTCGGCGCGACCATGCTCGCGGCGTTCGCGACCTCCGTGGTTCTCGCGACCTCCTGGGGCGGCACCACCTACCCCTGGTCCTCCCCGGTGATCATCTGCCTGTTCATCGCCGCGGCGCTGTTCCTTGCCGCCTGGTATTTCTCCGCCCTCCACGCGGCCGAGCCGGTGCTGCCGCTGCGGCTGTTCCGCAACTCCGTCTTCTCCGTCTCCGCCGCGATCAGCCTGGCGGCCGGCTTCGCGTTGTTCGGCTCGCTGTCCTACCTGCCGCTGTTCCTCCAGGTGGTGCACGGCGTCTCGCCCACGATCTCCGGCGTCTACCTGCTCCCGATGGTGCTCGGCCTGCTGATCACCTCGATCGGCAGCGGCCAGATCATCGCCAGGACCGGCCGGTACAAGGTCTTCCCGATCGTCGGCTCGGCGGTCATGGCAGTCGCGCTCTACCTGCTCTCCACGCTGGACGAGACGACCCCGACCTGGTTGATGAACATCTACTTCTTCCTCCTCGGCTTCAGCCTCGGCCTGATCATCCAGGTCCTGGTAATCGCGGTGCAGAATACGGCGAGCTATGCCGACCTGGGCGCCGCCACGTCGGGCGTGACGTTCTTCCGCTCGATCGGCGGATCGTTCGGCGTGTCGGTGTTCGGTGCCATCTTCGCCAACCAGCTCGCCTCCCAGCTCCGCGCGGCGCTCGCCGGCAAGGCGCTGCCGAAGGGGTTCAGCGCCGCATCCGTTCAGTCGAATACGTCCATGCTCAAGGCGCTGCCCCCGGAGCTGCGCCAGGCGATCTTGCACGCCTACAGCCTCGCCCTGCACCCGGTGTTCCGCACGGCGATCCCGGTCGCGGTCATCGCGTTCATCCTCGCCTGGTTCCTGCGCGAGGTCCCGCTGCGCACCACGACCGGGCCGGCCGGCCCGTCCGCTCCCGCGGAGCGGCCGGCGCACCCCGCGGCCAGTGCCGCTGACCTCGGCGAAAGCCTTGGGGCCGTGCCCACCTTCAGGTCCTCGGCGCAGGAGGTGGAGCGCGTGCTGTCCCGGCTGTCGGGCACCGAACTGCGCCGCTTCGGTTACGCGAAGCTCGCCCGCGCGGCCGGCCTCGAGCTGACCGGCGGCGCGTGCTGGATCCTCACCAGGCTCGCCCGCCAGGGCGCCACGCCAGGTCCCGAGCTGGCCCGGCAGGCCGGCGTGACCGTGGAAGAAGGCCATCCGAACGCCCAGCTGCTCGTCGACCGCGGTCTCATCACCCGTACCGACGGCGTGCTCGCGATCACCCCGGAGGGGTCGCGCTGCGCCGACAAGCTGTTCGGCGCACAGCGGGCCTGGCTGGAGAACCAGCTGGCCGGCTGGTCACCGGAGCAGCACGACGAGCTCGAGCCTGTCCTGGCGAAGCTCTCCCGCGCCCTCCTCGGCGACGAGGCGGACCGCCGGCTTATCGACCACTGAGTCCCAGATATCTGGTCAGTCCCTGATACCTGGTCAGTCCCTGATACCTGGTCGGGCACTGAATACCTGGTCCGGCACTGATCAGAGCCCGCCGGCGAGATCGCGCAGCACATCGGCCGCCGGGTCAGTCGTGGCCTGCCGGTACCCCGTTCCCGCCCACAGGTGCACCGCTTCCGGGTCGCCGGCGGCTGCTGCCGCCTTTCTTATCGGGCTGGTCAGGTGATGCACGGCCGGGTATCCGGCAGGGCAGATCCCTTGGAAGGAGTCGGTGAACTGGTTGCGCAGCGCCCGGGCGGGCCGGCCGGTGAACGACCGGGTAAGAACCGTGCCGTCCCTGGCGGGGTCGGCGAGCGCGGCCCGGTGCACCGCGCTCGCGCCGCTCTCCGGAGTTCGCAGCAAGGCCGTGCCGACCATCACCCCCTGCGCGCCGGAGCGTATCGCGGCCGCGACGTCGGCCGGCGTGGCGAGCCCGCCAGCCGCGATGACCGGGAGCGGGGCGGCTTCCCTGATCATGGCGACAAGCTCGGCGGTGGGGAGCGGCTCGGGAAACCGTGCCGGCGTGAGGGTCGCGGAGTGCCCGCCGGCCGCCCAGCCCTGGACGGCGAGCATGTCCACGCCGGCGTCGGCCGCGGCGCGGGCCTCAGCCGCGTTCGTGACCGTCTGCACCACGACGGTGCCCTGGGCCCGGAGGGCGTCGATAACTTCGCGCGGCGGGATGGCGAACGTGAAGCTGACGACCGGGACGGGGTCGTGCCGCAGCAGGTCGAGCTTCGGCTGCCAGTCATCGTCGTCCTCGACGGGGTCGTCAGGAAGCTTGACTCCGTAGCGCTGCGCCAGGGATTCAAGCAGTCCCGCGTACCGGCGGTAGACCACCGGGTCGATGGCCTGCGAATTGGGCGCGAACAGGTTGACCCCGAAGACCGGCGCGGACTCGCGGGCCTCGGCGATCTGGCCGGCAAGCTGCGGCACGCTCTTGTAGCCGGCGGCGAGGAAGCCGAGGCCGCCGGTCTCGGCGGCCGCCTTCACCATCGCCGTTGTCGTCGGACCGCCCGCCATGGGCGCGGCCAGAACCGGCGCGGTCACCCCGAGACCGGTCAGTGGCGAGGTAAGCGGTGTCATGACGCCTCTCCGTAAGCGGTGCTGCCGGATGTCGACGGTTCGATCATGGCACGCACGCGCTGATGCGAACGCCCGTCACGGCTGTCTCATGCCTCACACGCGGGCGCTGCTAGCCGCCGCCCCTCGGGCGCTTAACTCACGGCGGAAGGACTCACCCCGCTACCGACCGCCCGAGGTCTGCGGCGTCGGGCGGCTCGGGCGGCACCGAGCTGAGTTTCAGCCCCGGCCGAGGTCTAGGTCAGCCTCGGCAAGCAGGCGGGGGATGTCGTCGGGTTCGGTGAGCAGGGCGGTGAGCAGGTGGCGGGCGTGCCACTGGCCCGCTGCCCAGGCGAGGCCGTGGGCGAGGCCCTCCACAGTGGCCACGTGCAGGTCGCCGTCGAGGTAGCGCCACGGGACGTCGGTGCCGTCGGCGGAAAGGCTGTCGTGCTCGACGTAGCTGGCGGGAGCGCCGGGAAGCACGTCACGCACGATGCCAGGAACGGGGCGGCGTTCCCCGGTCGCCTTGATGACACCGGCGGTCTCCTCCGAGGCGAGCGGCAGGTCGAGCAGGTCGGCCAGCCGGGGTGCGAGCGGGTACGGCGCGAGGACGAGGGGCTGGTCAGCGACCAGGGGCCACAGGTCGGGGGCGTCAAGGATCAGCACGTCGTCGGCGTCGGCCACGATCAGGCCGTCACCGCAGATGGCCCGGACCCGGTCCGGCGGCGCGATGTCGTCGGCGGTAAGCCCGTCGAAGGCCGCGAGCGCTGACCAGAGCGCGCGCAGCTGCGGGCGGGTGACCGGCCGGCCCGGATCGGCGAGCCTGGCGAGCAGGTCGTCCGCGCCGCCGGGCTCGGCGAGCAGCGCCGCAAGCGACGAGCGAACGCCGAGGGCGCGGGCGATCACCGGGTCGGCGAGCACCCGGGCCAGGGCCGCGCCGGCCTCACCGCCCTCGGCCTCACCGCCCTCGGCCTCACCGCCCTCGGCCTCACCGCCCTCGGCGCCGGCGGCAGAATTCGCGTCTTGGACGCCCGCGACGTCATACAGGCCCGCGAGCAGCGGATCGGAGTCCGGAGCGCGCAGCTCGGACGGCCGCCGGCCGCCGAGGGTCACGTGCCGGCGCAGCCACCAGGCGGTGTACGAGGGAACGTCGGCGTGGCGTCCGTCGGCGAGCCTGACCCGGACGGGCTCGGTCAGCGCGGCCCGCAGCGGCGGTCTGGTGAGCAGTTCCAGCGCCAGCGGCCAGTGGCCGGGGTCGATGAGGTCGAGGTCGCGCACCGCCGTGACGGTGATCGCCACCGGCGGGAGGCCGCCCGCGGCCGGCGGGGCGCTTCCTGCTACCCGGGAACCGCCGTCGGCCGGCGCCGGCGCCTTCCGCAGCAGCGCGCGGGTGTCCGCCGCCCAGTCCTCCGCACCGTCCAGCTCCAGGCCGGCGGCGGTTTCGTCAAGCTCCGCGTCCTCCGCCGTGAGCAGGCCGAAGGTGGAAAGCACGCCTGCTGACTTGAGTGCCTCCGCCCCGTAGCGCTCCACCAGATCGGGTCTGACCGTGCCGAACGGCGCGTCATCGGCGAGCACGCCGGCGAGCGGAGAGCCGGGCAGCATCAGTTCGCCGGCCGGGTACCAGTCGCCGTCATCGCCGGGCAGCGCGAGGTCGGCGAGCCACGGGTACTCGCCAGGCTCGCCGTCAACCACGGCGAGCAGATCGAGCACCGCCTCGGCGACCTGCTCGGGGCTGTCATCGTCGTAGTAGGCCTCGGTCGCCCGGTCATAAGACGCCGCGACGGCGGCGCGGGTGGCCGGATCGTTAAGAACGCTGCGGGGCGTCGCCTCGATCGCGCCGAGCCTGGCGAGCAGCGGGTGCGCCGCCTCCGGGTGCACGATCCGCAGCCCGAGCACGGCAAGCCGTCCGGGGTGCGACAGGCCGGGGCCGGGGAGCAGTAGCCCGCGCGGCCCCCGTGCCTGACGGCCGTCGGCGAGCGGCACAGGCAGCGCCCCGAGTTCGGCGCGCTCCTGTGCGCTCACGCCCGCCAGGGCCGCGTACAGCCGATGCCACCAGTCCGGTTCCCGGCCGACGGAGGCGAGGAGGTCGGCAAGTTCGGCCAGGGGCATCCGCCGCACGCCGAGCACCGCCCACGCCGGGTGGCGGCGTGGCCCGTCGACGAGGTCCGGCAGCACCGGCGCGAGGAATCCGGCGAGTTCGGGCGTGCCCCCGTCAAGCAGCAGCGCGTCCCGGGGGCGAACCCGTCCCGCGGCACCGGTGACCGTGACAGCGGGCAGGAACGGGACGCCGGGGAGGAGAGCCACGATGGCGCGGCTCAGCTTCGCGTCAAGTTCGCCCTTGCCGACCGGGCGCGGGACGAGGTCGAGCAGTTCCGGGCCCGGCCCCAATCCAGGCAGCAGGCCGGCGTAAGCCTCCGCGGCGCGGTCGACGAGAAAATCCGTCAGCGGCCCTGGCGCGACGTGCCGCCGGTCCGGACTCAGCGGGAATGACGCGAGCAGCAGGGCGGGCAGGCCGAGCGGCTCGTCGCTGGGCGTCGGCGCGTGCACGACGGCGGTGACTCCCGCAGGCAGCCGCCCCGTTGGCGTGCTTGTCGCGCCGACCGGCACCGCCCAGCGGACCGACCACGCCGTCTGGCCGCGTTCTTCGGCGGGCCGGCTGGCGAGCAGCGCCGGGTCGAGTTCGCCGCCCGCGCTGGTGACCCGCCACACGCTGGGCACACCGTCCGCGGTGATGGTCGACTTGTCGCCGTCGTGGTCCGCCGTGAGCAGCCGGGTCACGCCATCGACCTCGATCTCCACCCGCTGCAGAGCCGGCAGCGCGAGCAGCAGCGCGGGCCCGGTCTCGGTGAGCAGCCGGGTGACGAGCGCCACGGCGGTGTCGTCCCGCAGCGGAAGTTCCACCGCCGTCGCGAACCCGTCAGGCAGCATGTCAGCGCCCGCGATCTCCTCGTCAGCGAACGGCAGCCGCAGCACCGGCACGTGACCGGACCGCGCCGCCAGTTCCCTGTCGAGCGCGGGGATGGCGCTGACCCGCTCCCGGGTCCGCTCGCGGGACCATTCCACGCTGCCCGTCGCGGAGTGGATCCGCGGGGCGTCGCTCACCGCGACGACCGCCGCGAACCCGACGCCGAACCGCCCGACCGTTCCGCCGGTGCTGCCGTCGGCTTCGTCGTTCGCGCGCTTGCTCGACGCCCGCAGCGTGGACAGCGCCTCGACCCCAGCCGCGTCCAGCGGTACCCCGGTATTAGCGGCGACGAGGGTACCGCCGCGCAGCGTCAGCCGCACCTGCCCAGGCACCCCGGCCCGCGCGGCCGCGTCCGCCGCGTTCTGCGCCAGTTCCACGACGACGCGGTCCCGGTACCCGCCGAGCGCGTAGTCCTCCTCGGCGTTCGCGTCCTCACGGAACCGGCTCGGCGACGCCGCCCAGGCGTCAAGCACCCGTCCGCGCAGTTCCGCGGTCTGGAACGGATCGGTTAGGCCATCGAGCACAACCTAACCCTATGGGAGTGCCTGGGCGCTGCCGTTCACAACGGGAGCGGGGAAGCGGCCGACGCGGTCGGCAGGCTGCGCAGCAGCGTGCTGACCATCAGGTGGCCGCGGCGCAGGCAGGTATCCACCACCGAGTCGCCCTCGAAGGTCTCCGTCGGCGTGGTGATGCACTGTGCGATGGGTACGAGCAGTTCGACGTCGGCAAGCCCGGCAGGAAGGCTGTCCCGGTGGAAATCGCGCAGCAAGCGGTTCGCTTGCTTCTTGTAAAGCAAAGCCGTTTCCTCGCCGGTCCCGAATTTCTGATCGAATAGGAACAGGCTATGGCCGCTGATCATCTGCAGGGCAGGATCGAATTCCGGTGAACGCCTTATTTCGCTGCGCAGCCGCCTGAGGCTGCCCGTCTCCGCGTACATGATCGCCGCGGCGCTCTCATCGGTGGCATACGTCAGGTAGCCATCCTCATAGCACCAGGCGTTGATCTGCTCGTTGGATCCGAGCAGGAGTTCGGTTTCCCCGAACCGGTGCGGAACAAGCTGGACAATGCACTGGAAAGACGTTCGGAGCGCGTCGGCCGCCAGCTCGTGCAGCATTTCAGCGGCCTTGACCAGCGATGGTTCGAGCCCCGACGGCCGGAACATCTTCCAGTCCTGCACGACCTGGTCGAGCGCCCGGCTCGACCCGGAAAGGGCGAGGGCAACTGCCACCTCGCGGAAGATCGACGGCTGCGCCGCGACAAGAGAGCCAAAACTGCCAACATGCACATAAAAGCGGCGGCTCGCGGGTGCCTGAAGCGCGCACGCTTCCATCGAGTCGCTGTCGATAGCCACGGGAGCCATCGCGGATTCCTTTCCGGGAATCGGATGAGCGGTTTGAGTCAGGATCCCGCAAATTCAACCTGACGAAACAGGACTAGTAAACTAACTCGCCAGGACCAAGGTACTCCTACCCTGGAAACTTGTCGCGCCCGAGTCCGGTGAGTTCCCACAGGCGCCCGACGACGTTGCGTTCTGGAACCGTTTCGATAACGTCGGGCTGCACGTCTGCCGGCAGCAGCCGGGCCAGATCGCCCGGAACGATGCTCTCGTCGTCCGGCCAGGCGCCGGCCGGGGCAAGGCCGACCGCGACCGGGGTGCCAAGCGCCCGGCTCCAGTACAGCCCGGTGCAGCTTCCGCCCTGGCCGCGGCGCATCGGTGCGGCGGGGTCCATCGCGATGAGCGGGATGGCGGACTTGAGCAGTTGGGCCGTAAGCGTATAGAGAGTCTGCACTCCGAGGGAGGGGGAGAGCGCGTCGAGCAGCTCGCGCTCGAAGCGCAGCGGATTCACCTGCGTGCCGCCGGCGCCGAGGTTCTGCATCGGCGTCGTCTGGGACAGGCGCAGCGTGGCAGCCTGCTCAAGCAGCTCGGTGAGCTTGGCGATCAGCTTCCGCGCCTCATACTGCTCCTTCATGCAGCCCCAGTCGGTGTCGTGCTTGCGCTGCGCCTCGGATAGCACGGTCATCCGGTCACCGCCCTGCCAGCCGCTGACCAGCACGCAGCGGGTGCTGGGGCCGTCCATCGCGCGGATCTGCTCAAGTGCCTTGATGCCGTCAGAGTTCAGGTCGTCGTCTGGGTCAAGGCCGATGTCGAGGAGGGCCACATCGAACCGCGTCTTGCGCAGCGCCTCGCGCACCTCCTCCAAGTTCTTGCAGGTGATGACCTCCGAGGCGCCGGCTCGCCGGGCGGCCTTCGACAGCAGGTCAACCCAGTGGTCGTGGTCCTCCACGATCAGGGCTCTGGTGGGTGCTATCACGCGCGCTCGCCTTCCTGGGGGACTCGTCGGTGTTCTTCGACCTGGAACCGGATGTAAGCGGTGGTGCCCTCCCCCGGCGTTGACTCGACATTGATGAGTCCCTGGGCCCGGCGGACCCAGTTGCGCACCCACATCATGCCGAATCCGAGTCCGCCGCCCTGGTGTCCCGCCCGGCGCGGTTCGAACAGCCGGTCATACTGCTCCTTCGTCATCCCGACCCCGCTGTCCTGGACCGAGACGACGATGAACGGCTCGCGGGGAAGGCGCGGGTCGAGGCGCGTCGTCACCCGCAGCGGGCCGGGCCGGCCGTGCATCGCCTTGACTGCGTTGAGCAGCAGGTTCTCCACCACCAGGTCCAGGGCGGTGCAGCGGATCCTGGGCAGGTCGGGAGCGAGGTCCGTGCAGAGCTCGATGTACGGGGGGATCTTGACCGCCGCGATGCCCGCCAGAACCTGCGCGTTCACGTCGTCGCTCTCCTGCGGGGTGACGATCCGCTTCCGCAGCTCCTCGGGGATCGCGAGCGCCTCCTCGGCGTCGGTCACGATTTTCCGCAGCGCCTGAGCCAGCTCGCCCGGATCGGGCGGTACGGCCGTCTCCAGGTCGTAAAGCAGGTCGTTGGCCTGCGCCCTGATCGCGCCCACGCAGTTGTTGATCCGGTGCACGGAGTTGAGCACCTGGTCCGCCGCCAGTGTCATGAACTGGTCCTGCATCGTGCTTTCCGCGTCGGCGCGGATCTTTATCATCGCGACATGGTTCACGATCCGCCGGGTGAAACGCTCGGCGAGCTCCTGTCCCACGATGCTGAACGCGTTCTCCCGCGAGCTCTCCAGGTTGAGCACGCCGAGCGGGAACCTGCTGCTTCCGGTGCCGCCGAAGATGATCGGGATCGCCATTTCGCAGCGCATCCCCTGGGTCACGGGCCGGTAGTCGCTGCGCTCGGCAAGCGCCCGCTGTTCGAGCACGGTCTCCCGGCGGCGGTATGCCTCGCCGCACACGCTTGTGCCAATGTCTACCCGGACCCCGATGTCGTCGCTGTTCGTGCTGTACGCGACGACCAGGCAGTGCGGGTCCTGCGGGTCGTCGAAGAGGATGTCCGCGGCGTCCGCCTGCAGGAACGTCAGCTGGCCGAGGGCGCGGCGGATTTCTTCAAGCACCCGCCGCATGATCGCCACGCTGTCGGCGCTCGTGGACTCCATGAGCAGCCGGTCGGTCTCGGTACGGAACGTATCCTCGTCGAACAGCGCCGCGTGGGTGATCGCCATCGACATCTGCCTGGCCACTACGTTGACGAACTCGTGGTGTGAGTCGTCCCATTCCACCCCGGGCGGCGCCTCGACATTGATGACGCCGATGTCGCGCCCCTCAAGTTTGAAGACGTCGGCGAGGAAGCTCAGCCGCGGTGCCGTGCCGCGCGGGCCCACCCGGGGGAAATAGCGTTCGCGCAGCTCCGGGTCGCTTTGCAGGTCGCTTACCGCGACCGGCTCGCCGCGCTCGAGCACGAGCCCGGAAATCGACCCTTCGAGCGGCACGAACCGCCCGATCTCCGCGTCCGGGTCCGATGAAATCTCCAGCCGGAACCCGTCTCCGTGCAAGAACACCACATCCACGTGGTCGGCGCTAAGTATGTTCCGTGTTTCATTGACAATGAACTGCAGCGTATCCGCGAGCCTGTTGTTGTGATCGAGTATTCGCTGGTCGGTCGCGTGCATAAGCAGCAGCTGCTGCTCTCGCAGCTGAGCACGCGCCTGGCCGCCGGCCGACTTCGCTCCTGGGGACTCGGTCATGGGCCACCCCCGGGTCTTTCATCTGAAATGGACGGTGACATAAACGAGGCCCGCAGGGCAGTCACCAGATCCTGTACCACTGACACGTAGCGGGCTGCGTCGGAACTCGACGGCGGCTGACCTGAGCGGGCGGTGTAGTCGCGCAGCCGGCGCAGTTCCGCGACCACCGGGTAGAGCATCGGCCACTTGTCCCACGCATCGAGGTTGCGCGCCACCTGTGGCCAGCCGTGCGGCTGGTCCGGCGCTATCCGGTCGGAAGCGATGTTCAGCTGGTATTCGAGCAGGCCCCATCCGTCGATGATCGCCTGCTGCGGCGCCGCCTCCGCTAGTGCCCCGAGAACCCTGAACTCGGTCTCCTCAGACCGGGCGATCGCCTGGACGCCCGGGAACCCGGCCTCCTTTGCGGGCGCGTCGCTTGTCTTCTCGGAATCCGGGAGGGTTTCCGTCGCCCGCATATAATCCAACAGGGCGGTCTGCGCCGCCGCCTCGCTTATCTTCTCGATGCTTGACAACGTGTCGAACGTCGCTTTGGCACCGCCGAATTCGAGACTCCGTATCCGGTCCAAGGCGGCGACCAGCTGCGGGCGCAGCAATACCGCCGCGGCCACGACGGCAGCGGGCCACGCGAGAGAGTTCACTATCGACGCAGCGAACTGCAGGCCGCTCACGAGCCGAGATTACACCATGCGACATTGCGGGCCGTGTATTTTTCCCGGCTGCCCGGACGTCGTCGGCTGAGCGCGTCATGTGAAGCTCGAATCGATGGCTGTCGACTGCTATTTTGTTTCGATGCGCGCGGGAGCTGAACCAGGACGGGGCGAGTTGCGGATGATGACAGGGGCGCCGCCTTTCGGCGCGGAAAGACTCGTCACTCTGGAGAACTGGCAGCGAGCGCCGTATAACCGCTGGGCGTTCCAGCATGTCAGGGAGCTGATCCCATCCGCACGAATCCCGCGCGGCGAGGGCGCCGCCTGGGAGTTGCCAAGAAAGGAGCGGGATCTCGGCGACGTCACGGTCGTCACCGCGGCAGGCGAGCTCAGCCTCAGCCGGCTGCTCGCCCAGACCTACACCGACGGGTTCCTGGTCATCAACGAGGGCCGGATCGTGACCGAGCGGTACTTCAACGGCCTGCGGCCCGATGTCCCGCACCTGCTGATGTCGGTGTCCAAGTCCGTGACCGGCCTCGTCGCGGGCGCACTGGCCGACCTGGGCCTCCTCGACGTGGGCGCGCCGGTGGAGACGGTCGTTCCCGAGCTGGCCGGGACCGCCTTCGCGGGTGCTCGCGTCCAGGACCTGCTGGACATGCGCGCCGGAATCCGCTTCGCGGAGGACTACGACGACCCGGACGCAGAGATCGCCGTCAGCGACCGCGTCTACCAGTGGCAGCCCGATGACGGCAAGCCCCGCGCCGTCGATGCCCACGAGTATTTCGCGACGCTCGCCGGCGACGGACCGCACGGCGGCCCGTTCCGCTACCGCTCGATCGTCATCGACGTGCTCGCCTGGGTGCTGGAGAAGGCGGCCCAGGCCCGGTTCCACGACCTCGTGGCGCGATACCTATGGCAGCCCATGGGGGCCGAATTCGACGCGGACATCACCGTCGACGCCCACGGCAACGCACTGGCCGACGGCGGGATCAGCGCTACGCTCAGGGACGTCGGACGGCTCGGCCTCCTCGCACTCGAGCACGGGCGCGCGAACGGGCGCCAGGTCATCCCTGCGCAATGGTTCGACGACACCATCCAGGGCGCGCCTGACGGCCCGGAGGCGTTCCGGGCGGGCGACGGCGCGACCGGCTACCCCGATGACGCGCACTACCGCAACTGCTGGTGGGTCACCGATCCCGGGCTCCCGATGTTCAACGCCACCGGGATCAACGGCCAGTCCGTGTTCGTCCACGGGCCAAGCCGTACTGTCGTCGTCAAACTGTCCAGCTGGCCGGACGCCCGCAGCATCCCGCTGAGGACAGCCACGCTGGCCGCCGTCACGGCGATCACCGAAGCCCTGGCGTGAACCGGGGGCCGCTCCGCCCCTGGGACCCGTCACGACCGGCCACCGTGCCTTGAATGACCCGTATTGTCGGGGGAAGACTGTGACGAGCGAGATGCGGGCGCCGTTATCGCCGGCGGCGCCAGCGCGTCATCGGCGCGGCGAATGACGGAAGGCACGCGATGGTGAGATTCCGAACCAGGGCCAGGATCAGTGAGTCGGTCCGCATAGGCCCGTTCCGCTTCCGGGTCAGCGAGCCGCTCGGCCGGGGCCGGCTGTGGGGCTCGGTCGGCGTGCGCGCCGGCCGCCGCGGCTGGCTGAGCTTCGGCACCCCGCTCGGCGGCGGCCGCAGGCGCCGCTGGCGTTAGCGCGCGCGCAGCCGCCGTCACTTTCGCACGCAGGCGGGGCAGGTGAGACGCGCGCCCGTTCTAGATACGTGTTATTAACATAACTTCGCGGCGCGAATCCAAGCGGTGACCGGGTGCCGCCGGTAGCGTGAGCGGGTGACG
>Ga0335074_10005237_pt1 | contig 17940 bp, 11 predicted proteins | sample Lox_Sample_23_FD_206715 | JGI IMG/M metagenome (GOLD analysis project Ga0335074, IMG submission 206715) | Soil microbial communities from Loxahatchee National Wildlife Refuge, Florida, United States - Lox_Sample_2.3 | ecosystem: Environmental > Terrestrial > Soil > Wetlands | place: USA... | reverse complement strand
ATGCCGACCACCTCGTGTCCGGGAATGCGCGGATACTCAATTCCCGGCCAACCGCCTTCTTTCGTGAGCACATCACTGTGGCAGACCCCACAAGCTTTGACTTTGATCCGCACCTGACCGGGACCGGGTTTGGGAATCTCGCGCTCCACGATGCTGAAATCTGCTCCCGGTTTTGTTACCTGCACGACCTTCATGGTTGCTACGGAAACTGCTGTTGCCATAAAGCCTCCTTTGCCGTTCTGGTTATGAAGCACTCGCTGCCGTCGTTGGGCGATGGTGGAAAGGCAGAACAATAACGATAAGCTTCAAGATGAAGCAGAGGCCCTCGCGGACTCGTCGAAATTGATCTTTTTCCGTTGCGGTCTGCTTTTTCCAGAAGCGTGAAACTGTTACCGCCGGTCCGGTGTGGTTGCCAAATTGTCGTCCACATCAGGGGGAAAAAAAATTGCTGGAGATTCTGGCAGCGGACGAGGCAGGTTTCTATGAGCAAGCTGTCATCGGCGGCTGTTGTCGGCGTCCGAAGTTGGCAGGAGCCCGCGTGAACGCAGGCTCCCGATCACCACAAGATTCTCGCTGCCGCTTACGGCGTTCGCAGGAAACCGTGCGCCGCGTTATTAGCATCGATGTAGTCTCCGGCGTCCACTCCCTCATCGTTGAGGCAGTCCGGAGCGGTCCCCTGACCCGCACCAGTGCCCGCGCCAGGTACGTCGAAGGTGATGATCGATCCATTCCAATTGCGAATGAATCCGTGCAGCACGTTGTTCGAGTCAATGTAAGGACCGGAAACCACATTTAGCGCATTGAAGACTTCCGGCAGGGTGCCTTGTTGGGCTCCAGTACCGGCGCCGGGAGCGTCGAACTCCGTGATCGTGCCATCGGCAGTGCGGGCGAAGCCGTGGTACACGCCGTTGGAATCCACCCACAGTCCCGGAACAAAGTAGTTCGCGCCTATACCGTCAGTGTCGGTGCCCTGACCGGGCCCAGAGCCGGCGCCGGGAGCCTCGAAAACAACGAAGGTGCCGTCGGGTTTGCGGTAGTAGCCGTGCAGCACGTTGTCATCATCGATGATGGCTCCGGCGATCGCTCCCTCAGGATTCAGGCCGATTCCCGCCGAAGTGCCGGTGCCCTGGCCTGCGCCCGTCCCCGCACCCGGACCCTCATAGGTCAGGAACGATCCATTTGGGTAGCGCACGAACACGTGGGCAACGTTGGACGAGTCCCAATAATATCCGGCAATCTCGCCTGACGGGTTGATGTTGTAGGAAAGTGTGCCCTGACCTGCGCCGGTGCCAGCACCCGGCGCGTCAAAGGTCGTGATGCGGCCGTTGGGGGTGCGCACAAAGCCGTGAGTTACATTGCTCGCGTCAGTGTAATAACCGGTAATCGTGGTTTCCGGATTGATGCTGTACGGAAACGTGCCCTGGCCGGCGCCCGTGCCTGCAGCAGAGACGTCGAACTTGGTATACGCTCCTTGCCAGGTGCGTATGAATCCGTGCGCCACACTGGTCGAATCGACGTAGTAGCCGAAGACCAGGCCCGTGTCGGTGACGTTCTCCGGAAAGGTTCCCTGGCCTGCGCCGGTGCCGGCGCCCGGCACGTCGAAGGTGATGTAACTTTGCGCGCTTGCGAAACTAGCTGCCAGGAATAGCACACCCACTGTCATCCAAACTTGCTTTCGATTCATGATGTCCTCTCTTGTGAGTTCAAGTTGAATCAGGTTGTGTTGGAGTCGGTTTGCGACAAATTGATCCCGCTGATATGCGGGCAAGTGATGCATCCGGCATGCCAGCAAGCGCGAAGGATGTATTGATTTCCAGCAGAATTACCAAGCAGCGGAAGTGGGGTTCGAGATTACATCGCCGCGTAGCAGGCTTACGCGGTTGGCATTTGGAGTGAGCAAATGCGGTTGCGGATTATGAATAGAGTCAGGCGTCGACCTATGAGAAACGCGAATCCGGGTCCACTGCCAATACGCAAAATCATACAAGGGCCGACTCGCGAGTTGATACCGTCAATGCAATAAGCGGCAAACTAATTTCGCAGGAAAACGTCAGAATGAAGATGGACTTGGTGCTTGGACGAAAAGTGGCGCTGCCATGGTTGATGCTGATGGTCGCTGTGCTTCTGAGCGCGCAGCAGCCAGCGCAGTCGCATGCCAGGATCGAGTTGATCGCCGAGCAGAATACGGCCTCACCGGGCAAGCCGTTGTGGGTGGGGCTGCTGTTTCAACTGGACCCGGGCTGGCACATCTATTGGCAAAATCCCGGAGACTCCGGCGAGCCGCCCAAGGTGCAATGGCGACTTCCGCAGGGGTTCACGGCGGGCGCGATACTGTGGCCAGTACCCATTCGGCTGGGAAGCGGAACGGTTGTTGATTATGGCTATGAGGAACAGGTGCTGCTGATGGCTCCTCTTACAAGCACATCGCAGCGTGCGACATCGCTTCCCGGAATCTCAGCAGACGTGAAATACATTGTGTGTCGCGAGATGTGCATACCTGGCAAAGCTCACCTTACGCTGACGCCACCGGCCGGTGGCAATTGGAGCCGGTGGCGCGCGCTGTTCGAACAGACACGGCAACAGTTGCCCAAGCCTCTGCTGCCTGGCTGGAAAGCGTCCGCGCAATCGGATAAAACCAACTTTGTGCTGTCGGTCAAAGGCACTTCGCAAATACGCAGCGCGAGTTTCTTCCCGCTTGTGCCAGATCAAATTGACAACTCCAGCCGGCAGACTTTTGCATCCAATCGGGCGGGATTTCAACTAATTCTCAAGAAGTCCGAGCAACTGATCAAGCCGATTTCCACTTTGAACGGGTTAATCGTTATCGGGCCGGGACGCGCGTACGAAGTCGCTGCGCCGGTAATTTCGCATTGAGCAATGACTAGCGACGTTCCATCGGTCCGCACGGCAGGATTGGAGAAAGCAGGACACAAATGACAAAGCGATTTCTCGCACCGACGTTGGTCTTACTGGCGGTTCTATGGCAAGTGTCACCAGCCTGGGCGGCGCGCGTTGGCGAAGCTGCGCCCGAATTCACCGCAACCGATACGAACGGCAAGCTCCACAAGCTCTCCGACTACAAGGGCAAGTTTGTCGTGCTGGAGTGGTCGAACCGTGGCTGCCCTTATACGCAGAAGCAGTACAACAGCGGCAACATGCAAAAACTGCAGAAGGAGTGGACCGCTCGCGGCGTGATCTGGCTGACGGTCATCTCTTCGGCGCCGGGCAAGCAGGGTTATATTACCGGTCCGGAAGAGAATGCCTACGTGAAACAGGTAAACGCTGCACCTACGGCCGTCCTGCTGGATCCCACCGGCGCGCTTGGTCACCTCTACGACGCCAAGACGACGCCCGACATCTTCATCATCAATCCGCAGGGAACGCTGATTTACAGCGGCGCGATTGATGACACTCCCACCACCGATGTCGCCGATGTCAGCAAGGCAAAGAACTACGTTTCGGCGGCGCTCGACGAGGCTACTGCGGGCAAGCCGGTCGCGGTCCCGACCTCGCGTCCCTATGGCTGTTCGGTCAAATACGCCGATTAGACCGGTCGACGCAACTTAGCAGGCGCCAATCGTGTTCATATAAGAGGCAGTCTTGTGCCCGGGGAACATCATGTCAGGGATGAATTTGAAACGGAAGACTAACCTGCTTCCTTGCGCATTGCTCATATTCTTCGTGTTGACCTTGCCGGCCGCAGGGCAGTACAGGATGCCGCCGGGACGCGCTCCGCAGCGGCCAGCCGTGTTGCAGTACATCTCAGGCGAGGTGTCGGTCGCGCCCAGTGCGACCAATCAGTGGACGGCAGCGCGACTGAATCAACAGCTCAAACCATCGGAGTATGTCTGGACCGCAACGAACTCGCGGGCGGAGATCAACGTCGGCGATGGGTTCATTCGCATGAATTCAGAAGTGAGCTTGACGCTGGATGCTCTCAACCCCAGCAATGTGCAAATCACCGTGAACCAAGGCGAAGTCAGCCTCACCGTGTTCCGCCTGATGCCGGGAGAGATTTACGAGGTCGACACGCCGAACGCCACCTTGACGGTGACGAAATCCGGCGTTTACCACTTTGACGTCAGACCGTCCGAGCAGAAGACGCTGGTCACCACGCGCAAAGGCTCCATAGTGGCAACCGGCAGTGGGCCTGCGGTCAAGATAGATTCCGGCCAGCAGGTAACCTTTCTGGGCGGAAACTCGTTGCAGCATACCGCGGAGAAAGCGCCGCCGCCTGACGGCTTCGAAGAGTGGGCCAGCGTTCGCGACAAGCGATTGGGCGCCAGCCGGCCGCCTTTTGTATTCGGTTTTGGCTATGGACCGTATGGACCGTATCCCTATCCTTACGGGGCAGTAGCGGTTCCACCACCCCCACCCCCTCCGGCGCCGTACTAGAGGCTGCTCCGTAGTTGGTTTGTATCAGGGCACGGCTTAACAGGCTGCTGAAAGCTCCGATTTCGGAGAACAGGCGTCAGGGCAAGACTTTCACTCGTGCCGAACGCTCGTCCTTTATTTCTTGTCATCCATTTCTCGTCATATATTTCCTGTCATCCCGAGCGGCGTGTCCGCCGTGCTTTTTCCGTTCCGCGTTGTTTGCGGAACGGGGCGGACGCAAAGTCGAGGGACCTGCTGTTGGGCGGTGGTGTGTGAATGCTGCCGACGAAAAGCAGCTCCCTCCGCTCGCCGCGCCTGTGCAGTGAAAAGCCGCGGCTCGGTCGGAATGACAATGAAAAACCGGGAGATTAATGGGCACGACCAAAGCTGTGCCCTGATTCAAGACTGATCGATGATTGCCCGGTTCGCGCTCGCCTTAAAGTTTGTCCTACGGCAGATCTGCAGCCGCCCTCACCACCGTTAGCTCATGTGGCGAGAGGTTGCTGTATCGGCCTGAGTCGAGCTGCTGCTGCCGAGCCTGTGGCGGCATGGCGCGCAGCGCGCGGACTACATTCTGCACCTCAGGACGCATGGAGGAAAGCTGGCGTTCAGCCGTAGCTGGACGATAGCTCACCGCTGCCGTCGAAACCGTTCCGCTCGCAGCCGGATGGCGATACACCGCTTCATGAAGGGTCACGCTGTTCGGCGGAGGCGCGGGTTGGCGAGGAGGAGTGACGCTCTGGTAACCCGGCGGCGCGCTGGTTTGATAGCCGCTGCCCGCCTGCGCTGGAGGAGCAGGATCCGAATACGCTGACGGGTCGCCGCTGGGAGGATAATAGCCCGGAGCGTAGGAGCTAGGAGCATACGAATAGGGGTAATAAGAATAGGGGTAATACGGGTAATAGTACGGGTAAGGATAGCTGTAGGGGTATCCGTAATAACCGTAATAGGGCCAGCCGAAATTCAAGCTGATGCCCCAGCCCCAAGGCCATCCCCAGCCGCCATACCAACCACCGTAGCCGCCGCGCCATCCATAGCCATAACCATAACCGCCGCGGTAGCCATAACCATAGCCGCCACGGTAGCCGTAGCCACCGCGGTAACCGCCGCCATAGCCGCCATGGTAGCCACCGTAACCGCCATAGGCGCCGTGGAAGCCGCCACCACCCCCACCATGGAATCCACCACCGCCGCCGCCATGGAAACCGCCTCCACCTCCGCCATGAGCGCCGGCAAACGCCGACTCACCGGAACATGCGAAAATTCCGAATACCAGGCTGAGGAAAAGAACCCGCAGAACACCAGGCCGATTCATATGTCCCTCCACGGTTGCACGCGACGGGCGGCAACAACAGTCCTTACATATAGTAGACCCGAATTTTGGGCGTTTGACTCGGAAAAAAAGCAGCAACCCCGGCGTTTTGGGTTCGAGACATCGGGTTTCGTGAGATACCGCTCATACGATATAAGATCGGCTTTCGCTCGGAAAATCATTGCAGATTACTTGCCAGGAAGCACGCTAACCAGCGCGTCGACCGTCCTTTCCACCGGGCCGGCGGTTAATGACCACGGACTGGGTTGCCGGACGACGTGTAAGTGGCCCTGCTTGTCCAGGACTTCATAGCTGCTGGTGCCGTCTTTTTCCCGGAAGAAGCGAATCGCGACGACAGCCTTACCCACATGCAGATTGCTGAGGGTAATTTCCGGCAGCCAATCCGGCAGATGCGGATCGACAAACAGCGCATGCAACGGTGCGTAGGGATAGATTCCCAGCATGCACTGAACGATGGTGAAGATGGCCGACGAAGACCACGCTTGCGGCCAATTCGTCTTGGGATACATCGCGGGGAATGGATGATGCGTATCCCGCTGATGTCCGGAGAACACCTCCGGCAGGCGATGAAAATCGAAGAGCGCGGCGGCTTCGAACATGCCGCGCGCAATCTTCTCCAGCGCCGCGTGAAGACCATAGCGCATGAAGCCCATGGCGAAGGAGCCATGTTCCACCGGCCACACCGTGCCGCGATGATAACTGAAGGGATTGAACGCCGGATGCTGAGCGGAGAGAGTTCGCACGCCCCAGCCGCTGAACATGTCTTCGGCGAGCAAGCGGTCGACCGTTCGTTCCACCAGCGATTCATCCACCAGGCCACAGGCCACGCAATGGCCGGGATTGGAGGCAATGGAACTGATCTGCCGCTTCTTTGCGTCGAGTCCCATAGCGAAGAATCCTTCGCGCTCCATCCAGAAGGCTTCGTTGAAGCGCTTCTTCAGCTCCGTCGCCTGGTGATGCAGCAGCTTGGCTTCGTCCTTGCGGTCGAGCCACCACAGCATCTCCGCCGCGTGCAGTTTTGAGACGTAGACGAACGCCTGCTCCTCACAGGTGGCAATCGGCGCTTCGACGACGGTGCCGTCGGCATAGACGATGGCATCGCCCGAATCCTTCCATCCTTGGTTCTTGACGCCCTGCGTCGAGCGTGTCAGGTATTCGTAGAAGCCATCGCCATCCAGATCGGACCAATTGTCTTTCCATCTGAGGCCTTCGAGCGCGGGATCGATCAGCGGACGAATCAGCTCCTTATCGCCGGTCCAGTGCCAGAGATGAGCCAGCACCACGGGATAGAAGCCCGAGGTGGTGGCTGAGCCGTAATAACGCGCGCGCGGATTGAATCCCAGCTTGGCCAGCGGCCCGGTGTGAGCCTCATGCAGCATGCGGCCAGGCTGCTCGTCGCGCCAATCGTCGACCACCTTACCCTGCAGTTCGGCGATCACCGGCAAGGTGCCGCGCATCATCTGCGAGCTGACCAATGCGGCCTCCCAGCCGACGGTGAGCGTGTCCCGGCCAAACAGTGCAACGTAGATGGGGATTCCCGCCGCTGGAACCCAAGCGTCAGGGCTGCGATCAAGATCGTGCAGCCGGAGGGCCGCGAGATCGCGCTTGGCTTGCTCCAGAGCGCCAACTACGACGGTGGCCAACGTTCTACTTTCCGGGGCGGTGAACGTCGTGGCTCGATCCAGAAATACCGCGCGGCTGACGTCGCACGGATTGCTTGTCGGCTCAAAGGCGTAGCAGTCATACAGCGGAAATGACGGCTCATCTTCCACCTCAGGATGCATGCGTATGCAGGCGTGCCACGACTGGAATGGCTTGAGCGATACATGGAAAGAAATGCAGTTGCCTGAATAGCTTGGCTGGGAGCCGCAATTGGCGATCTCGATGGTGATGGAGCGATGGATGCTGGCGTCGCCTACATCTCCCTGGTGCTCGTAATGGTGGTGGGCGACGTAATCGAACAGCAGCTCCCAATTGCCCTGCTGATTGCGACGCCAGGAGCGCGTGAGCTCTCCCAATTGTTGACGCGGCTTGGCGGCCTCCTCCTGATCGGCGAAATCGGCATCCACTTCCAGTTGCAACTCAAACTTCGTCGGCTTCTGAGTGAAGTTGGTGAGATCGACGTCTTCATGAACGCCATATCCCACCGAGCGCGAGAGCCGCAGTTCCACCGATCTCTCCGAGGCATCGGACATCTCTCCGCTGCCGCGGTCTTTCCCGCCATGATCCATACTCGGTGGAAGCTGGATGTAGTAGCCGAGCCATGAGTGCTGCTCCACATTGGACAAGGCCACCGCGTGCGGCTCCGTGCCGTCGATGAGCCAGCAATAGCAGGACAGCATCCGGGTTTGGTGGATGAAGAGACCGCTGGTTGTGCCCGGTGAAATAAATCCACTCAAGTTGGTGGATAAGACGGTTCGTCCCTGGCTGACTTGAAAGCTGTCTTCGCGCGGATGAAGTCGTATCAGCCTTGGATTGGCGCGAAGATCAGGGCCCGGACTGTGATCGCCATTTCGGCTCGGCATGTCTGGAAACGCTACGCTACCTTCCTGAGTGGCTCGGGCTCGGCGTGCGAAGTGGCCTTGATGGTTCCGTAAACTGCTGCCAGCGTCCCTAAAACTGTGGCAGCCACCCACTTCCAGTTCGTTTCTGCCAGCAATTCGACACTGCGATCGCGAGCGGAGTGGTCAAAGCTTCCGTGCGCGCCATGGTCGCCGGGCACGGGCTTCCACAGATTGTTGGGACGCCTGGGATCCTCCCGGCCGTCGTGCTGCTGCGATTCGTAGCCTGTGCGCGCCAGATAGTGATCGAGGAACGAGGGTGCGACTTTGTTGCCGACCACCGCTTCTACTACCGACCATGCGGCGAAGTATTCACGCTTGCCCGGATGATGTGCGGCGTAGTAGATGGCGCGGGCCGCGACTTCGGGCTGGTAGATGGGCGGCACCGGCTGGGCTTTGTGCGGCAATCGGCTTTTCACCCAGCCGAACTGCGGCGTATTCAGTGCCGGCATCTGCACCATCGTCGTCTGCACTTTGCTGCGGTCATGCAATAGCTCCGTGCGCAGCGATTCGAAGAATCCCAGCACCGCATGCTTGGAGGCGCAATACGCCGCCTGCAAGGGGATGCTGCGGTAAGCCAGCGCCGAGCCGACATGGACAATCGTTCCTCGGTCGCGCGGCAGCATGCGCTTCAGTGCCGCCAGCGTCCCATAGACATATCCCAAATATGTGACCTGCGTGACCCGTTCGAAGTCCTCGGCGGTCATCTCCTTGATGGGCGAGAAGACCGATGCCATCGCATCGTTGACCCAAATGTCGATGGGCCCGAGCTTCTTTTCGACTCGCTCCGCCGCATCTTCCACCTGCTCAGCATCGGCGACATCGGTGGGCAGGACCAGCGCTCTCCCGCCCATCGATTCGACCTCGCGACGCGCTCCCTCCAGACCGTCCTTGCCGCGTGCAACAAGACCGATCCAGGCGCCATGTTTGGCAAACTCGCGAACCGTGGCGCGTCCCACCCCGGCGGACGCGCCCGTAATGACCACGATTTCAGGTTTCGGTTTCTTCTTCATCTTCATCCTTGGCACTCCTATACCAACTCGCGAACTTTGTCCGAGGCGACCGTGAGCGCGATCTTGCTGCGGTTCGGCTCGCCCTTCGCCAGAGACTGCGCGAATTTCAGCGCCTGATCCGCTTTCACTCTTCCCGGCAAAGGCGGCTCGAATGGATCAACCACTGCCTCGAGAATTGCCGGGCCCGGCGCGTTGAGGAATTGCTCAACCGTCTGGCCGCAGTTGTTTGGGTCGTCGACGCTATAGCCCACGCCACCGCAGGCATGTGCAAAAGCAACGAAATCGATGGGGCTAAGATCCACTCCGTACTCCGGATTGCCGAGAAAGACCATCTGCTCCCACTTGATCTGTCCCAGCGTGTTGTTCTTGATGATGACCACCTTGATCGGCAGCTTGTATTTCACCGCAGTGGAAAAATCCGCCATCAACATGGAGAACCCGCCATCGCCGACGAAGGCGACACACTGCCGCTCCGGATAGGCAAGCTGCGCGGCCAGCGTGTAGGGCAGTCCCGGCGCCATGGTGGCCAGATTGCCGGAGAGGCTGAACATCTGGCCTTTCTTGACGGGAATTTCGCGCGCCCACCAAGTTGCAATCGTGCCGCTGTCGCAGCTCACGATGGCATCGTTGCGCAACCGCTTGCCCAACTCCCAGGCGACAACCTGCGGCTTCATTGGCTTGTCCATGCGCGTGGCGCGCGTCTCGACCACTTGCCACCAATCCTTCATGCCGGACTGTGCCATTTCCAGAAAGCTGCGATCGTCTTTCTTCTTCAGCAGTGGAATCAGGTTTTCCAGCACGGTGTGGCTGTCGCCCACCAAGCCGACCTCGACCGGGAAGCGCAGGCCAATGCGCATAGGATTGATGTCAATCTGCACGCCCTTTGCCTGATCAGGCTGGGGAAGATATTCGATGTACGGGAACGAACTGCCGACGATGAACAACGTGTCGCACTTCTCCATCACATCCTGCGAGGGCGCGGTGCCGAGCAATCCGATGGAGCCGGTGGTGTAAGGACTGTCATCCGGCACGACAGCTTTGCCCAGCAGCGGTTTCACAATCGGCGCGGCCAGCAAGTCGGCAATTTGTTCGAGCTGATCGCCGCAGCCCAACGCGCCCCGGCCTGCCAGAATCGCCACCTTCTTGCCGGCATTCAGAATGCTCGCTGCCTGCTGAACCTGCGACCCATCGGGGATTTTGTAGCTGCGCGTGCGAACGTCGCTGGTGTGGCCCGGAATGTTGCGCTGCGAACGCTCGCGCTTCTTGACCTCCTTTTCCTGAAAGTCGACGGGAATCGTGATGTGCGCCACGCCCCCATAGGAGATCGCAGTACGGCACGCCAGATCGATCACATTCTCCACGTGCGTGGCGCCCATGATGCGCTCGTTGTAGACGCACACGTCCATGTAGAGCTTGTCGAGGGCAACGTCCTGCTGGGTGTGCGTTCCGATGAGGTCGTGGAACTGCAGCCCCGTAATGGCCAGCACCGGCGCACCATCCAGCTTGGCGTCGTATAGGCCATTCAACAGATGAATTCCGCCGGGACCAGAGGTGGCGAGGCAGACGCCCAACTTGCCGGTGTATTTTGCGTAACCGCAAGCCATGAAGGCTGCAGTCTCTTCGTGGCGCACATGAATGAAACGGATTTTGTCTTGATGGGTGCGCAGCGATTCCATGATGCCGTTGATACCGTCTCCGGGCAGCCCGAAGACCATCTCGACACCCCAGTCGATCAACGATTCCACGAGTACATCTGAAGCAGTCACGAGTGCGATTCCTTTCTCAGAAATGATGAATTGGCGTACGTGGGCTTTCTCTGAGATGGATGCGAGCTTGCACAGTCCCGTTTGCTGGGAGGAGAGGGAAGTTGCGGATTGCCTCGAATCAAGAAACCGTTCACCACGGAGGACACGGAGGACACGGAAAAGAAAGAAATGCAAAACAGAAGAACTTGAGACATCGTTACCGAGCGTTCCGTGATTTCTGTGTTGCCGTGTTGACTCCTGGTGAGAATTTTCTGTCGCGGCTCGGCGGCTCGGAAGAGGAAACCGGGATAACCTTGCCGCAACACCTGTCATCCTTACAACTAATGTGATCTCAAGAGTCCGGGCTTCCAGTTTCAATCAAACAGCGAGGATTTCATGAGGACCGGTTCTTATCAGGTTCCAGTGGAACGCCTCACGGTCTCCAGCTACACGGTGCCGACGGATTTCCCTGAGTCGGACGGAACCTTGGAATGGGACAGCACGACGCTGGTACTGGTCTGCGCCGATGCCGCAAGCAAAACCGGCCTGGGATACACGTATGCCGATTCCGCAACCGCTACGCTGATTCACGATCACCTGGCAAAGCTGGTGACCGGAGCGGATGCGATGGCGCCGGCATCGGCCTATATGTCGATGTGGAGGCAAATCCGCAACTTGGGGCGACCGGGGATTTGTTCGATGGCCATTTCAGCGGTCGATTGCGCGCTCTGGGATCTGAAAGCGAAGTTGCTCGACTTGCCGCTGGTCACCCTGCTGGGACAGGTTCGCGCGGGAGCGCCGATCTACGGAAGCGGCGGATTTACTTCGTACTCCGATCATCAGCTGGCGACGCAACTCAGCGGATGGGTGAATCAGGGAATTCCGCGAGTGAAGATGAAGATTGGCCGCGACGCGAAGAGAGACATGCAGCGCGTCGGTGTCGCTCGTGACGCCATCGGGCCTTCCGCCGAATTGTTCGTCGACGCCAATGGCGCTTACAGCCGCAAGCAGGCGCTCGCGCAGGCGGAAATCTTCGCTGAGTACGACGTGAGCTGGTTCGAAGAGCCGGTTTCATCTGACGATCTCGAAGGCTTGCGGCTGCTTCGCGACCGCGCCCCCGCCGGAATGGACATCGCCGCCGGCGAATACGGATACGACATCTTCTATTTTCGCCGCATGCTCGCCGCCGGAGCCGTGGACGTGCAGCAGGCGGATATTACGCGCTGCGGCGGTGTGACCGCTTTTCTGCAGGTCGGCGCTTTGTGCGAAGCGCACAACCTGCCGCTTTCCGGCCACACCGCTCCGGCGCTCCATACCCACGTCGGTTGCGCAATACCAGCCTTTCGCAATCTGGAATATTTTCACGATCACGTTCGCATCGAGCGCATGTTCTTTGACGGCTTTCCGCAACTTGTCGACGGCGAGTTACGGCCCGATCTGTCACGGCCGGGAATGGGGCTGGAGCTGAAGCGTGCGGATGCCGAACAATACGCCGCGTGAAGGAGTAGCGATGTCTGCGAGCAAAGATATTTTGATTACCCCCGAAGATCTGAAACAGTCCACCAGGACGCCGCATCGCGATTGGCCTGACCGCGCGGATATCGACGAACTTGAAGCTGAGCTGCGCAAGTGTGTGCAAGGCGAGGTTCGCTTCGATGCGGGCAGTAAAGCGATGTACGCGGTTGACGCCTCCAATTACCGGCAGGTGCCGATCGGAGTGGTCATTCCGCGAACCAAAGAAGATGTGGTCCATGCTGTCGCGGCATGCCGAAAGTTCGGCGTGCCGGTGCTGTCGCGCGGCGGAGGCACGAGTCTGGCCGGCCAGTGCTGCAATGTCGCTGTTGTCATCGACTGGTCGAAATATATGCACGGTGTCCTGGAGGTGAATCTCGACGAGCGCTGGGCGCGGGTGTTGCCGGGAACCGTTTGCGATGAGTTGCGCGACCGCGCGATGCAGCAAAGCAATAATCGGCTGACCTGGGGTCCCGATCCGGCGACCCACAACCACTGTTGTTTTGGAGGAATGATCGGCAACAACTCATGCGGCGCGCACGCGCAAATGGCCGGCAAGGCGGAGGAGAACATCGAAGCGCTGGAGATCCTGCTTTATGACGGCACGCGCATGAACGTTGGCTGGATGGACGATACAGAGATGGAGCAACGCATTCGGCAAGGCGGACGTGCCGGCGACATCTATCGTCATCTCAAGTCGCTGCGCCAGCATTATGCCGATCTCATTCGCGAAAAGTATCCGCGCATCCCGCGCCGCGTCTCCGGTTACAACCTGAATGAGTTGCTTCCCGGCGAGGATGGACGATTCAACCTCGCGCGCGCCCTTGTCGGCAGCGAAGGCACGCTGGTCACGGTGCTGGAAGCCAAATGCAAGCTGGTTGATGCCCGGGCGCAACGCGTAATCCTGATGGTGGGGTACGCCGATGTGTACGAGGCGGCTGACGACGTAATGGAAATCTTGCCCTTCAACCCGACCGCGCTCGAGGGCAGCGATTACCGCATGTATCAGAACATCGAGAAGAAAGGCGGTCCGCACCGCCGGCTTCTGGGAATGATGCCCGATGGCAAAGGCTGGCTGATGGCGGAATTCGGCGCCGACAGGAAAGAAGAAGCGCTGGAGACCGCGCATCGCGTCATGGAGATGTTGCAGAGCAAGTCCAAAGCGCCGAGCATGAGCCTGTTCACCGAGCAAGAAGACATGGAGCACCTGTGGGAGATACGCGAGTCCGGGTTGGGCGCGACCGCGTTCGTCCCCGGTGAGCGCGACACCTGGCCGGGTTGGGAAGATTCGGCGGTCGCTCCAGAAAAACTCGGCGCCTATCTGCGTGAGCTGCGCGCCTTGTATCAAAAGTACGAATACAATCCAGCGCTCTATGGTCATTTTGGACAGGGCTGCGTTCATTGCCGGGTAGATTTCGATCTCACCAGCGAGCCCGGTATCAGGAAGTGGCGCTCGTTCATGGAAGAGGCGACGGATCTCTGCGTGAAGCACGGCGGCAGCCTCAGCGGCGAGCATGGGGACGGTCAATCACGCGCCGAGTTCCTGAACAAAATGTTCGGCGAGGAGTTGATCCAGGCATTCCGCGAGTTCAAGTCCATCTGGGACCCGGATTGGAAGATGAATCCCGGCAAGGTGGTCGAGCCGCATCGCATGGACGAGAATCTGCGGCTTGGCGCCAGCTACGAACCGTGGGAGCCGGAGACGCACTTCCAATGGCCGGAGGACGGCGGCAGCTTCGCGCACGCGACTCTGCGCTGCGTCGGGGTCGGCAAATGCCGCCGCCAGAGCGGCAAGAAAGCGGAAGACGACACCATGTGCCCCAGCTTCATGGTCACGCATGAAGAGCGGCACACGACGCGTGGACGCGCTCATCATCTTTGGGAGATGCTGCACGGCGATGTGATCACCGATGGCTGGCGCGATGAAAGCGTGAAGCAGGCGCTTGATCTTTGTCTCGCCTGCAAAGGCTGCAAAGGAGATTGTCCCGTCAACGTAGACATGGCGACCTACAAGGCGGAGTTTCTTTCACACTACTGGCAAGGACGGCTTCGCCCGCGGCACGCGTATGCCTTCGGATTGATCGATCAGTGGGCGCGGCTGGCGTCCATCGCGCCGGGATTCGTGAATCTGTTTACCCAGCTGCCGGTGCTAAGCACGGTGGCGAAGAAAGCTGCTGGAATGCCGATGGGACGTGCAATTCCCGCGTTCGCTCCCCAGACATTTAAATCGTGGTTCAAGAAACACGAGCCGCGTAATCAAAGCGGCCCGGCCGTAATTCTCTGGGCCGATACCTTCAACAATTATTTTCTTCCGGAGACGGCGCAGGCGGCGGTTGAAGTGTTGGAGCACTTCGGATATCAGGTTAGGGTTCCGATGCAGCACCTGTGCTGCGGACGCCCGCTCTACGATTACGGCTTTCTGGAGCGCGCCAAAGACTACCTCAACCGAATTCTGGAGAGCCTTGCGGATGAGATCGATGCCGGCACGCCTATGGTCGTGCTGGAGCCAAGCTGCTGTGCAGTGTTTCGCGATGAATTAAATGGCCTGATGCCGGAATCGCGGCTGGCACACCGGCTGATGGAGAACACCTTCACCCTGGCCGAGTTTCTGGAGACGAAGGTGAAGGATTACGATCCACCCAAACTGAAGCGCGCAGCCGTCGTGCAGGCGCACTGTCATCACAAGGCGATCATGCGGCTCTATGACGATGAAGCCGTGATGAAAAAGATGGGCCTCGATTTCCAGATGCTGAATGCCGGCTGTTGCGGCATGGCCGGTTCGTTTGGATTCGAAGAGGATAAATATGATGTCTCGCTCAAATGCGGCGAACGAGCGCTGTTCCCCGCGGTGCGCAAGACAGGGCTGTCAACGCTGGTGATGGCCGATGGCTTCAGTTGCCGGGAACAAATTCAGCAAGACACGCCACGCCACGCACTGCATCTTGCCGAAGTGATGCAATTGGCACTGCACGAGAACGGCGCTCGTCAGATGTATCCGGAAAACGAAGTTGTCTCCCGGCGAAAGGCCGGCCAGCGCCGATCGATGAGGCGCGCTCTGGTTGCTACAGCCTCTGTGGCGCTAATCGGCGGCACGTTGCTTTGGCTGCGGCGCCGCTGACCTTGAGCCGCCCGCGGGCTTGAGATCGGGCTCCCAATAACCGCTCCCACTTGTGCGGAACGGCTCCCCGCGAAAGGCGGCGTGAGCTTAATTGGCACCGATCGTATTGGAAGTCACGGCTGAGCTTCGCGGATAGGTTGAGAGCCGCCGCGCGATGCCGATCGTCACCCGGCTGCCATAAAACATAGCGCTCCAATACACAGCCAACCAATCGCGCATGGAAAGAGGCCAGCCGACGTGGGTTGGAGTCTTCCACCACTGGTACAGAAGCCGGCGCGCAATCGCCAATTCCAAGCTGGCGTCGGAGCCCGCCAGCTCATGCACTATGCCATCGAGTGTGAAGACCACCTTGCGCAGCATGATCAGGTTGCTGGGCAAGCGCACGCCCCGCCACGCGATACGCTCCAGCAGCTCCATAACATCGACGGCTTGCGGCAAACGCGGCAGCGGATGGTCGGCAAAGAACTGCCGCACCTGCTCGCGGATGATCCGGATTTGCGCAGTCCCTTGCTTCTTTCCACCTGCGCTGAGCGCCCCGATGGCCGCGCAGACGCCGTCTTGATCGCACAAGAAAGTCATGGCGAAGAGCAGCCCAAGCTGCCGTCGTTGCTCTTCCTCGATATGCGCCGTGAGAGCCCAATCGAGCAGCGTGAGCGTGCCTGACTGATGGTTGTAGAGAAGATTGCCCGCATGCGGGTCGGCATGGAAGATGGTCTTGTTTGCAGAAGCGAGCAGTGGGACGGCGATGACGGCCTCGACCAGCTGCGCGGCCATGCGCGGCCTTCGCCACTTCGGCGCCCGCGCGGCGGCCTGGGTGATCTTCTCCCCGTGTTCCAGACTAAGTGCGGTAATGGTGGACGTGCATAGCGGTCGAATGACTTGAGGTATGCGGATGCGAGCCACTGAGCGGTAAAGCCGCGAAGCTTCGCCTAAATGTAACTGCTCGCGCCGAAACCTGACTTCGTGCTGCAACAGGCGGCGAACGTCGTTGAATGTGTCCGACAAAACGTGCTCGGCGAAGCCATACTCCTCGTGCTTGGATCCGAGATGTTCCGCCAGTCGCGCCAGCAGATCCATCTCCTCGGCGAAATACTCACGAACGTAGGGCTTCAAGACTTTGAAGACGCCGTGCTCTCGTTCCCGCCGTTTCGGGTTGTACCAGGTGAAGCGCACCACCGCGCTGACGCTGGCTTCGGAGAAGATCCTGCTCTCGATCTCGACAGCATAGCGCTCGAGTTTGGCGCCGAGCTCTTGGACAATGAGTTTGTGAATCTCATCGATGGCCACATCGGCTATCCCATTCTCCAGCTGCGTCAGTTCGCGCCTCACCGCAGGATGAAGATGGCGATTGCGGGCGATTACCTGGCCCAGCTTCTGCAGGGCCGGCACCTTGGCAATGAGGCGCAGCAGCCGGACCTCGGGCAACGTATCGGGCGGGAGCTCCAGCTGCTCCATGACCTTGGGGACTAACCGCGGCGTGGAGAGATGCGAGCCGAAAAACAACATGGCCTCGCGCACCACGGGCCGCCACTCGCCATAGGCTTGCGGCACCAGGCGCTCAACCGACAGTTGCTGAACAATCCACCGCGCGACTTCCCGCCGAAGCTCATGCCCGGCAGCACCGTCGAGCATGGCGCTGAGCGCAGCGGCGCGCTCAGGGTTCGACAGCGACAGAAAAATTGTCAGCCGCGGGTCGGTCAGGGAGAATCGGGCGAGGTTAGGGAGCGGGGAAGAAGCGATCGCATGGCCGGCGATCGGGGCAGCGATAACGCGGCTCGACGCCTGCTTCATTGCAAACAATATGCCCCGGGATGACTGAGTTTGTCAGTGATGAAGAGTGAGATACATGAATGGAGTACTCTTGTCAGCCGGCATGGCTGGAGGATTGGCTCGCGGGCTGGCGGCTAGTACGACCGGAGATCGTCCAGCGCGCCCTCGATCCGCTCCACCTCGTCACGAATCACCCGGATCGCTTGCTGATGGCCCGGCGACGGCACCGGCGCAATGGCTTCCACCGCGCTGCGGATCTTGCGGTTGCGCTCCCAGATCAGGTTGATTCGGGCGGAAGCCTCCAGGCGCTGCCGGTAAATCCCGCGAATTACCTTGATGGTCAGCCAGGCAAACACAATTCCGAAGAACATTTCGATGGGCAGCCGGTCGGTAGCTCCATCGAAGTCAAAGAACGCCAGCCGATAGACGGCCTCTCCCAGACCCAGGGAGGCGAAGATGACTCCCAGCCCGATCAGTCCCTGCGTGAAACGGTCTGCTCTCTGCAACCACGATA
>Ga0335074_10005234_pt1 | contig 17941 bp, 21 predicted proteins | sample Lox_Sample_23_FD_206715 | JGI IMG/M metagenome (GOLD analysis project Ga0335074, IMG submission 206715) | Soil microbial communities from Loxahatchee National Wildlife Refuge, Florida, United States - Lox_Sample_2.3 | ecosystem: Environmental > Terrestrial > Soil > Wetlands | place: USA... | reverse complement strand
CGGGCCGCGGCCGGTCGAGCAGCCCGGCGCCGATAGCCGCCGGCAGTCCGAATCCCATGGTGGAGAGACCGTTTGAGATCAGCAGGCCGCGCGGTTCTTGGGCCGGCCAAAGCGACAGCACGGGCAACATATGCGCTCCGGCATCTACGGTTACCCGAGCTCCTGCATAGAACTCCGCCACGATTTCCACCACTCGATGCGGCAAGATGCCCTCACCGGCGCAATCCACGCGCATGCGCTGCCGCTGCATATCCGCAAGGCGCCGGACCTCGCAAGCCTCCCATTCACAAGCCGTGAGCGCGCTCTCCAACTGATCGGCAGCCACGCGAATCATAGGCTGGGCGTAAATCCACGGCCGCGGCAGCAGTTCCACCTCGTCCAATCCGACCGCCACAAAGGTATCGGCGCATTCCAGAATCTCGCGCTCGAGTGCGCCGTTGGTAAACACACCGCCGAACCAGGGATGGCGATCGGGAACCAGGCCCTTGGCCTTGTAGGTCACCAGCGCCGGCACCCTAAAGCGCTCGCAAAGCGCCGGGATGGCGGCAGTCCGCGCCGCGAGGCCGATCAGGAGAACGGGCCGCCGTGAGTCCACCTTCACCGGCGGCACGATCCGCGGCGACACTCGGCGTGGCGTGACTTCGGCCTCCGCATCGGCCGCCGTGACCTCCGCCGAAACATCCAGATGCACCGGCCCATCGGTCGCCACCTCGATTGCTTGCGACATGCGCTCGGCCACCCAGCCTCGCTCCAGCCGCGCGGTAAACTTAACGACCGGCCGGAACATGTCGCTCTGCGCGAGCGCCTGGTGCCCGCGTCCGGCGGCGGCCTGGCCGGGATAACAATCGGTGATGGCGATCAGCGGAACGCGATCCAAAAACGCGTGCGCCAATCCATTCATGAGGGATGCCGCACCCGGCCCTAGCGTGGCAAGGCACGCGCCCGGCTTCCCGGTGATCTCCGCCTGCGCCGCCGCCATGAATGCCGACGCCGCCTCGGTGTGCGCCAGGGTGAACGGAAGTCCCGCGCGCCGGGCGGCCTCGATGATGTCGGCATTGCTTCCGCCACCCGGCATGCCGAACAGCCGCTCGACGCCCACCGTGAGCAGCGCCTGGACAATGAGATCGGCGTTGGTCCTGCGAATCACTCCACCAGGGTAGCGCAGGGCTTCAGGTCGCCCCGTCTGGCCGCTCCCGGAAGCGAGGTCTCGAAGGCCGCTATCCCTTGCGAAAAACCGGAAGTTGCAAGGGAATTTTCGCTGGTGCGAGAGTAACGGCGTTTGTGCGTATCCACGATGCGGCGACCGCAACGGTGGCTCTGCCAGGGGGCGCAGCCCGGAGTCTACAACCTGGTGGATGATGACCCTTAGCTGCAGCCGTGCGGTTGCTGGCGTTTACTAAGTTTGTGGGTGCTCCAGCGCCAGAGCACATGAGCGAGAATGCGAAGGCGAAGCCGATTCTCAAGTGGAAACCGCGACGATTGGAGTGGCTGGAGGCGTAACCACTTCCACGGACTAAAGTCCGTTGCAAGCTGACGCCGGCCCACGCATAACCCGACCGACAATGTCAAATTAGACCACCTGTTTCTCCGTGAAGCGCTTTTCGGGCGAAAGCAAGCGGAAGGTGAGCGCCGCCGCCGGGGTGAGGTAAGCGAAAGTGACCCAAACCCACATCAACGCTCCGGCGCAGGACTGGTCCTTTAGAGCAGCGCCCTGGAACGACTGTTGAGCCGGCAGGTAATGGGCATAAACCACCCGATTACACAGACAGAGAAAGGCCGAAAGAGCGTCGCATGGCAAAGCGGCCAGGAAGAGATAGACAGGGATCGACCATGACGGCCATCTCGCGATCGCGGGCCATGGCTGGATGACAGGCCACCAAAACAGGATTCCGGCAGCGAGGAAGGAGCACTGCTCGACCGCATGGCCGAGTTCCGATCGCATCCCGACTTCGAACACAGCGGGAATATGCCAACCGATCACCACCGCGGTGCAGGCCAGCCAGCAAAACACAGGATGGGTGAACACGAGGACAAATCGCTTTACTGAGCGCCGATGGAAAAGTCCGGAGATGCTCGGCGGGAACTCCTGGAGCAGTGCGATTACCGGAGCGCCCAACAGAATCAGTGGAACCGCTATTGTCATGAGAAGAAGATGCTGCGCCATGTGGGCCGTGAGGTAGTGGTGATCGAGCATGGCAAGAGGAGAACCTGAAGCCGCCAACACGACAAGCATCCCGGCCACAAATGCCGCGGGCCGCCATGGCCGCAACACACCTGGAAACGCCTTCTGAAGTTGCCGCCAGCCCCGCAAGTATAGAAGAATGATGGAAACCAGTATAAGGACGACGGGTAGGGACCAGGAATGCATATGAGCGCCTATTGGATGGCTCCGATGGCGTCACGAGAGGCATCGCGCGCCGGCGCCTGACCAACGGGGCACAGCGTCTGGAGGAAGGCCACCAGCGCGGTGGTTTCCGCCGGACTAAGATTCTTGCCATAGGCGGGCATGTTACCCCCGCCTTGGATCACTTGCCTGACGAGTTGATCGTGCGTGAGGTGTACCGCAACCGCGTCGAGCGCCGGCCCGCGCTCGCCTCCCGAGCCTCCTACGGCGTGGCAATTGCGGCATTGCTTCACCTGAAAGACAAGCGCTCCCTGCCGCTGGAGGGGCGTACGATTCTTCAGGTACTTTGGCGGAATCGGGTCGCCGCTCCACGCGTCCATCACGGGACTCCACGGAGCGCGAATCGCCAGGTGGGTGAATGTGCCCAGTGAGACCGCGACCAGCAGAATGGAGAGCACCGCGATGGGACGCCGCTTCCAGCTTTTCTCGCCTTCCCCGGAGAAAAACGGCAGCCCCACCAGTACCGCAATTGCGATGGCCGGACCGATCAGCAGAACGGGAGTTTCCAGGGACGGCGGGAGCAGCGAGAGCACGGCGTAAAGCCACAAGAAGAAAAAATCGGGCCGGGGCGCGGTTTGAATGATGGTCGGGTCTGGCTGGCCACCGGGTCCGAACGGGCCAAACACGAGAGCGCACACGACCAGGGCCAGCAGGATAGCACCCGAGAAAACCAGGTCCTTAGCCACGGCGCCAGGCACAAACGGAATGCCGTCCCGCTGGGTCAACTCGTGATACTCCTTCAAATAAGTGGCGCGCCGCACCACTCGTCCGGGCATCGGCCATTCATTGATTCCGAGCTTCAAGACCATGAGCAAATGAAGGCTAACGAACAAAATCAGCGATCCGGGGATCACGAAAACATGCAGTGCAAAAAACCGCGAGAGCGTAGCGCCGGCGATGATGGGACCGCCCAGCAGCAGTTTCACGATCCAGGGCCCGGCAATCGGAATGCGGCTGGAAATCGATGCTCCGATGCCTAATCCCCAATAGGCATCCTGATCGAAGCGCAGCACCTGGCCGGTGAAGGCCATCCCGAGCGTCAACAGCAGCAGGAGAATGCCGACAATCCACGTGAGTTCCCGGGGGAATTTGTACGCTCCGAACAAAAAGACCTCCGCCATATGGAGCAGGACGATGGCCAGCATGAAATTCGATCCCCAGCCATGGAGCGCGCGGATGAACCACCCCAGGGTGACCTGATGATTGAGAATTTGCAGGCTGTTCCACGCTTCTCCGGCCGACGGGACGTACACCAGCGCCAGAAGAATGCCGGTCACGAGTTGCAGACCGAAGACGGTGAGCGCCGCGCTGCCGAAGACATACGCCCAACTGGCGGTATTGCCCGGAACGCGATGCTCCAGGGTTTCGCGAATGGGAGCGGCCAGTTGCAGCCGCGCATCGAGCCACGCTCCTACGCTTTTTATCAAACGCATGGTGAACTCCCCGGTGAGATGTCGATCAGGCTGGCGGAGGGAGCGCCGGCGGTAGGCATCTCACCGGCCTCGATCAGGAGGTTTCCCTGCTCCAGCTTGTAACGGTATTCAAACAGGCCTCGTTCCGGGGGCCCGGAGGCACGCGAACCGTCAGAATAGTAGGCGCCACCATGGCACGGGCACAGGAAGAGCCCGGATTGCGGAAACCATCGCACGGGGCACCCGAGGTGCGCGCAATTGATGGCGAAGACCTGAAACTTCCGGCCGTCGATATTGCGAACCCAGCACGGAATATCCGCCGTCACTCCATCCGTGGGGCCGGCTTGCGGGTTTCGAAACGTCGCCAGCCGCGTTTGCCCTGCCGGGAATTGAGCGAGGGCTCCGAGCGAAAGCCACGACTCATACCCTGGCTTCCGCTCGCGGAGCACGGGAGAGAGAAGGTACCTGACGATGGGAATAGCGAGAACTATGCCGGCTGCGCCGTTCAACAGGATGCCGAGTTTCAAGAGCATTCCGCGCCTGGTCATCGAACTCCTCCCCGAATACCCGCGCTGAAATCAGTCTGACCGGGCAACGCCGGCCTCTGCGCGACGAGCCACGCCACTACGTCGGATACATCCTGCGGCGACATCGGCCGGCCCGGCAGATCGCCGCGCCAATCCGGCGCACTCAAGTCGGGACGGCCGGCGATCACGATCGTGCGCAACCCCTGATTGCTGACCAACTGGAGATAAGCGCCGTCCACGATAGAACCGGCTCGCACGCCTCCGGTCCCGTCGGGACCGTGGCAGGAGGAACAGAACGTTCCGTAGACACCAGCACCACGCCGCGCATCGCCCGTTTGGGAGGCGGTATAAGGCGGAGGCTCCGCACCTCGCAAGAAGTCAGGTTTCGCCCAGTGGGATCGAATACCGCGGACGATGGCACCGATTTGGTCATCGGTCAGCATTCCGCCCGAGCGTTGCGCAAAGGCCGGCATGGCGGTTCCCGGCACCCCGTCGGCGGTGACGCGTGCGATTGCGGCGTCGTCGGCGATGGCAAGGTAGACCGGGTCGCGTAACCCGATGGCCGCGCCGCCGTGTCCGTTCTCCCCGTGGCATCCGGCGCAATTCCTCCCGTAGAGAAGCCTGAAGTCTAGAATCTTAGCGGGTGGGGAATTTGCGCCCGGTTGTCCAGGCGCCTGATGCAGGCCACAGGCGGAGGTAACTAAAAGGGAAGCCAGTAACAGGATCGAATGCCGGATCACCGTTCGCCTCCTTCACGATCCTCATCGTGCATGCCAGATTCTTCCAGGCCTGCCCGGAGGGCGAACGGTAGCCGCTGCCAGGTGGGTATGCGTTCCCGCCGGGAAACGACGATGCCGGCGACCACGCCAAATCCCATCTGGGAAATGACGAACCAGATCCAGTCGATGTGCTGGTCGAGGACGGGGTTGACGAGTCCGAGAACGCTGTGAACTACGCCGGACCATACGATTGGGGCCACCAGGCCGCCCAGCAGAATCGGGCGCCGCGGAAGCATCGGTAACATGGCGCCATACAGCAAGCCGACAAGCATCGAGGTGGTGAGGTGAATAGCGGTAGCGATAAGGAACATGGATAGATGAAAGCTGGTCAAATCGGCAACGGCTTGTGATCCGGCCGTAGGAAAGAAGCCTGCTGCCAGCAGATTGATGGGGTACCAAATACTCCGCTGACTCAATATTCCATAAATCATCGCCAGTATGGCCATGGCCGCACTTCCGGCCAGGCCGCCTCTGAGACCCGCTGAAATCGGATAGATTTCGACCGGCAGCCAAACGCGATGCCGATCTGGCGCGATTGTCGTTCTGTCGATATTGGGGCGCGCGGTTCTGACTGGCGGGACCTGAGGATCCGCTGTGACGCATTCATGACGTTCCTCCGGCAATACATCCCGAAACCAGCCGACCGACCCACTGACGGCGAGCAGCGCGCCTAAGACGCTGACGGCTGCACTGGTTACCATACCCCCAAATAGCAGCGCGATTCCGAATGCCAGAACAATGGGCCACGCGGTAGGCGCGGGAACCTCGACCGTCTGGTTTACGACCTCGGAATTCGGCGTAAGTGTCCCGGTATTCATTTCTGTCCCTTCTCAGCGGCCAATGATGTATACCACCGTGAAGACTACAACCCACACGGCGTCCACGAAATGCCAATACATGGAGAGGACCTCGGTGCGCTCGCCGTGTTCCTGCCGTACATCCCCGCGGATGGCGAAAGCCAACACCACGGTTAACGCCGCGAGGCCCATCACGACGTGAAATGCATGCAGGCCGACCAGGGAGTAATATGTCGTCCCAAAGAGATTGGTCTGTATGGTCAGGCCATCCTGGTAAACCAGGTGGCGCCACTCCCTGGCAGTGCCGGCCAGGAAGATTCCGCCCAGAACGACAGTGCCACCCCACCACCAGGCAAAGCGGCGCACGTCCCCACTTCTGAGGGACTTGACGGCGAGATGAATCGTCAGGCTGCTCGATAACAGGCAGATCGTCAAGAGAACCGGGGCGTGCAGGACGGCGCTGGCCTGTGGGCCGGTGGCGCTCTTACCCAGATAAAAGAGGTAAGCGACTACGAAAATAGTGAATATCGCCGCCTCGGCGGCGATCAGGCCATACATCGCCACCCGTCCGCGCGCCGGAAGGCGCCACTGCGGCGGATGCTCCGAAACAGTCATGGTGAATGCGCTCATAAAACTACTCGTAGTGCCAATCGGGATCCTCGGGATGTTTGAGGTCCCAGAGAGGCCGGCGGCTTTTGACCTCCGGCAGTACCGCAAAGTTGTACGCCGGCGGCGGCGATGCCGTAGACCATTCGAGCGTCCAGGCGTCCCAGGGATCGCTTCCGGCCGCTGTACCCCGCCACTTAGACCACAGTAAGTTGCCAATGAATACCAGAGTGCCGGCGGCTTGAAAGGCCACTCCGATGGTCACAATCAAATTCAACGTGTCCCATCCGCGGCCTGGCTCATAGGTGTAGATGCGGCGGGGCATGCCGAGTATGCCAGGGATGTGCATGAAATCGAAGGTCAGATGAAATCCAATGAGAAACAACCAGAAGTGCAGCTTGCCGAGCGCCTCGTTGTACATGCGGCCCGACATTTTGGGAAACCAATAATAGAATGCCGCGAAGACCGTGAATAGAATGCCACCCACGATGACGTAGTGGAAGTGCGCCACCACGAAATAGGAGCCGCTGAGCTGCCAATCGAAGGGTGCGGCGGCTAGCATGACACCCGTTAAACCCGCTATCAGGAACTGGAAGAGGAAGGCCGTGCAAAAGAGCATGGGAGTTCGGAACTGAAGTTTGCCGCCCCACATGGTGGCCAGCCAATTGAAAATCTTGATCCCGGTGGGAACCGCGATGGCCATCGTCGAGAACACGAAAAATGTGTTGCCGGCCGCCGTCATGCCCACGGTGAACATATGATGCGCCCACACGCTCACGGAGATGAATCCGATCGCGATGGTAGCGGCCACCATCACGGGATATCCGAAGATGGCCTTGCGGGAGAAGACCGGAATGATCTCGGAGGCGAAAGCAAATGCCGGGATGGCGAGCACATAAACCTCCGGGTGGCCAAAAATCCAGAAGAAATGCATCCACAGAACCGCCGAACCGCCAGCCTGGGCGTCGAAGAAGTGTCCCCCCAGGTAGCGGTCGACAAGCAACATCAACTGCGCCGCCGTCAAAGGACTCATGGAGAGAATGACGAGGCCGGCCATGGTGAGGTTTAGCCAGACAAGGAGCGGCATCTTTCCCAAGGTCATTCCAGGGCAGCGCATGCACAAGATAGTAGCGATGATGTTGATTGCGGTCCCGATACTGCCGATGCCGGAAACAAACAGAGCAAGAATCCAGAAATCGGTGCTGTGTCCCAGCGAGAACGTCTGCGAGGTGAGAGGCGCGTAAGCGAACCATCCGACGTCAGGAGCATTGCCGGCCCCATAAAGCCCGTTCCCGCCCAGGAAACTGAAATAGAGCAAGAAGCCGCCAAAAGCGCTCGTCCAGAAGCTGAAGGCGTTGAGCCGGGGGAAGGCCATATCGCGAGCGCCAATCATCAGGGGAATCAAATAGTTCGCAAACCCAAACACCATCGGCATGGCGGCGAAGAAAATCATGGTCGTCCCATGCATGGTGAACATCCGGTTGAACACCTCAGGCGACACGAAGTTATTGTGCGGCCGAATCAACTGGATGCGCATGATGGTCGCTTCTATGCCCCCGAAAACGAGGAACACCAAGGCGTAAAGAATGTACAGAATACCCAAACGTTTGTGATCCACCGTCGTGACCCACTGGTGAAGCGCCTCGACAAGGGGATCGCGATCGGAACCCGCGCTTTCCACGGGGATGGATGTTGTGGACATTAGCGGAGGGTCTCCATATAAGCCGTAATGGCATCGAGTTCGGAATCGCTCAGTCCCATCGACGGCATCAAGCATCCCGGCTTGAACACACTCGGGTCCTGAATCCAACGGCGCAGATTCGCGGGGGTATTAAGCACCGCGCCTGCGCCAATGGTGTCGCGGCTCATCAAGTGAGTCAGATCGGGACCGACCTTGCCGGCAGCCGGGGTGCCCCGGACAGTATGACAGTTGACGCAAGCGGTGGATTCAAACGTGCGCCGGCCCTCGATCACGCCGGCACTGTCGACCGCCGGCCGGCTCTGGTTCTCGAGCCAACGGTCGAACTGGTCGCGCGTCTGCACGTAAACCCGCAAGAGCATCTTGGCGTGCTGCACGCCGCAATACTGCGCACACTGGCCGAGGTAGAGGCCGGTTTCGTGAGGGTCGATCCAAGTACTGTTGGGATGGTTCGGAATCAAATCTGTTTTCCCGGCCAGGCGCGGCACCCAGAAACTGTGGTCCGTGTCGGCGGAGAGAAGCTTCAAAACGGTCGGAGTGGGGTGCGCCGGGTCACTGACGGGGACGTGAAGCTCGTTGGCGGTGACGACATTGGAATGGGCATAGCGGTATTCCCACCAGTATTGGTGGCCAATGACCGACACTTCGACAGCGCCCGGGGGCTCGATCGCATTTTGAATGCTCCCGATGGCCCGCACCGTTGCCAGTAACAAAACCACTACGATCAGCACCGGAATCACGGTCCACGCCAGTTCGACCTGCGTGCTGCCATATACCTGCGCCGGCTCGCCCGGGCCGGAGCTCGCCTTTGCCCGGAACTTCACCACTGCACACAAGAGCAAGGAGAACACGGTCAGGAAGATGACGCCCGTCACCGTGAGCACCATATAAGAAAGCCTGGAGATGGCATCGGCCGGCGTCGAGGCCGGAGCGAAGATGTTTGTGGGGCTCAGTGGCTGGGCGGCGGGATTCGCCCATGCTGCCGCTGCCGTGTAGAAGATCGGGACCGTGCTTTTGATGATCCGCATAGTCACCACCCAGGCGGAAGTGCACACGTGAGGCCATTCCTCGTTCAACGTGACATGCGAGCGAAGTGTTCAACCGGCGTTGATCCTTGTGCCGAAGACGTTCGCCGGCTCACTCGAACCGCCAGCCGGAGTCTCAATCAAGAACCAGGAGGGGCGTTCGGCTCGGTCGATCCAGACCTCAATCAAACTGGTAGTGGCGACATCGTTATGTTCCGCGCAGAGTGCGTGGGTAGCACGCAGGTCGTCAAGCAACAAATGGTAGTCCCGAAAGTGGGGGCCGCTGATGTGCCAGTGGAAGCCCTTCGTCTTCAAATACGGCGCGAAGACGTCCGCCAGGAGCTTCCGCAACTCTCTGGCGATTGCAGTCGCACCTTCCTGGTCCAGCGCGCCGCCGATTTCACTTCACGTGCCGCGGCTTAAGCTGCCGGCATTCCCGCCCGCATGTGACCGACGTCGGCGCCACGTGACGGTGGATCGTCACCGATCGAAGGCGGAGTCGCTGCTTCCCCGGGTTACAGCCAGTTTATGAGTGGGCGCTCGATTGCATGGGTGGCAGTGAATAGCGCCAGTACGAGGCAGCAGGAGAATTCGGAAATGAACGATCGTAAGATCATTGCGTTTGTGTTGCTTGGTGTGCTGGGGCAGTACTTCCGCCGGCAAAAGCAATCGCCGACGGGCTTGCGGGCTCAGGTCGCCCGAGGCCTGCGGGGCGCTTTGCCTTCACCTCCGAAGATGTGCCGGCACGGCAGCCTGAGAGGCTGCGCCACGTCGATCGACCCATGCGATTAAGTCCCGCAGGCGAGTGCTAAGCTTTAAGTTCAAGATGAAATTGGGAATCCGCCTCGACGCCCGGTGGCTATTGGTGTTTTTGCTGGCCGTGACACTCGGGCGAAACCTGCAGTCCGCCGACGCTTTAGCGCGCGAATACCGGTTGCGCTTCTACACCACCCACACCAATGAGCGCCTCGATATCGTATATCGCCCAGCGACCGTTATCTGCCGGACGCGCTGGCGCAACTGGACCGCTATCTTCGCGATCCCCTTACAGGCGCGGTGCATCATTTCGAGCCTCGGCTCTTCGACCTGCTCTACCATCTGACGGCGTCGTTGAACGATGCCGGAGGCGAGATCGACGTGATCTGCGGATATCGCAATCCGCAGACCAACGAATTCCTGCGAACCCGGAGCGCCAATCCAGGTGTCGCGGTCCACAGCCTGCACATGCAAGCGGAAGCCATCGATATCCGCTTGCCGGGGGTAGCGACCTCCGCTGTGCGAGACGCGGCGCTCCGCCTGCAACGCGGGGGAGTGGGCTACTACCGCGAATCGAACTTCGTGCACGTGGACGTGGGCAGCGTTCGCCGCTGCTGGCCCGAGTTTATTCCGCTTTGGTCCAGGAGCCGTCGGGGTCGAATCGTGTGATAAGCGCAGGCCCGTCGGCGGGCTCGATATCCTTCTCGAAGACCGTGCCGTTGTGGTTCACGATGAACGTGTGGATGCCGGTGACTCCATACTCGGCGGGCCAGGCCACCAGCCCGAAGCCGCCCATTAATTTGCCGCCCACCATGTAAGCGTGCGCTCCGCCGGGAGCGTTTGGACCCTGCCCTTCCAGAATGCGGAAGTAATACCCGTGGTAGGGCTTGGAACCCGCCTGGGCGAGACCCTCGGGAATGAGGGATTCGCCGGCGCCCTCCGAATAGAGCCCGTCGTGGTGGCCCGGGGTGCTCATGAGCCGCGATGCGTACTCGGGCATTCCGCCCTTGGCCTGATCCTCGGCGTACTTCTGTTGCGCTTCCACGTAGCCTTTGCAAATCTCGATCACGTCCATCTCGTTCGAGCCGATGCGCCGCGCGCGCATCTCCACATCGGCTTGGGAAGCGTCGAAGCTCCATTTGCCGCCCGTGCGCACGATGGGGATCGGAAACGGCCAGTCGGCCTCGCCGACGGAGAGAATCACACGATTCGCGTCCAGGGGGCAGGGATCCATCTGGTGTTTGGTATGCGCGAGGTTAGCGAATTCGGTCTGCTCGGCGCGATCCTGAGCGGTGTCGCCCGAAGTCAGAGCGGCCCGCGCGTCCGCGCCCAGAACGGCGGTGAGGCGGGCGGAGTCGTGGTTCTTGGCTGCGTCGATGACGGCCTGCGCTGCCGCTTCCGGGGAATCGAAGCGCTCCTGCGCCACCGCCGGCGCAATTGCGATTGCCGTGTAAACGATCCAGAGTTTGAGTGTCATTGAGTTATCGCCTCCCTCGGCCGAATCCGCCCATGGTGCGGCCGGCTCCCATGCTGGAGAAACCGTGGTCGCTCTGCATGCGCGTGATTCCGCCATCGTGATATCCGCCAAAAACGCTGTGGTTCCCGGTATAGCCGCGCTGCTCGAACCCGGGACTTCCCAAACGAGGCGCGGCTGCACTGCGATTGAACGCGGGTGCGTCTCCGAACCGTGCGCCGCCAGCGGCATACCGGCCAGCCACCTCGCGGTTGGGATAGGGCGCCCCGAGCCGATGTGCGGGATCGTGCGCCCACACGCCGCGGCCGAGTTCCCCGTGGAATTCGCCGAAGCCGTAGCGGTGAAAGAACGAATAGTCGATGAAAATGCCGCCGCCGAACCAATTCGGCCCCCAGCCCCATCCTCCCCAACCCCATCCGCCCCAGCCGCCGAAATAGAGACCGATATCGATGCCTGGCAGGAATCCGAAACCCACTCCAACACCCGGGTAGACCAGCCCGGGATAAACTCCCCACACCGGCGGTCCCCAGACATAGAGTGGATTGTAATAAGGCACATACCAGACTTCGGGATTTGCCGGCTGGATAGTGATTGCGCTCTGGCCGCCCTGCTCCTCGGTAGAGACGTTTAGTTGGGGAGTGGAATGCAGCGTCCCTTTGGCCTCAGCTTGGGCTCGCATGCGCTGGACCGCCTGCATCACGTCGGATTGCTGGGCCAGAAACGCATTACCGAGCTGCGTGGTCCAGGTGAGACTTTCGGCCATCATGGTAAGCACCTGCGGGAACGCGACGAGCGCTTTGACGCTGGGATCCCAGCTTTCTTTCTTCGCTTCGTCCACGAGCTTCGCCGGCTTCCGGTTGGGATGGTCTTTAAGCCATTGCGCGGCCTCGGCGATCTCGACAGGGTAAGTGGAAGCAGCCAGCACCTGGGCGACCAGTGAATCCGGATAGAGCGCAATGGGCGCCACCAGATCGTCAAGCTGCTGGGCGGGCTGCGCAGGGTTTGTCTGCGCACGGGCTCGCGGGGAGTGTAAGAACAGGAAAACGGCGAACAGCGCCGCGCCGTGTCGGCAACGTGTGGATAACATCTCGACAGTAAGATGCCGAAGGCGCGATCTGGTTTCCCGGTTTGCGCTCATAGAGTATCGCAATTACCAGGGGTACGGATACCCCTTGGCGAGCACTTTCTCAAGGGCCGCGTCGTGACCGTAGATATCGTCGTAGAAGTGGACCAGCTCGTCTTCCAGCACCACGACCGTGGCATACACGATCAGGACCGGAATCGGGTGTGGGAGATTGATCTGCTGGGCGTCCGGTCCGCTGGTCATGGCCGCGTGAATCTTCTCCGGCGTCCAGCCCGGCTTATCGCGCAACACCCAAGCCGCCATATCGGCGGGTCTTTCCAGCCGAATGCAGCCGTGGCTGAAATCCCGCCGCGATTGCGCGAAAAACTCGGGCGCCGGGGTGTCGTGCATATAGATGGCGTAGCTGTTCGGGAAGAGGAATACCGCCAAGCCGAGCGAGTTTTTGGGGCCGAGGATCTGCCGGATGAAGAGCTTCCCGGCGCGCAGTTGTTCGATCAGGTAATTGGTCACCGGCCCGGTGCTGACCGGGTTGCGGAGGGTGTCGACGATCTGCAAGCGATCCTTCGCGAGGTAGTCCGGGTCTTTCTCGAGGTGGGGAACGATTTCCGCGCGGGTCATGGAGTACGGCACGTCCCAGTACGGGCGGAAGATCAGATACTGCATGTTTTCGCTGAACACCGGCGTACTGTCGCCGTAAGCCTTCCCGACCACCACGTTCATGGTCAACCCGACATTGAAATTCTCGTCATAGCGCGCAGGCGAAATTCCGGGATGTTGACCACTATGGGAGATTTTCGGTCGATGTCGGCCAGCCAGCGCCAGCGCTCCAGGGTCCATTGCATCTGCTCGACGCGGTGACTCAGGGGAACGTTCAAATCGGCCAGCGTCTGGGCGCCGATTCTTCCATCGATATCGCGGCCGTGGCGGCGCTGGAAGCTCTTCACAGCGTCGACCAGCGGACCGTCGTAAATCAGCCGATCGGGAGGGACGCCGGCGTCGTCCGGAAGGTCGCCCACCAGACGGAGGAGGCGCGCGAGCCGCAGCGTCCGGCGATAACCGGGATATGGCGGCTCGACTTGTGCCAGGGCGCCCGCGACGTCGCTTCCGCCGCCGACGTGGTCCCGCAGGAATTCCGGCAGATCGTAATTCTTGGAGTCATCGTCGAGCTCGAACGCCAGGCGCTTGGGATTCACTTTGCCGATGTGGAGATCGGAAATGTAACGCACCACCGAAATGGTGAGAGCCAGGTCGATTTCACCGCGGCTTGCGAAGCGGGCTGGCCAGACGCCGCTTTTAGGCTGGCCAGACGGTCGTTCCAACGCGGTCCGTCGTAGTCGTCCGCCGAGAGCCCCTTCTGAGCGGCCTGCTGGAGCAGTGCGATCGCCTGCCGCGCCTGCGACGTTGGCTCCGTTCCATTGACCCACCAGAGGGAATCGTTGCTGAAACCGTAGAATTTGTGCAGATGCTTGGTGTAATCGCTGAAGTTGGGCCAGCGCAGATCGACGAGCGTCCCGTTTCCGATGGTAGTGTCAAGCCAGGCCTGATCGTTCGCGCTGAGCGCTAGCTGGGCGTGGGCAGAGACGCAGAAAATGAGAGTCCATAACAGTTTCTTCATTCGATTAGTCCACCCTCCCGTTCGTCATAAGAGTAGCTCAGCGTCGCTCTAGTTGCTGCCAGCACGAGACAGGTCTGGTTGGGTCTCCAGGAAATGGCCGATTCCCTCCACCGTTTCTTTCACCACCGCATGCAGATTCCGATCGAGAGAAGCCACTACTTCCGGCACGTTCTTGCCGCGGACTGGCTCCTCGTGCCTTATGAGATCCCCCCAGACAACCTGCCTGGTCTTTAGATTCACCAAGTCTACCCGAAGCGAGATGCAGGTCTGAATGGTATCGCTATCGACCTCGTCGAACTCGTAGAGCTCCCCACGCAACTGGTAGTCGCTGGCCACGGCGCTGCTCGTTTCCATCACACTGCGGAATTTGCCCGATGCCCGCAGCGTCTCGACCAGCGACTCGGAAATCATGGTTCCCGGGCGCTCGGTCCAGCGTTGGAATTGGTAGGCCCCCACCTCGTTGGGACCGACGCGATAACGAATCCGGCCGTCCTGCGTTCCGGGCGGCATGGAAATATCGCCGACCATGAGTACGGGGCCGTCTGGCGCACCCGGAATAACCGGAGCGGGCGGCGTTTCGATGGTGTAGTAGTGGACTGGTCTGGAATCGAGGCAACCCGCGTTGAGCAGAGCCAGAACTACGATCACGCAGATGAAAACGGCACGCATTTTCTTCCCCCTTCTACTTGCGAATCTCGCCCGGCTGGCGCTCCGACGCTTTCACGCCGCGGATCAGGCTCGCGGGCGAGCGCGCCACTGTTTCCGTCAGGACCCGCAGATTTTCAGCGGTCATGCGCATGTTTTCCAGCAGGGCGTCGATATTGTCGGAATTCTGGTCCACTATTTGATTGAACTGGTCGAGCAAAGCTGCGGACTTCGCGACCGTCGCGCGCAATCCGGCGATCGATGCGCGAATGTCAGGTTGGTTCTCGACGAGCGTCGCGTCCACGTGGATTAATGTCTGGTTGGCGCGCGTGGTAGCAGTTCTGAGATCGTCCAGCACCGGGTCCAGTTTGGCCGTAAGTTGTTGCACATTGGTCAGGCTGGCAGACACTTTCGGGCGCGCGTCATTCAGCATGCCGTTCAGGTTGTCGAGCGAATCCACCACTTTGGGACGCGCTTCCGCTACGGTTTGCGCGATGCCGCTTAGCGAATTCGCGATATTCTTGCGATTGCCGTCGTTCAGCACATCGTTGGCGCGCGCGATAGTGACCAGCATGCCATCCAGGTTCTGATTGAGCGTCTGCATCGCCTTTTGGAGCTCCGGCACCAGCGTCTGCGCGGCATCGCTCAACTGCGGCAGCCCGAACGCTTCCGTCGATTGCAATGTCGATCCCGGCTGCGCGCGTGCCGCGCCCTCGGTGCCCGTGGAAATTTCGATGTAGTTGTCGGTCAACGGACCGAGGGCAGTGATCTTGGCGACGCTATCGGTTTTCAGCGGGGCATCTTTGTCGACCTCCATGGCGATTTCGATTCGCGTGGAGTTTGCGGGGTCAACGCGCACCCGCGTCACTTTGCCCACCGCCAGCCCGCCGAAGCGCACTGGCGCGCCCGGCTGTACACCCCCGGCAAACTTGAAATACGTGCGATGCGGAACGGTCGGGTTCCCCACGCCGCCGGAAAGCGCCAGCAGCGTACCGAACAACAGTCCTCCAGCGATCAGAACAAACAGCCCAACCAGAGTCCGCTCGCGATTCGTTTCCATGGCTTTCACCTGAGTCCTTCCGTGAACATGCGGAGATGGTCTACGTCATCGTCCTGGGTGGTGTCGGCAACGCGGTCCAGGAACTGGCGGACACGTGGATGCGGGCTGTGCTTCACTTCGTCCACCGTCCCCATGGCGGCGATATTGCCGTGGTCGATCAGAATCATCCGGTCGGCGATCAAGAAGGCACTCGCCAATTCGTGCGTCACCACCATCATGCTGATTGCATATGCCTTTTTGAGGCTGAGGATGAGATCGTCGATGCCGGCGGCGGTGATGGGGTCCAGGCCCGCCGAAGGCTCGTCGAAAAATAGGATCTCGGGGTCCAGGGCCAGGGCACGCGCGAACGCCGCGCGCTTCTTCATGCCTCCGCTCAGTTGCGAAGGATTGTAGTGTTCGAAGCCGCTCAGCCCCACCTGCTCGAGTTTGATCCGCACCATCACTTCGATGGTGTTGGGCGCGAGCGTAGTATGTTCCAACAGCGGCAGCGCGATATTCTCGCCCACTGTCAGTGAGCCTATGAGAGCGCCACCCTGGAATGCCATGCCGACTTTCTTCCGAATGTCGTCCGTCACTGGGGTGGGAGCCGTGGTGATGTCGATCCCTTTGATGTGGACCTGTCCGGAAGACGGACGCTCCAGCCCAACCAGCGTGCGCAGCAGCGTACTTTTCCCCGAGCCGGAACCGCCGATCACCACCAGGGTTTCGTTTTCCCTTACTTCGAAAGTGAGGCCGTGCAGAATCTCGCGATCGTCGAATTGGACGCGCAGATCGTTAACCGCAATGACGGGGTCAGCCATCTCGCTACCTCACCCCCCGCGCCGCGTAAAACAGGATCGTAAAGAGGAGATCGATGAGCACCAGCAACAGGAGCGAAATCACCACCGCCCTTGTAGTGGACCGGCCGACCTCTTCGGCGCCGGCGCCGGTCGAAAAGCCCTCATAGCAGCCCACCGCAGTGATTGCCATTCCGAAGACTACGCTCTTGATGCAGCCGCTAGTGAGATCGCGGAACAGCAGTGCCTCGAACGTGGCATTCATATAGCTGCCGAAGGTGAAACCGCCGCCGATCACACCGAACAGGCTGCCGCCCAGAATGCCCATGAGGTCCGCCCAGATGGCCAGGCAAGGCATCATCACCGCCATGGCCAGAAATTTGGGGGCCACCAGAAAAGCCACCGGGTCGAGCGCCATGGTTTCGAGAGCATCCAGCTCTTCCGTGACGCGCATGGTGCCGATCTCGGCGGCGAACGACGAGCCCGATCTGCCGATCACCACGATGGCGGCTATCAGCGGCCCAAGTTCGCGCGTGATGGAGATGGCTACCACCGAAGCCATCAACTGCATCGCCCCCAGGCGCTGCAGCTCGTAAGCTCCCTGCAGGGCGATGATGACCCCGACGAAGAACGTGATGAGGGACATGATGGGAAGTGCACCCACACCCGCGGCCATCGCCTGGTGGGTCGCCCGATCGAACATGCGTCTGCGCTTGAGCGGCGAAAGGACCAGCGCGCGGGCCGACCTGCCGAACAACAGGGCCAGATCGCCGACGTAGTCGACCTGCCTTTCCGCCGCTTCGCCAATCGCCGCGACCCACATCAGGCGTCTCCCAAGGCTTCCCGCTCACTCTGTGCGATCCGAAAGATCCGGATGACGTGCGTGAGCCGGAAGACCTCTTCCACGGCAGTGCTCACGCCGAAGAGCACGAATTGCTTGTTGAGGCGCCGCGAATCGTTCAGCACTTCGATCAAGGTCGCGATGCCGGAACTGTCGATGTAGCGGATCGATCCCAGATTGAGCGCCAGAATCGATGTCTCGGGGAGAGCCGCGAACAGGGTCCGGCGGAGAGTGCCGGAAGTGCCCAGGTCGACGTCTCCGTCCACTTCGACGATCTTGGCAGGTCCGACATCTCGAACCGAAATCTTCACGTATTTCTCCGCAGCCGCTTAGCGGCCAGAAACCGGTTTCCGGATTCGGTGCGCTGATAACTCACCGAGTCCATCACGTTCCGGATGATGTGGGTGCCGAGGCCGCCGGGTTGATCGCCGCCAACTTCAC
>Ga0335074_10005233_pt1 | contig 17943 bp, 14 predicted proteins | sample Lox_Sample_23_FD_206715 | JGI IMG/M metagenome (GOLD analysis project Ga0335074, IMG submission 206715) | Soil microbial communities from Loxahatchee National Wildlife Refuge, Florida, United States - Lox_Sample_2.3 | ecosystem: Environmental > Terrestrial > Soil > Wetlands | place: USA... | reverse complement strand
GCGACCAGCAGCCGGACCACCAGCTGGCCGATCAGTCCGAGGCCGATGACCAGGGAGGTCTCGCCGAGCTGCGGCTCGGCGCGGCGCACCCCCTGCATGGCGATGGCCCCCACGGTGGAGAACGCGGCGTGCTCGGGGGCCACGCCCCGCGGCACCGCGGCGCACAGGTTGACCGGGATCCAGTTGTACTCGGCGTGCAGCGCGAACTCGTTGCCGGCCGCCGCGACCAGCTGGCCGACCTTGAACTCCTCGGCCCTCGCGCCCACCTCGATGACCACGCCGCACAGCGAGTAGCCCAGCGGGGTGTAGGAGTCGAGCTTGTTCATCACCTTCTTGTAGGTGGCCATCGCGCCCTGCTGCGCCACCGTGTCCAGCACCTTGCGCACCTGGTCCGGCCGGGCTCGCGCCTTGCCGACCATGGACAAGCTGGCCTCGTGGACCTTCATCATCTCGGTGCCGGTGGAGATGAGCGAGAACAGCGACTGGACCAGGACGCCACCTGGCCGGCACGCCGGGACCGGTGCGTCCAAGACGGCGAGCTCCCCGGACTTGTAGTTCTGGGCTATCTGCTTCATGGTGTCCTCGTCGTCATGCCGCCACGCCCATGGACCGCGCGTTGCGGTACCACAGCTCCATGGACAGCAACTGCCAGATCTGCTTTGCGTTGTCCTCGCGGCCCGCCCGCTCGGCTTCGATCAGCCGGTTCAGCGCGGCTGGCTGGATCATCCCGGCACCGGTCAGCTCGCCGGCCACGAGCACGTCGTTGATGACCTCCCGCAGGTCATTGCGGACCCAGGCGCGCAGCGGGGCGCTGAAGGAGGCCTTGGGCCGGTAGATGATCTCCTTCGGCAGCCAGGCCTCGGCAGCCCGCTTGAGGGCCAGCTTGCCCTGCCGGTTGCCGATCTTGTCCCGGCCCGGGATGGCGAACGCCGCCTGGGCCACCACCGGGTCCACGAACGGCACCCGGACCTCGACCGAGGCGGCCATGCTGGACCGGTCGGAGTAGGACAGGTTGAGCCCGGGCAGGAACAGCCGGGCGTCGGCCAGGCACATCCGGTTGACCTCGTCCTGCAGGTCGTTGTCGGTATAGATCTCGCGGTGCCCGTCGACCACCCGGTCGACCTGGCCGCGCAGGTCCGGGTTGAGCAGCCCGGCCAAGTCGTCCGGGTCATACAGTGTGTAGCTGCGCCGGAACCGGGGTTCCTCGGGCAGTTCGGCGAAGGTCAGGAAGCGCTTGGCCCACCGGGCGTAGCGCAGCCCCCGGCCGCCGACGCTGACCGGAGTCCGGTCGACCGCGAACCGCACGCCGGCCCGGGCGGGGGCGGGCAGCCGGCCGTAACGGCTGGCCATCAGGCAGGCCCGCTGCTTGCGGTAGCCGCCGAACAGCTCGTCGGCGCCCATCCCGGACAAGATCACCTTGACCCCGCGGTCGCGGGCCGCCTGGCACATCAGGAGCGTGTTGATGGCGGCCGGGTCGCCGATCGGCTCGTCAAGCGCGTCCACGATCTTGGGCAGTAGGTCCACGATGTCCGGCGAGATCTCGATCTCGTGCAGCTTCACGCCGTACTGCGCCGCGACCTTGCGGGCGTAGACGGCGTCGTCGGGCATGGCCTCCAGCCGCTGATCCTCGGGCCGGAACGTGATCGTATAGGCGTCGATCTCGGCGGCCCGGTGGGCCAGCACGGTGATGATGCTGGAATCCAGGCCGCCGGACAGGAAGCTGGACACCGGGACGTCCGCGACCAGGTGCGCGGTGACCGACTCCTCGATGACCCGGCGCAGGTCAGGTGCCGGTCCGGCGGCCGCGTCGCGGGCCACGTCGGCGACGTTCCAGTACTGGTTGACGTCGATCCGGCCGTCCGGGCTCAGCCGGGCCCAGGAGCCGGCCGGAAGCTTGCGGACGTTCTCGACGGCACAAAACTGCTCGGGCACCCAGTAGTAGAGCATCGACGCGACCAGCGCGCCCGGCTCGATGCGCAGCTCCGGGCCGACCGCGGCGGTCAGCGCCTTGAGCTCGGAGGCGAACAGCGCACCGTGGCCCCGCTGCAGGTAGAACAGCGGCTTGATGCCGAGCGGGTCGCGGGCCAGGATCAGCTCGCCGGTCTTCTCATCCGCCAGGGCGAACGCGAACATTCCGCGGAACCGGGGCAGTGAGGCCGGTCCCCAGTAGCGCCACGCTTCGAGCACGACCTCGGTATCGGAGGAGGTGAGGAAGCTGGCACCGCGGCTGGCCAGATCGGCCCGCAGCTCCTTGTAGTTGTAGAGCTCGCCGTTGTAAACCAGGGTCAGGCCGGCCTTGGATAGCGGCTGGTCGGCGGCCGCGGACAGGTCGATGATCGACAGCCGCCTGTGGCCGAGGTGAACCGAGACCCGGTCGTCATCGTGGCTCCATATCCCGGAGGCGTCCGGACCGCGGTGCGCGATCCGGTTGGTCATGACATCAGTGAGCTTCTGCCCATCGGCCTGCTGATAGCACCCTGCGATTCCGCACATGTCTCAGGCCTTCGTCCGCCTGCGAGTCTCGGCCTGGCCGAGAACACGTTCATAGACACCGAGATAGGAGCTTTCCTGGTGATCCCAGGCCAGCTCCTGCTCGACCCGTTTCCGAGCCAGTTTGCCCATGAGCGAGCGTCTCGGCTCGTCGTCCAGCAGGGCCACGATGGCCTCGGCATACTGCTGCTCGTCGTTGGGCTGGACGTAAACCGCGGCGTCACCCGCGGACACCCGCGTCTCGCGTAGTTCGAAAGCGACCACGGGAAGCCCGAAGACCATATATTCCATCGTCTTGTTCATCGTCGACACGTCATTCAGCGGGTTCTTCGGGTCCGGGGAGAGACCGGCGTCCGCGGTGGACATGATGCGCACGACGAGTTCATCCGGCGCCCGCCCGGTGAACTCCACGTGGCCCGCCAAGCCGAGTTCGTCACGCAGTGCTATCAGATCGTCGAAGCAGTCGCCTGAACCGATCAGCGTGAAGGCGATGTCGTCGCGGCCAAGCTTGTTGACCACGATGCCGGCCGCCCGTACCGCGATGTCGACGCCGTCCTGCGGACCCATGACGCCGATGTAGGCGACCAGAAACCGGTGACCACGGCGCAGCTCCGGGTCGGGCTCACCGGGCCGCAGACGCCGCAGGTCCGGCCCGGTACGTACGACCGTCACCTCATCGGCCCGCTTGCCTCCGCGCGTCATCGCGATCGCCCGATAGGAATCATTCGTGGCGATGACGTGATTGGCGGCTCGATGTGTCCTGCGCTCAAGGGCCAATAGGCCATTGTAGGGCAGCTTCGGACCGGTGGGGAAACGCGACTGGAACAGCTCGGGGCAGAGATCGTGGTGGTCGAACACGAAGCGCGTTCCCTCGAGCACGCGGAAAGCCAGGGCCAGCGGCCAGAAGATATCGGGGGGATTGCAGGCCTGGATCACGGCGAAGCGACCGGAACGCCTAGCCTTGAGCGCTCCCCACACCGTGGCAAGAAACGAGTACGCGTACTCGGCCATAAAGCTGACCTTGCTGCCGCCGGGCGCGTAAGGCCGGTACTTGTACAACTCCACCGAGTCGACGACCTCGTAGGCTGGGTCGTCCTTCCCTTTCGGGCATACGACAGCTACCCGGTAACCGGCCGCGGTCAGCGCCTGACATTCTAGCCATACACGGCGGTCAAAGGGCACCGGAAGGTTCTGGACGATGATAAGGAGCCGGGTCTGCTGGAGAGTCCCCCGTGCAGGGCCAGGCTTGGTTCGCTCGCTGTGGGGTAGCACGACCATAAGAGCGCTCAGCGGGTGACACTGATACTCGGGTGATTGTCAGTGGTCGCCGCGGTTTAGCGGTGAGGTTCTTCCCGGCCGCCGGTGGTGCGATGAGGCTGGGACCTGGCCCGATGAAAATTATTTTACATATGGTGATCATAGTCGAACTGACCGTAATTCGGGCTGACAGCTGATCTTAACAACTAATTAATTAGGTCCCGCTGTCGCGCGCCCAGGTAGACCGAATGATTCTCCGTCAGTCCCCGGACTCCCGGCGGGACGGCCTGTAGAACTCCCGGCGCGCAAGGGGCGCCATGATCAACGATGCGGCCACGGTGAGATGAAGGAGATACGTCGAGACGTCGGTCCAGGCGTCCTCGGTGAATGAGGCCAGCGTACAATACGCCACGAGAAACAGAGCGAGCGCGCGCCGTACGCCACGTGGCTGGAAGAAGGCGGTCACGAACAGCCACACCAGCATCGTGGCGCAGACAGCCACCCCGAAGAGCCCTTCCTGCATGAATGCGGCTAGCCAGTTACTGTCGATGGCGAGACCATCGACGTTTGCGTTAGACAAGCCGAATCCGAAGATCTCATCGAATCTGGTGCGCGGCGTGTTGAGCACGAGTGCCCACAAGGTCGTCCGACCGGTCAGGCTAGTCAGCGCTCCTGCGTTCTGGCCGCGTGCTAGCCAAGTTACCACTACCCCGGATACCGTAATGACCGCGACAGACACCGTAGCTGCACCCGCCGCGAAGAACTTCCGCACCCGCGCGCTGATAGTGAAGAGGCTCAGGCCAGCGACCAGTAGGCCCGCCACCAAGCCCACCAGCGCGGTTCTCGTGTGCGTAAGGAGAAGGAGAGCTATTGAGAAGATGACGCCGACTAGGGTGACCCGACCGCTCAGCCGGCGGGCGAGCCAGAGCACGATCGTCAGGCCGGCCGCGACCGCTGCGTATTGGCCCACCTGCGTGGGGGCCATTGGCCAGATCACCCCGGCGAGCCTGCCGTCGACAGAGCGGGCCTTACCCGGGGCGATCAGGAGGCCAAGCAGCACCGAGCCAAGCGCCACATAGAGACAGCGAAGCTGACACCGGAGGAGCAGCATGTCGTGTCGGCCCCACCACGGTGTCAGCAGCCAGAGCACGGCCACGAACTCGGCGAGTCGGAAGGTCCGGAACTCCTCACCGAGGTGCGGTCCTGCCGTGACGGTGACCAACGTGTCTACGGCGAGCAGGCTCACGAGGCAGAGGAACACATTCGGGCGCAGCCTGACCTTGGGGTTCACGGTCAGTGCCACAAGGAGCGCTAGGGGCAGGGCGCCCTGCGCGATCCCCTTGCCTATATGCGACGGGAGGTGGAGGAGGCCACCGGGGACGAAGGTTAGGGTGTTGAAGTAAAGCAGCGCCCAAGCGGCGCCAACTCTGCGCCGGACTGAGCGATCCCGCGCTTCGGCCGAGTCCAGTGACGTTACGCCCGGACGGTGCCGGAGTGCGATGGCGGACATCAGCTTACGATCCGTGCGGTGACCTGGTGGGCGCGACCGTCACCGTGCCGACCTGGTCAGGATCGGTCACCGTGACCTTCATCCGTGTCACCTCGCGTTGTTGGTTCACTGCTGTGCTCGCTCGGAGGGTCTTTTAAGAAGAGCGCCGAACGTAGAGTAATAATACGGCGGATGTCTCCTTGCCTGAACTGGCGTGAATCTGGCCATTATCACCGATTGCGGCCAGCATGCCACTGTCCGCGGCCGTCCTCACTGATCCCACCACCCGCACCCACCACGCCGCGCGACGTAGATTCAGGCAGAGGAAGTGTCTTGCTGCCAGTCGGCCTTCCAGGTTGAGAAGTCGAGGATCCCGCAGGCGCTAGACGGCAAGCTCTTGCCTGTCGCCCGGTCGGTCGGCAGTGGACCGCAGGCACCGAACAAGTATGCATACCAACCCCAGGGCCCGCTGTAGGTATTACTCGACCAGACATTGTTGTCCGGCGCTTCACGATTGTCCGGCACTGCTCCTGGCAAGCTGGAGAAAGTGTTCAGGTTGGAAAGCGGGCCCGCCCTGCAGCCAGGGTCCCATGATGGGCACGCGGTGAAGGAAGAACTGCTCATCATCGCGTTGGCGCCGCTCTGCGAATTGAACGGAGCCTCCCCCGCTACCTGGTACGCCATGAAGTTGGTCCCACAAGCGTCAGTGTTTGCCGCTGTGCACGCGGTCGTTTTCCCCCCACCCACCAGGGGAGCGCTGGACGCCATTACCGATGGCTGGAACTGGAAGTCATTGCCGGTCACGGAGATGTCTTTTGCCTCCCACTGGCAACCGTCCCAGTAGGAAGTGCCGTCCGGAGCGAGAGGGCCAGAGGCGACCGCCGTGCTTGTAGCGTAGAGCTGGCAGGTGCCGGCATTGCTGACCTCCGTACCGGCCGCCTCCGATGTGGCCAGAGGTGGGGAGACCTTGAGAACGCAGTCATTGGCGTAGCACCTCTCGGCAGTGACCTTGTACGGCTGGACCTGCTGGATCGGGCCAGCAAGCGTCCCGGAGCCTCGGATCAGCGAGACACCGGTGAAGGTCGTTGAGGTGATCCCAGTGTAGGAAAGGATGGCACCTGTGTAACTTCCGCCGCCGTCAGCCCAAGCCGCAGACGTCCCGACGCGAAGTTCGCCCGAGGACGGGAAGCCGGTGGTCCTAGCATTGATGGTCCCCGATCCGGTGAAGGTGGCAACGTCCGTATGGTCTGCTGTCCTCGCCGACTTGGGATCACCGAAGCCGATCTGGTCGTCGATCGCACTGGTTCCGTCAACCATGATCGTCGAACTGCCCGTGGCAGCCGGTTCCGCTAGAGAGGTAGCCCCGCCGTGGGCGCTGTCTCCCTCGTGGGAAAAGTAGTACTGGCCACCCGAGGCCGTGGAGGCGCTGTTCGGGAAACCGCCCGAGCAGTACGCGGCGTCGTTGGGCCAGCCTTCGCCCGAGTTCTCACAGGAGCGGGCACCGGCTTGCCAGATGTCGATGCCCTGCCAGTCGTCCACGAATTGGTTGTTGGAGATGAGCACCTGGTTCTCGTAGCGGCTGCCGGGAACGCTGAAACCACCCGTGCTGTTCAGGAGCACTGCGCCGTCGCAGTTGTTCCCGCACCCGCCTGATCCCCTTCCCCAGCCGCCGTCCATGAAGAGATTGCCCGTGATATGCAGGTCGAAGCCGGTCTCGGCAGCGATAGCCGGACCGTAGCTCATATAGAAATAGTTGCCCGAGATGAGCGTGCCGGAGTTGCCGTTGTCGAGCCAGACTGGGCCCCCGCCGGCAGGGCTGTCGTCGACGAATGCATTGCCGACGATGTCGGCATTGAGCGTCCCCCACCATTTACCCCCGCCTGAGCAACCGCAACCAGGGTCGGGCTTGTAGTTCGACTCGTAAATCTCGTTGTAGGCAAAGTGGCTATTGGAGCCGAAGAGGTTGACGCCGTAGTCACCCATCTTGGAAAGGCAGTTGTACTCGATGGTGCCCTGGTCGCCACCGTAGATGGCCACGCCGTTGCCGGGAGTCGAGTAGCCGTCGTGGATGTTGTTATGGGTGATCGTCCAGCCTGTCCCCGTGTAGATGGTGCCAGTGGTGTTGTGGAGATCATGGGCGATGTTGAGGTACTCGACGCTGACGTCAGCGGCGGGACCGCCGTAGTAGACCGGGGTGCCAGCGGTGACGGCGAAGTCCAGCCCACCGCTCACGGCGAGGGAATAGCCGCTGCGCTGGCCAGTAACGGCCTGGATCGTGTAGGGGTCTGCACCGATCACGACGCTGGCATAGTGGACAAGCGGAGTGGTATCCGCGCCAAGCCGCACCGATTTCGCGCCCTGTTGGTCCGCTGCCGATACGTAAGCGATCGGGGGTAGCCTGTTGGCGTACACCGTCGTGCCGGCGCTCTTCGCGGTCGTCAGCCCGGATGCAAGCGTGATCGTGGTGCCCGAGACGTTCGAGATGCGGTAGGTAGTGCCATCGGTAAAGGTCAGAAAGCCAATGTAACCGCTGATGGGCGACCTAGTTTTGATCGTTTCGGCCCCGGTCGGTGCTGAAGACGCCAGAGTGCCGGCGCCGCCCGAGAAGTCGAAGGTGTCGTTCTGGGCACTAATTCCCGCTGGCGCGCCGTTATCGTTGAATGCCGGCTCAGGGTAGCCGGGGGTTGACCCGCCGATGAACTGGTCGCCGGATACCGCCTGGAATGAGATCTGTCCGTACGCTCCTCCTTCGAAGAACTGGAGCAGGGGAGTCTGAGGGAGATCGTACGCTGGCCGACTGACGGAGCTGCCGGGCGCGTAAATCACGGCGGCCTCCGTCGTGGAACTCTCACCCGCGATGTAAGAAGGCAGGGACGGGAGGCGCTTCCCGTAACCGGGAAGCGCCTCATACTGCGAAACTGTGTAGCTCCGGCTCCCCGACGTCAGTGCGTGGTATGTCCATGGGCTCCTCAGGTAACGCGACTGCTCGCTGCAGACTTGGTAGTTCTCGCCCGGGACTGGGGAAGCGCCAGGCGTGCCCGGACGCGGCGAAGAGGCGGCAGGCGTGCCGGTACGCGGCGAAGAGGAACCTCGAACGACAGACGCCAACAGTAGTCCTGCAGCCAACAGTAGTCCTACAGCCAGCACGGGCCAGCCTCGGCGAGCGATTCGTTTAATCATCAAGACCATCGCCACAGGTTGAGGGGGTGTCTGGGATAATACGAGCTGTGGTCGCGCACCACGTCCGGCAGGAGGTTCACGTTGATGAGGACTTCGTCGATACCCACGTGGCCGAGTGCGTCAAGCCATATGCCGAGGAGATGCTCTTTGTCGATCACTAGCAGGTGATTTGAGGCGATGCCGACGATTGGCCTCAGGCAGCCGCCGACCACCTCGGACGACTGCAAGAGCGCGCATCCTAGCGTCGGCATCGGCCAGACCTTCGTCAAGACCCTGCCTCTGGTGCACCATGGATGAGCTCAACATGGTCAATTGAACCGACGTATCCGTGATCAACGGTCATCATGACGTTACCGTTACCTCACGCTTAGTACTCAGATGGTCTTTAGTCTTTACGTATATGAGCACCGAGTGGGTGCGCGTGATACAAGGCGCCTCCAGCCTCGCCGAGCCAGGGCCGCCGCGTCCTCCAGTTCCAACAGCAGGCGCCTTGGGCGCCGTCAGGAACGCCTGAAAAGCCCTGGCAGGCGAAGGTGGTGAAAGTGACGGCATTGCCGGCGCGGTCAAGTTTCCGACGCCACTGGCCCTCCTGCTAGCCCCGAGGTGTCTACGAGGACCTTGGACGGCGTCCGGCCGAGTGGCCCGGCCACAACCATCCGGGTACGGGGACGGTGCCCGACTCGCGTAGCGCCTGACGCAACTGCCACCAGGACAGCAGCGTGCCGAGCCAGAATGCGGCTGCGACAGCCCACATCGTGCCGAGCGTGCCTGCGGTTAGGGCTCCCACGAGGGCAAAGGCCACAATGAGCGCCGCGGTCAGGAGTACGACTCGCAGACTCCGGCGCGCGGCACCCAGGGCGTGAAGGCCAACGTACGCTCCGTTAGAGAGGCAAGCGCCCATGATGGAAACTGTTGCCGGCAGTACTAGCGGATAGGTCGGCCGCCATAGGCGGCCCAGCATCACGTGCCCGAGCCCCCGGGGCAGTGCCACCAGCAGCACCACCCCCCACACCAGCGCTAGCAGAGTGAACCCGATGCTGACGGCCGCGCAGAAAAGAGGCAGATGCCGCGACGAGCGGCGTCGAAGCTTGGCTGCTTCCGGCAGTGTGATCAGGCCAATCCCGGCGATGATGATCTTAAAGGGACCCATGAGCGTGTTGGCAGCCTGGATATACCCAACAGCGGCGAGGCCCAGGATCGAAGAGACGATAAAGCTTCGCAATGTGTCCGTAGAGTTGCCTCCAGCCAGCTCCACAAGGTAACGAGGGCCGAGGTCACGGTGTTTCGACAGCCATTTCGTCGCGCCCACCAGGTCGGGCAAAACCCGGGCCTGCAGCGGTGCGATGGCGGCCCCGACGACGGCTCCTACACCCCACGCGAGGGTGAACCAGAAGACATTCGCGTGGCCACTCATCCGTAGGAGTACCAGTGAGGGAAGCAGGACCACGGCCCAGACTGTGTCGTTAATGAACGCGTGGTAGCCGCGTCCCAGCGCGAAGAACGAGTACCGCCAGCTATCCTGCAGCAGCAGTCCCGGCAACGTCAGACCGAGGGCGACAAAGGCCAGCCCGGTCGTGCCGCCGACCAGTCGCCCCGCCACAAGTGCGCAGGCTCCGGTGGCCAGGCCCACGAGTAGGGCGGTGCCCGTGCTGCGCGCGGTGGCGCGCCGCCAGGTGGGCAAGACCGTGCCGCTGAACCTGATCAGGAGAGGCTCGATGGAAAGGCCCCGTGACGCGTTGATCGCCAACCCGTACGTCACATAGGCCAAGGCGAACGAGCCGAATTGCACGGCGCCCAGCGTGCGGGCTACATATATGGTCAGCAGGAAATTCGTGAGGCTGGACATGGCCTGATCCGCGAGGCCCCAGCTGAGACGACCGCTCGCCCGGCGTACCGTGCCCCAGGAGAGCGCTGCTGGGATCCTCCGAGCCACTATGGCCACCGGCTAGTCCCTTGTGCCGTCTCGAATTTCACGTTTCCTCAGCCTGCGATTCAGCGGCTCGCCGCCACGAATATCCCGTACCAGAGGATCTGCGGCGACGCAGGCATGATACAGGCGGCGGCTCATACGTCCGTAACATGCACCGTCAGCAGTGAAGGCCAAGGAGGCCGCACCTGGTCAGCACCAGATGTCACGCTGCACGTTGAGTACGATACGCGAGCCGAGGCGGTCCAGCTTTACCGGCAATTCCCGCATTCCATCCAAGCTCTCACGTACAGCGCGCTGATGCTCGGGAGGACAGATGACGAGCAAGAATCCGCCGCCGCCGGCGCCGGTCAGCTTAGCGCCGGAAGCACCCGCGTCGAGTGCCCGGGTAACCGCGGCGTCAACGTCGTCGTTTGAGACCCCGGCTGCGAGCTTCCGCTTTGCCTCCCAGCTCTCGCGCATCGCGGGGCCGATCGCATCCACGTCGCCGTTGCGCAGCCGACCAGCGGCAAAGCCTGCAAGGTCGCGCAGGAGGTCGAGTTGCGGACGGGTCGATTCGATATTTGCGCGCTGCTCGACCAGAATCGAGTCCGCGCTCCGGGTTACGCCGGTGTAGAACAGCATGATCTGCTGCTGAAGTGCCCGGCGGCCAGTGGCGGATAGTCCTAGTTCCTGGGCCACGACCTCATCACCTGGCCCGAACCGGATGTCGCGGATCCCGCCGAGCGCAGCAATATATTGGTCCTGCTTGCCGATGGGCTTCCGGCAGCGTTCGATCTCGATCGTGCAGGCCCGCTCAGCCAGTTCTTCCGCCGAGACCTGCCGCCCCTGGTACGCGAACAGTGCCTGCAGCAAGCCGACCGTGACCGCAGACGAAGACCCGAGGCCAGAGCCTCCGCCAGACGGAATGTCGGCCAACGTGGTGATCTCGACTCCATTTGCCACGCCCGCCATGTGCATGGCTTCCCGGACCAGCTCGTGCTCGAGGTCATCGACTCGCGAGACGATCTCCTTCTTGGAGTAGTTGACGTAGATGGCGTCGTCGAACCGCTGCTTGACGATCACATAGACGTACTTGTCGAGCGCACAGTTGAGGACGCGGCCGCCGTGCTCGCGGTAGTAACCGGGCAGGTCGGTCCCTCCGCCGAGCAGTCCGATGCGCAGTGGTGTCTGGCTGATGATCATGTCGAGGCCCGTACGGGCCACTCCTCCCTGGCTTGCCGGTATGCGTCGGCAGTGCCGATATCGCGGAAGTATCCCTCCACCAGCACCGCCCGGGCTCGGCCAACCAACCTGGGCAGCAGATCAAAGCCGATATCTTTCGGCGGTGGACCATCGATTTCGTCCAGCACGCTCGGGTGGAAGGCGTACATCCCGGCATTCGTCAGGTCGGAAGCCGGATTAGCCGGTTTCTCCGCGAAACCGATGACCCGGCCGTCGGCGTCGATTTCCACTACGCCCCCCGCCCACGGCCGTTCGGAATGGAATACCGTCAGCGTCGCGACAGCGTCATGTTCCCGGTGAGCCTGGACCAGTGACCGCAGGTCGAAATCCGTGAGGTTGTCGGCGTTGCAGGCCAGGAACGACTCTTCCCCGTCGACCCATTCGCGGTTGGCGATAAGGGTTCCGGCGCTGCCCAGTAGTTCCGGCTCAAAGAACGTGCGCACGGCGGGCGGGCCGATCCGGGCCGCGAGGTGGTGACGTACCACATCTGGCAGGTGGTGAAGGTTGACCAGGATCTCGTCGACACCCGCCCGGTCGAACGCGTCGAGCCAGATATCGAGCAGTGGCTGACCGTCGATGGTCACCATGCACTTCGGGACGGTGTCGGTGATCGGCCTCAGTCGGCTGCCTACCCCGGCGGCGAGCAGGAAGGCTTTCATGCTCCGGCCTTCCGGACGACGCCCAGGGCACGCATCCGCGCGTTCGCCTCGGCCAGCACGCCATCAAGGCCGTCCATGCCCTTGAGCCAGGCGGCGTACGCCGCGACCGAGTCGGCCGGCGGACGCCGGGGCTGCCATCCGAGCGCTCGGAGGGCGCTGATATTCGAGAGAATGTGACGCGTGTCGCCGAAGCGGTACTCGCCGGTCACTGCTCCGGGCTCGGCGGACCCGTACTGGCGCATCACTATGTCCGCAAATTCCCTGGTAGTGACCGCGGTGCCGCCGCCGACGTTGAAGACCCGCCCGGCGGCCCGGTCGTCCTCCAACACGAGGACGTTGGCATCGACCACGTCGTCGATGTTGACGTAGTCGCGGATGGCCTCGCCGTCCTCGTACAAGGTTGGCGCCACGCCCTGCAGGTAACTCAGGCAGAAGATGCGGCACGCGCCGGAGTAGGCGTTGTAGACGGACTGCCGCGGGCCCTGGACGATGCTGTAGCGCAGGGCCACCGTGGGGATGCCGTACCGGCGGCCGAGGTTGACGGCGACCATCTCCTCGCCGAGCTTCGACATGCCGTACGCGTTCTGGGGGTTCGAGACCCGCTCGGGCGTGGCCCGCATCTCCAGCGGACCGCCGCACGCCGGGCAGGGAATGTCCCACTGGCCCGCCGCCAGCGCGCTCTCTGGTCGCATCCCCGGTAGCTGTTCGCCGTCGGCCGGGCACCAGTAGAGCCCCTCGCCCATCGCCGACTGCGATGACGCCACCACCACCCGAATCATATCCAGGCGCTCAGCCACGATGATCTCGTAGATCAGAGCAGTCGACACCACGTTGACGTCCGAGAACTTGGAGAAATCCGGCAGGTAGTCCTGGTAAGCAGCAAAGTGGTAGACCGCATCGGCGCGCCGGAGCAGGTTCACCAGGAGATCCCGGTTACGGGTGTCACCGTGGTAGAACTCGGCGCCCGGGCTCAAGTACATCGGCCTCCCCTCCCGGTGCACCGGGGGGGTAAGTGCGTCGAGGATCACCACCTCATGCCCGAGGGCGATCAGCCGGTCGCAGGTATGGGATCCGATGAACCCCGCGCCGCCGGTGACGAGAATCCTCATGTGCGCCTCCGCCGCTCGGCCGCCTCGCGGTACACATCCAGCGTGGCTGAGGCCGTCGCACCCCAGGTGAACTGGCCTGCCCGTCGCAGCCCCAGGTCACGTAGCCGGTCTCGGTCCGGGCCCGCCGCCTCCACGATGGCCCGGGCAATCGAGGCCGGATCCTTCGGGTCGGCCAGGACCGCGGCCTGCCCAGCGGTCTCCGGCATGGCGCTGGTGTCCGAGGTCACCACCGGGCAGCCACAGGCCATCGCCTCCAGGATCGGGAGCCCGAAGGTCTCGTTGAGCGACGGATAGACGAACACGTCCGCGGCCCGATAGAAGTTCACGGTCTGCTCAAGCGGGACCCCGCCCACGAAGATGACATCCCCGGAGATGCCGAGCTCATTCGCAAGCGAGTGCAGCGAGGCCACGTACTTGTCGTCCCGCCCGGCACCGACGACCGCCAGCTGGCGAGCTCCCAGCTCACTGCGGGCTAGTGCCCAGGCCCGCAACAGCCCCTCACAGTTCTTGTATTGCCAGAGCGAAGACACAAAGAGCGCGAAGGGCTTCGTGACACCGTACGAGGCGACCCGCGCCCGCGCGGCACCGGCATCACCCGGCGCGAACAGGTCGTGGTCGACAGCTTCGTAGATCAGCTTCAGTTTGCGGTCATCCACCTTCAGGTAGCGCTGGACCTCTGAGCGCAGACTCTCGGAATTGATGATGATCGCATCCGCGGCCCGCGCCGAGTGTGGGTAGTTCATCCGGCGGTAGACCCGAGCCAGCGGGGTGAGCGAATCCGGTGCGGTGAAAGCGTGCATCGTCTTCATGTGTATGACCAGCGACCACGGGATATTCACCACGGGCGCCATCAAGGTGTTGAAGACGTTGATACGGCTGAGCGGCAGGCGCAGAGGCGAATAAAGGTGCTCGCTCAGGGTGCGCGCGGTACGCCGTTCGTTCGACCACGGGTAGGTGATGTGGTGAACGTCCGGGCCGTATCCCTGGTACAAGTGCCGCGACTTGGGGCTCACCAGCAAGTAAAGCTCCTCGCCCGGTTCCAGCCGGCTAGCCATCTCGGGGATCACCCGGGTCCAGAACCAGTGAGCGCCGGAAGGGCTGTCGGGATTCTCAGGCAAGAGGTTGATGGCCACGCGCATACGTCGCTGTCGGCTTGGACGTCTCGCTGGGTCCTGCTTTCGTGTCACGTCGGTACTGGCCCCCATGGCTAGAACACACTCGAGGAGATCGCGGCCGGTGTCATTCGCGACTGCCGGATGTACTGGGCCAGGGCGTGCATGATCGCCTGGTGCAGGTCCTCGATCACGCCGTAGTTCGTGCCGTTGACATGAATAGACACATCTGCGATGGTCCTGGCCTCGCCGCCGTCGAATCCGGTCAGCGAGATCGTGCGGAGACCGCGGTCACGTGCCCAGCTCAGGGCGGTCACGATATTGGCCGAGCGGCCCGACGAGGACACGGCGACAAGCACGTCGCCCGGGCGCGACTGGGATTGCAGCTGGTGCGTGAAGACGTCCTCATAGCCGTGGTCGTTCGCGATCGCGGTGAGCACTTCGACGTTTACGCTCAGGCTCATCACGCGGGGACAAAGGTCGGTTGACTTGCCGACGTTCTTGGTGTGATCGCATTGCAGGTGGTTGGCGATCGATGCCGAACCGCCGTTGCCGCAGGAGAACACCGTGGCCCCGCGCGTGTAAGCGTCTAGGAGAATCGCTGCCGCACGGGCGACCGCCGCGGCTTCGACGGAGGCCGCCGCAAGGGCGATCTCTTCCGCGTAGGCGCTGAAGTATGCCGCCGCGTCTTCGTAGGGCTCGGCCGGGAACTTGGACGGGGTGGCGCCAACTGATGGCGTCAGGTCCCGGAGATCGTGAACGGTGCTCATTTCGTGATTCGCTCCAGGATGAAGGAGGCGGCAGCAGCCAGGCTGGGGAACGGATAAACCCTCGCCCGTTCGCAGCCGTCGGTACCCAGGTAGACCGCCGAGGCGCCGATCGCCTCCGCGAGGCCGAGGTCCTCGGGCCGGTCACCTACGACCCACGAGGCAGCGAGATCGAGACCAAGCGCCCTCGCTGCCGCATTTGCCATGCCCGGCCCGGGCTTGCGGTCCTCGCTCGCGCGGGCATAAACCTCGATCACGCCGTCGGGATGATAGGGAGAAAACAGAAATAGGTCGATATGTGCCCCAGACTCAGCCAGATGCTCGACGATGAACTTGTGCACCTGGGCGACGTCGTCGACGCTATACAGGCCACGCGCAACACCAGCCTGATTCGTGATCACCGCGACGGGGATACCTGCGCGGTTGAATCTGGCAATCGCTTCTGCCGCCCCATCGATGAATTCGACGCGATCAACCGAGCCGACATAGCCATGGTCAACGATGATCGTGCCGTCACGATCGAGAAGTATCCCTGGCGTCAAGGGTGAGTTCGGTACCGCGTGGCCATGATCAGTCATGCGACCTTCACCGTGTCACCCCGCATCGCTAAGGTGCTTGATTCCCTCTGATCAGCTGCTACATGAGAGCATCGAAGGGGGTGCGGTGATACGGCGAGGACCGGTGTCCTTAACATCAGTCATCACACGACACATCACCATCATCATCAAACGGTGCGTGCGCTGCCGCTCAGGCGGAAGCCCCAACCGCGGCCAAACAGCTAGCCGGAGGAGCGGTCTAGGGGCACGTCCGGTGAAGAACAAGCCCGTAGCGCGCCCACGGGGATTCACGGCGAGCTGTGCAGACTGGGACCCCGCACGCCGCGCTCAGGACTACAGCCCTCGTGACATCGTTCGGCAGCAGGCCACGGCCTGCGCCTCTCTGTCAGTAATCAAGAAACTACCCGTTGAGCTGTATCAAGGCTAGGCCGTCATGGATCCTATAAATCAGCGCTTTGCTCGAACTGCCATAGGGGTGTGGATCGTGAAGGTCGTGCTTTTTTGCGGTGGCCTCGGGATGCGGATGCGCGAGAGCCCCGCCAGCGTGATACCCAAGCCGATGGGGATGGTCGGAGAACGTCCGCTGCTCTGGCATGTCATGCGCTACTACGCCCATTTCGGGCATACCGATTTCATCCTGTGTCTCGGCTATGGGGCCACTGCGATCAAGGATTACTTCCTGAACTATGACGAGACGAGATCTAACGATTTCATCTTGGAGAACGGCGCCCGCGAGATGAAGCTATTCAACACCGACATCTCTAGTTGGAGAATCACGTTCGTCGATACGGGCCTGAACTCCGCGATCGGAGAACGGCTGCGCCGAGTTCGTCGACACGTCGACGGCGAGGCGATATTTATGGCCAATTATGCGGATGTGCTGACGAATGCGCCGCTACCCGATATGATTGCGAGATTCGAAGCCAGCAGCGCTGTGGCGGGTCTGCTCGCAGTGCCCCCCCAGTTGTCGCATCACGTCGTTGATATCGATAGCGGCGGACTGATCACGCAGGTAACGCCCATGCGCGACCTGCGTCAGTGGGAGAACGGCGGCTATTTCATGCTCCGGCCGGAGATCTTCGATTACCTGCACGAAGGCGAAGATCTCGTTGAGGATGCATTCATACGACTGGTCCCGCAACGGCGCCTCCTCGCCTACCCTTACAAAGGGTACTGGACGCCCGCTGACACGGTGAAGGAACGCGCACAGCTAGAGGATATGTATCACAAGGGGACATGCCCCTGGATGATCTGGGACGCAGAGCGCTCCGGCGCTAGCGCGTAGAGTCACGATAGCGTGTTCCGACCCGACTGGCAAGCCAGTATCCTTGCCCGTATCCATACAGCCACCAAAGTGATTCGCACATGCTTCCATTGCACCTGACGATGCCCTCGGACCGGCCGCCGTCTGTGCTCGCTATCGGAGCGCATCCCGACGACATCGAGATTGGCGCCGGCGGGACGTTGCTCAGCCTCGCCGAGAGCTGGGTCGGCCTGCAGGCACATTATGTTGTGCTGACCGGATCGGCGGACCGCCAGCTGGAGGCACGTAATGCGGCAAATTCCTTCCTGCCCGGGGCGGACCTGACTGTCGAACTGTTCGACCTACCAGAGGGTCGGCTCCCCGCGGCCTGGGATCGGGTGAAGGAGGCTCTTGAGCAGGTAGTACGATCCTGCTCGCCGGACCTCGTCATCGCGCCGCCGCGGTATGATGAGCATCAAGACCATCGGGTCATCGCCGAAATCGTGCCCACCGTCTTTCGCGACCACCTTTACCTTGGGTACGAGATCCCGAAATGGGATGGTGACCTCGGTCGGCCATCCATGTATTTCCCGCTAGCGGCCGATACGGCACGGCGTAAGGTAGAGTTGCTAAACAAGTGCTTTCCATCCCAGAGGAATCGCGACTGGTGGGATGTTGAGGTATTCCTTGGAATGGCCCGGCTACGCGGGATGGAATGCCGAGAACCCTATGCCGAGGCGTTCACGTGCACGAAGTCATTGATCAAGTGTTAGTAGCCTCGATCTTTCGTCACCTTGGTACGGTGGCCGGACCCTCAGCTGTAAGTTATCTTTCCCCGCAGGGAGCTTGAATTTCGAGTCAAGTTGCGGCGTGTGTGACGGCTGATGACAGACGCGTGGTGGCTCGTGATTACTGCGGGTGATAGCTGC
>Ga0335074_10005232_pt1 | contig 17946 bp, 11 predicted proteins | sample Lox_Sample_23_FD_206715 | JGI IMG/M metagenome (GOLD analysis project Ga0335074, IMG submission 206715) | Soil microbial communities from Loxahatchee National Wildlife Refuge, Florida, United States - Lox_Sample_2.3 | ecosystem: Environmental > Terrestrial > Soil > Wetlands | place: USA... | reverse complement strand
GCTTCTTCGCGCCACGAACGGGGGGGCCCTAAGATGATAAAGCTCAGCGAGTTCACTCTGCTCGCGCCGGGCCTCCTGCCGGTCATCCTGCTGGGCGCGGGTCTCGCGGCGGGCGGCTTCCGGCCGGCCCGTGCCGCGGACGCCCCCGCGGCCGCCGTCCAGGTGCGCGGTGACGCGGTACTGCGCGCCACACTCGACAACGGCCTGCGCGTGGTGATCGTGCGCAACACGCTGGCGCCGATGGTGACCACCCAGATCACTTACATCACGGGTAGCTACGAGGCACCAGCGGGCTTTCCGGGCACCGCGCACGCGCTGGAGCACATGATGTTCCGCGACAGCCAGGGCATGACCGGCGCGCAGCTGAACGAGATGACCGGCAAGATGGGTGCCGACAACAACGCATTCACCACCAATGACGCCACCCAGTATTACTTCGTCGCCCCGGCGCAGTACCTGGACCTGCTGCTGCGTATCGAATCCATACGCATGCGCGGCGCGAAACTGAGCGATGCGGACTGGGCGGAGGAGAAGGGCGCGATCGAGCAGGAAGTCTCGCGCGATATTTCCGATCCGGGCTATCTCGCTTTCGTTCAGGCGGAGCGGATCCTGTATGCCGGCACCGGCTACGCCGAGGACGCGCTCGGCTCACGGCCTTCATTCGACCGGACCAACGGCGCGGTATTGCAGCAGTTCTACGACCGCTGGTACGTGCCCAACAATGCCATCCTGGTGATCGTCGGCGATGTCGATCTGCAGGCCACGCTGGCCCGGGTCGAGGCGCTGTTCGGCCCCATCGCCCGGAGCAACTTGCCCGCGCGGCTGCCGCTCGAGCTGCAGCCGTTCAAGCCGCAGACCATCGCCAGGACAACGCCCGATGCGACCGGTGCGGTGCAGTTCGCGTACCGCATACCGGGGATGGGTTCGCCAGATTACGCCGCAATGCAGGTGTTGATGGATGTGCTCAACAACCCGCGCAGTCCTCTTTCCGATCTGGCCGCGCACGGCAAGGTGCTGTTCGCCGATGCCGGGACGCAGCCGTTCGTGCGCGGCGGCATCGGCGTCATCGAAGCGGGTTTCCCCAAGGGCGGCGACAGCCGGCAGGCCCAAAGTGCGCTCGACGGCGTGATCACGAATCTGCTGAGGGACGGGGTATCGGCCGAGTTGGTGGCAGCCGCCAGACGCCAGGAGCGTGCGCAATTCGAATTCGCCAGGAACAGCGCGGTCGACGAGGCCTCCGCATGGTCGCAGGCGCTGGCCTGGCAGGGTCTCGATTCTCCGCGTGAGGCGCTGGAGCAGATCGAGAAGGTCAGCGTGGATGATGTCAACCGCGTGGCGCGCGAATATCTGCAGCCCGGCGAGCGCGTCAGCATGGTGTTGACTCCGAGCTCGAACGGCACTCGGCCGCCCGACGCTACCGGGTTCGGCGGCAGCGAGAAGTTTGCCAGCAACGACAGGCTGGACGTGCCGTTGCCGGCTTGGGCGAGCGAGGCGCTGGCCAAGCTGCAGATGCCACACTGGACGCTGGACCCGGTGTCGATGCAGCTCGACAACGGCATCACGCTGATCGTGCAGCCGGAATCGGTCAGCCAGACCGTCACCGTGGTCGGCCACGTCGACCACGACGACGCCATGCAGGAGCCCGCCGGACAGGAAGGGGTCGGCCGGCTGCTCGGCTCGCAGTTCGACTACGGCACTACGACGCTGGACCGCAATGCCTTCCACGCCGCGCTGGACCGGATCGCCGCGACCGAATCCGGCGGCCCGGATTTCCACCTCGCGGTGCTACGCAGCGACTTCGACGAGGGCATGCGTCTGCTGGCCGATAACGAGCTGCATCCGGCGTTGCTGCAAAGCGCCTTCGAGGTGCAGCAGAAGACCCTCGCACGCACACTGGCGGGCCAGTTACAGTCGCCCAACTACAAGACGAGGCGCGCGTTGATGCAGGGCCTGCTGCCCGCAGGGGATCCGGCGCTGCGCCAGGCCACACCGGGCACGGTCGAACAGCTGACCCTTGCGGATGTCGGCAGTTATTTCGCGCAGATCTACCGCCCCGACATGACCACCATCGTGGTGGTCGGCGACGTCACGCCGCAACAGGCCAGGGCCACGGTCGAGAAATATTTCGGCGCGTGGAAGGCGAGCGGCCCGAAGCCGGACGTGATCCCAGAGCCGGTGCCGATGAACCGGGCTGCCTACCGCATGGTGCCCAATGCGTACGCATCGCAGGATCAGGTGCTGATGGGCCAGATGATGGCTCTGAACCTGCATGATCCCGCCCGCTATGCGCTGCAACTCGGTAACGATGTGCTCGGCGGCAACGGATTCGCCTCGCGGCTCATGGTCGATATCCGCGTCAAGCATGGATACGCCTACGGTGTCGGCTCCGGCATGAACTTCGACCGCTCGCGTTCGATGTTCGTCGTGCGCTACGGCAGCGATCCGGACAGGGTCGGGGCGGTCGATGCACTGGTGCGGCAGAACCTCGCCGAAATGCAGGATGAGCCGATCAAAGCCGATGAGTTGACCAACGCGCGTCAGGCGAGCATCCGCTCGATTCCGCTGGGGATCTCCAGCGTCGATCGCATTGCCCGCTCGCTCCTCACTTGGAGCTACAGGGGCGAGCCGCTGGATCAGCCGATGGTGGCCGCGAAATACTACTTGAGCCTCACCGCCGAACAGGTGCAGGCCGCGTTCAAGAAGTACATCAAGCCCGCAAATCTGGTACAAGTGGTGCAAGGCAGTGCGCCGGCGCAGAACTGAGCGCGCGTCAAACTGACTCCGGACGTCGGTGGCGGAGGATCGGCAATGCGCAAAAACCCGAGGAACATATTCTTCGCACAAACCGCCGGGTTATGCTGCTTGCTCGCATCAAGTCCGCCGGCCTTCTGTGCCGATGAATCGCCTCTCCCGGCTGCAGAGACTGCGATTCCGAACATGAGCTGCAGGCCGTTCCCTGTTGAACAGCAGCAGGCCCCTCCGGGGAAATGGAGCGACTGCGTTGGTACCTATATCTATGAGAACCAGAATCTGTACCGCGGGGAGTTCCGCCACGGAGAACGCACCGGCATTGGCGTACTGCTGATCCAGTACACCGGCTCATCAAACGACGCGGACATAGGATGGCGCGAGCCCGCCATCTACATTGGGAGTTTTGCGCGCGGACGCCTCAATGGCTACGGCCTCATAATTGAAAGATCCGGAGCCGCATACGCTGGAACGTTCAAGGACAACATTGCGCAATCCAACCTGATTCAGAAGGGTTGTTCAGGGGAATTATCCGGGGATTGGACCAATTGCATTGCTACATATCGATTTCCTGACGGAAACGTTTATCGCGGCGAGTTTGTTCATGGCCTCCCGGATGGCATTGGCATGCTCGACGTCGAAGCCATAGGCAGTTCTGATGCCTCGGGAGTCAGGCTCCCCATGCCTGGCATATATGTTGGCCAATTCAAGGGCGGTAAACTCAGTGGTCGAGGCGCGGTTGTAATGCCTGGTGCCGGATATTTTGGTACGTTCAGCGATAACACTCTGCTGCTGGCAACAGATAAATCCGCTGAGAAGGACCGCCAGCCTGGGTAGGCGCCGGCGGGCCGTGCCCTATGAAGTACTGGCCGCTGATCTGGTCCGGCATCTGGCGCAAGCCCGGCCGCACCCTGCTGATGCTACTGCAGATCGTCGCGGTCTTCCTGCTGTTCGGCGTGCTGCAGGGGGTCAAGTCCGGGATCGATCAGGCGGTCGCAGCCATTCGTGCGCAACTGTACTGGGTGTTCCCAGCCGACGCGGACACGGTTCTGCCTTTGAGCCTGGAGCAACGCATCGCGGCTGTCCCGGGCGTCAAGCGCATCTATCCTGGCAACGTATTCGGTGCCGCCTATCAGATCCCCACCCAGCAGCTGCGGGTGTTCGCCACCGATTTCGATGCCGGATGGGCCGGCAATCTGGAGGTGCGAGCCAGCTCCGGGGCGATCGCTGCCCTGGCACACACCCGCACCGGGGCGCTCGTCAGCGCGGATCTGCAGGACAAGTACCACTGGAAGATCGGCGAGCAGATTCCGCTGTTGACGTCCATAGCGCAAAAGGATGGCAGTACGCATTGGACCTTCCAGGACGTCGGCACATTTCAGCCCCCGGATAGTGGCGCCCTGGATCACTACCTCATCGCGCGCAACGACTATTTCGATGAGGCTCGTCAGAGCGGACGCGGCACGGTTGATGAGTACATCGTCGAGGTGAGCGACGCCGCGCGGGGCGAGGAAATCGCCCGCCGCATCGACGCGCTGTCCACGAACTCACCGTCCCCGACCCGCACGGAATCCGTTCGTGCCGTGAACCAGTCGAACTATCAAAGGCTCGGGGACCTTAATTTCGTGGTGCATGCGATCGTGAGCGCGGCGCTGTTCGCGCTGCTGATAGCGACCGCCGCACTGACGATGCAATCGGTGCGCGAGCGTACCACGGAACTGGCCGTCCTGAAGACCATGGGGTTCTCGGACCGCAAGGTGTTCGTTCTGCTACTGCTCGAATCCATTACGCTGTCCCTCGGTGCGGCGCTCGTCGGGCTCGTCGCTGCCTCGAGGATGATGCTCTGGGTCAACCGGTTCACGAATCTTCGTCTGACCATGCCGTATGCGGTGCTGGCGGCGGGGCTGGTTCTCGCCTTTGTTCTGGCACTGGCCAGCGCGAGCCCGCCGGCATGGCGGGTACGGCGTCTGCAGATTGCCGAGGCACTGGCGGGACGATGAGCCCGACCGTGCGCCGCTGGCGGCAGCCTGGGATATCTCTCCCGATCGGCACACGTGAGGGGGGCGCGCCCAAATGAGTGCATTCGCCGGCTCGCTGAGATCGTTGCTGGCCAACCCGGCCGTCCTCGATCAGCAGAAAATCAAGTGGGCGACTGTCCGTCGAACCCTGGGGGTCGCCGCACCGTACTCCAGCATGTTGCTGCTGTTTCTCCTGGTCGTCGTCCTCGGCTCCACGATCGGGGTCACGTATCCGTTCATCTATCGCGCGATCATCAATCAGGGAATCCTGAAGGAGAACGCAGCCCTCATCATACGACTGGCCGTCCTGATCGCGGCGCTTGGGGTGCTCGATGCCGCGCTCGGCCTCGCCCAGACGTACCTGGCGACGCGCGTCGGGGCGGAGATCGTGGTGTCGTTGCGAACCAGACTGTTCGATCACATCCAGCGGATGCCCCTGGCATTTTTCTCTCGGACGCAGACCGGGGCCCTGGTAAACCGGCTCGTCACCGATGCTTCCGGAGCTCGCAGCGCTTTCACGGATGTGCTTTCCAACCTCGGCGGCAACTCCGTGACCGTCGCCCTGACTTTCGGCGCCCTTTTTGCGCTGTCATGGCGGATCACCCTCGTTGTCCTGGTCCTCCTGCCGCTTTTCATTCTGCCCGCTCGCTATTGGGGTCGCAGAATCCGCCAAGTCACGCGCGAAGCATTCGACGCCGGAGCCGCCATGGCGAGCGCAATGGTGGAGCGCTTCAATGTGGCAGGCGCCTTGCTCGGCAAGCTGTTCGGGCGCCCTGAAGAGGACGTTCGTGCCTTCGAAACGAAGGCGCAGACCCTGTCACGAGCGGGGATCAAGGCGGGGTTGTACGGGCGCATGTTCGCTACGCTGTTGATTCTCACCGCAACGCTCGCGACGGCTCTGGCCTATGGATGGGGAGGTGTGCTCGCCACTCGGCACCGGCTTGATTTGGGAACTGTGGTGGCGATTGTCTCTTTGCTCGCCCGCTTGTATGCCCCGCTCATGGGGCTCTCGAACGTGCAGGTCAACATCATGACCGCGCTGGTATCTTTCGAGAGAATCTTCGAGATTCTGGACCTGCAGCCGATGATTCGGCAGGCCTCAAACGCCCGGACGATCCCGGCAGGACCGATTCGCCTGGTATTCGATAACGTCTCCTTTCAATATCCATCAGCTGCTGAGGTTTCGTTGGCCTCGCTGGAATCGATCGCCGTACCCGAAAAGCGTGCACCGCGAACCGTGCTTCACGACATCAGCTTCAACGTGGAGCCGGGGCGGCTGGTCGCACTCGTTGGTCCGTCGGGGTCGGGAAAGACCACGATCACCCATCTCATTCCAAGGCTCTACGATCCGCAGAAGGGCTGCGTGCGCCTGAACGGGGTGGATATTCGTGACGCTACTCTCGCGTCCCTGCGAGCTCGTATCGGCGTGGTGACGCAGGATGCGCACCTCTTCCACGACACGCTGCGTGCCAATCTGCAGTACGCGCGTCCTGCCGCTGGCGAGGAGGAGATCCGCGCAGCCCTGCAGGATGCACAGATCCTCGACGTGGTGGCAACGCTGCCGGATGGCCTGGACACGATGGTCGGTGAGCGCGGCTACCGGTTTTCAGGAGGGGAGCGCCAGCGTCTGGCCATCGCACGGCTGCTGCTGAAGGCGCCGGACCTGGTCATTCTGGACGAGGCGACCGCTCATCTTGACTCTGCCTCCGAGACGGCGATCCAGCGCGCTTTGGAGCGGGCGCTGGCCGGCCGCACGTCGATCGTAATAGCCCATCGGTTGTCCACTGTGGTAAGGGCTGACCAGATCCTCGTTCTACGGGAAGGCCGAATCGTAGAAACAGGGACTCACGGAGAGTTGATGGCAAAGGGCGGCGTCTACGCGGAGCTCTACAGACGACAGTTCGCGGCCGCGCCACCGGGAACTACGACACCCGCGGGCGAATCGCTGGTATCCGGGCCGCGGCAGCGGGCCGAATAACGTGCGTGCGTATCAGCCGCGCGGCTTCAAGCCGGCCGCAACGGTCGGGATCTCGCGATAGCCGAGGAAACATCGCGTTCGTGGTGTGCCTACTCCGAGCCGGGCTCGCCGCCGCGTCGTTGCGGTTTTCGCCGCCTATGCGCGCCCGTCAGCCGCCTTTTCGACGGCGGACGCGCACTGGAATTCGGTTCAGTCTCGATCCGATGCGGGTGGAACATGGGCACCGCGAAGAAATCCGACGGCCGGTGCGTGGTGGGATACTTCAAGCCAATGAACGCCGCCGAGCCGCGCATCGTCGGGTCCATTCCCAGATCCCTGGCAGCCTCGAGAAGCTCGTCATCCGTGGAGTCGATCAGCTCCCGAGCGAGAGCCTCGAGTACACGTTCGAAGCCCGCGACTCCCTGATGCATCGCTACCTTGGTGTGCATGTCAGTCCCTCTCGGAGCAAGACGCGACGCATGCGCTTGCGTGCAGAAGCATAGTCGGTTTCGGACAGTCCGGCGGCGACACGGATCTCCTCCGCCGTCAGACCCTGAGCGAGACCGTCCAGGACGGCCAAGGCCACGGCATCGTCGGCGAACAAGTCCCCGATCGCGGCGAGCTCTTGCTGAGCGATGAGAGCTCGCTCCGGGCCAGGCGCCGAGTCAACGAGTTCAGTCGGGCGAGCCGTGGGGCGACTGCTCTCAAGCCGGTCTCGAGCCAGCACCTTTCTGGCTCGCTGCCAGTGCTCACTTCTGAGGCTGCGCATGACGCCGGCGACGAAAGCAACGATTGCCACCCCCCTGGGCACGTGGCGCTTTCCCACCACGATCCGCGTGAGGGCCTCCTGGAGGAGGTCTTCCCACGTCACGTCCGGCGGCAAGCCCCGCGCATACCAGCGCGCAAGGGTCTTGAGGCGTAACAGCTGCAGCTCGGTGATCAGCCCGAGCGCCATCGCGGTCTCGGTGGGTGGCACTATCCTCGAATCGATGAGCGGGGGAAATCGGGGCATGCGTTTCCCGGGGTATCCTCCTGAGAGTATGCGCACTTGCAGGATGCGCGCGGACATCTCATCGCAATCCGCCCAGATACGCTTCGGACGCGGCCGACACCGCCTCCTCCAAAGTTCCCCCGGAGCTCCGGAATCCGGACAGCTCCGCGCCGCTCCACTGGCGAGCGATGCGTCCCGAAAGCAGCAGCGCCGCGCGGTCCGCATAACGCTCCACGACATCGAGTGCATGTGTGGCCAGGAGCACGCTGGCGCGTCTGGCCTCGACCAGGCTCCGAAGATGGCGCTTGAGAGCCCGCCCGCTGGCCGGATCGAGCCCATTGAACGCTTCGTCGAGCACGATGAGCTTTGGCGCGCCAACCAGCGCGAGAACAGCCGCGAGCTTCTGGCGTGTACCGAGCGAGTACGTATCCACGAACTGATCGAGCAATGGTGCCATCGCAAAAGCCTTCAGGAGATCCAGAACGGTGGCGTCGATCTCATGGACACCCTTGGCTGCAGCGTAGACCTCGAGGCACTGCCGGCCCGTCAGCAACGGGGGGATCAGCTCGGGTGCGCAACCGTAACCCAGAAATCGCTTCCCTGAGGCCGTGTCGCGCGCCAGGGAGACACCGCACACCTCGATGTCACCCACCATCGGTCTCAGCAGCCCCGCAATACAGTAGAGCAGCGTCGATTTTCCGCTGCCATTCGGTCCGAGGAGCGCAACCCACTCACCCAGCTGTACTTCGAGGTTCACTTCGCAAAGAACAGGCTCGGCACCATAGCCCGCCGTGATGTCGGTCATGCGCAGCACGGCCCCCTGGTCCACGGCGCTCGGCTGCCCTTCTGTGGTCAGCGCATCCATCGGTGCACGAGCGACCGTGCGACTGAGTGGCTTTGCAGCGCAACCAGGCATGCTGCCGCGCTCAGCAGGCATGCCGCAGCCGTCCAGAGCATGCCGCAGATCAGCGCGGCATGGAAAGCGCGGTGATCGGCCGCCGCAGCGACGAGAACCAAGAGCGCACAAGTGGCGATCTCGCTCGCCAGTGCGCGATGAGAGACTGCAACTGCGAATCGAGCGGCCCCGACCCCCGTCGGCGCCAGCCACGATGCTGCCGCGAACGCCACGCGCATCAGTCCGACCATGATACTCAGCAGATGCATGGTAAGGAGCCAGACAGCGGCAGCCGCGAGCGCGACTGCCGCGGGAGCGTCTAATGGTAAACAGAGAAGGAGGGGCACGAGCGTACGGGCCCTCATCTTCGGCCTCTCCGAGAACCTCGCCCGTGCCATGGGCCAGTAACCCAGTGGGACGAGCGAGGCGCTCGTCGCCCACGAGGCACGTGGCCTGCGCGCTGCCGCGTATTGGGAGGCGGGCATGGCCTGTTTCGAGGACCCTGCTGTGCGCTGCACACGTAATTCCCGCCGACCCTGCAGGGCCATGATGAAGGCGACTGCCACGGCCGCGGCCGACAGACCGCCCGCAGCAGCAAACACGAGGCTCGCCGCGCGCGTAAACGGGAGTCCGGCGGTAGCGCTCGCCGTGAGGAGCGCGAAGGCAGCACATCCCCAGCCGGCAAGCGGCCCGAAGAGGGCTCGAATCATCAGGGGCAGATCGCTCGGGAGTGACCCGAGCCAGTCGCGATGGCGATCGCGTCCCAATCGTCGGCGACGCCGGTAGATCGCGATGGCGAAGAATGGACCGGTAATCGTGAGCACGGCGATTGGATGCCTCGCCGCCGCCACCACCGCGTGTCCCACCGGCGAGAAACGCACGAGCGCTCCTACCGCAAGGAGCGTGAGCGCGAGAGACGAGGCCATGAGGGGCCAGCGTCGTGTCGCATTGGAGAATCTCAGCCAGCCAACTCGCAGGGAAGGTTGCCGATCCGGCCAAGTCCGCGAAATCATGAGCATTCGCAGGCCTCACCCCGCATTGAAGCCGTCGCCCGATCGCATCTTAATCCGTAGCCCGCAGGCGCGTCTTCTGGCCGAGATGGGCTGGCATCAGCCCTCAGGGCTCCCTTGGGGCCCTCGGGGCTCCCTTGGCGCGCGCGGGCGCGCTGTCCAGAGGGCCCGACTACAGCGTGGTCCTGCCGGTCAGCGTGAACTCGGGCGACGGCGGCCTCTACGTGATGCGCTGCGCACCCCGGGATCGCGCACGTGTGTTGAAGGCCGCTGCCGCCAGGCTCAAGCAACTTGACCCCGATCGCGCATTGCTGCAAGAGGACACTTTCGATCAGTTGCGCGATGATTTTTTCCAGGGCGACCGAGCCATGGCCGGACTGCTGGTTGGCGTGTGTCTGGCGTTACTGATCGTAACGGTCACCTTCGGCATCGCCCTCGGCTGCGTGCTGGCGTTCGCGATCAACGCGACGCTCATGAGGTTCTACGAGCTGGGACGTCTGCCGTTCTTCTATGTGCCGATCGGCGCGGTTGTATTGTGGTGTCTGGGGCAGATCGCGATCCTGGGTCCATCCCGCCCTCACGAGGGCGCTGCTCACTCGTCCGCGCGAGCGCCGCCACCCTGACCAGTGACGGGCACGGGGTGCCACCCGCGACGGGCGCGTCCAAGAGTATCATTACCAGCCAACAAGCCCCCGCTCATTGCAGCAACTCCGGGATACCCATGTCTGCGACATTGCTTTCACCGATGCAGCCGCCTCAGGACGAGCTGCAGCAGCGCCTGGACGACGTGGGCTTCATGACCTGCATGACGGTGGTGCTGCTCGGCAACTACGCGCAGACCGGTCACTTCGGCGGGCCGCTCGCCTACACGCCTTACAACGTATGCGCACATCTGGCGGGGCCGGATCTGGGGGGTCTCAGATACGACTACCGCCGTCCCAAGCATCCGTTCGCCGATAAGTTCATGCTGGCGGGCGGACACAACGTGCCGACAGGCTACGCGCTGTGGATGATCATGGGACAGGCGATGGAGCGCCGCTACCGGCTCACCGGCGACAGACGCTATTACGTGGATCCCGAGCTGGCCATTCTGCCGATCGACGCCCTCGGCTTCCGGCGCGGCGCCGGCGCGCTCAAGACACTGCTGCGTGACTGCGGCCTGGAAGGTCATGCTCTTTTCGAGCAGGCGCGTCTGCGGGGAATCAAGGCCCTGGCCGGGCACGCCGAAAGCACCGATCTCACCAACGACGTGAATGGCGGTCCCTCCGGCGTAGGTATTGCAACCGCCGCGGGCAAGGCCGCCTTCTGGGACATGATCGGCGCGCCGCAGTCGCTCAAGGTCATTGCGCTCGAGGGCGAGTTCGCCATGACGGAAGGTCATGCACAGGAACTGAAGACCCAGGCGCTGGCGCTGCAGGTGGGCAAGCGGCTGCGCGTGCTGCTGTCCGACAACAACGCCGGCATCGATGACGTATTGCTCGGCGGAGTCATTCCGGCCAAATACGGCGATTACGACCTGGTCAAACAATGGACATCGTACGGCTGGAACGTGTTCCGGCTGCAGGACGGCAACGACTACGCGCAGATCCTCGGCGCCTTGACCGACATGGAGCGATGGGATGCGACCGACCGGCGGCCCATGATCCTCATCGGTCGGACGACGAAGGGATACTGGCCCCGTGCCCTGCAGCACCAGCTGGTCGGTTATCAGAGCCACCCGTACGGGCTGAAGATGAACTCGGACTATTTCCTCTCGCTCGCCAGGACCTTCGAAGACCGTTACGGAGTCGAATTTCAGGGCATTCGTTCCGGCCCGGTCGGCGATCCGCGCGAGCGGCTGATCCAGTTCAAGACGAACATCGATGTCGCGATGTCGGTGCTCGACAGGAATGGGCTGGGCGACTGGCTGGCGGAGCGCCTCGTCGAGATCGGCGAGAGTGTCAGGGACGATTTCCCCGTCCATATCGATATCGGCGCCGATCCGTTTCTCGATGAGCGGCTGCGGGTGGCCAATCTGCCCACCGAGCCGCAGACGCTGACGGCGGTCAATCGGCTCACGGGCGCCGAAAAGCAGCTCACCGTGCGCCTGTTCCGCAAGCCGGGGGAGATGGCCGGCACGCGCCGGGCGATCTCCGAGATCATCAAGTGGCTGAACTACGTCACCGACAACCGGATGATCACGCTCGCGGCCGATCTGTCCGATTCCATCAATCTGGAGCACGGCAGCATCTGGGGGCACTACGATCCGGTCAGCAATCCCCTGGGAACGCGCGTCAAGGCCGCCATCCAGGAGGCCGGCAATGTCTCGACCGCCATTGGACTCGTCGGGCAAAGCGCCAGCCTCGATCCGAGCAAATTCGCGGGCCTTTGGGCCATCAGCGGAACGTACGGCGCCTTCACGCCGCTGATGTATACGCCGGCGCGCGTCTGGAGCCAGCAGAATCAGGACAGCCGCTTCCGCATGGGTGTACTGCACGTCCTCGCCGGACACTCCGGGCCGGAAACGGCCGCGGACGGGCGCACGCACTTCGGCATCTTCGCCACGCAGGTCTGGAAGCTCTTTCCGCGGGGCCAGACCATTCATCTGAACTTCTGGGATTACAACGACGTCGCGCCGGGCTATTTCGCCGCGGCGGAGATCGCGGCGCGTGACCCGAAGGTCGGCATCATTTCCATCGAGGTCGCGCGTCCCGACTTCGCGGCGGCCGATCGCCGCGCATTCGCCGACCCGGATCTGAAAGCCGCCGCGAAGGGGCTGTACGTGATCCGTGATTTCGATGCGGGGCGGCCGCCGCAGGGATATGTGCTGGTGCAGGGCTCCAGCTCGACGGTGAATCTCGTGAGGCAGCTGCCGCGGATCGAACAGTCCGGGCTGAACGTGAAGATCATCGCCGTGGTCAGCGAGGATCTGTTTGATCGGCAGCCTGCCGACTACCGCCGTGCCGTATTGCCGCCGGAGGCGTATTACGACGCCATGGTCATCAGCACGGGCACGCGCCGCATGTGGCCGATCCGCAACCTGGGCCCGCGCACGGACGAGTATTCGCTGACTTCCGACTGGCAAGATGCCTGGCTGACCGGAGGACTCGAGGCGGATGTCATCGCCGAGGCCCACCTCGATGAGGATTCGATCTTCGATGGCATCCGCAGGTTCGCCAATCGGCCACGCTGAGAGGGGCGCGACGCGTCCGTACGCGCGCTCGCCCGCCGCTCAGGGTGAGCGCGCCGCCGCGACGGGTGCGTCCTGCGATGGCTCGCCGACGAACCGGCCCTGCATCAGCTCGCAGCCGAGCTGACGCGCGAGCACCGCCTGCCGCGGCGAGTCGACCCCCTCGGCCACGACGCGGCATCCGAGCTCGCGGGCGATGTGCAGGACGCCCTCGAGAATGACCGCGGCGCGCCCGATATCGCCCGTCATATCGATCTGCGCGAAGTCCACCTTCAGCACATCGACCGGCAGGCGGCTCAGAAACGCAATGCCATGGGCATCGCCGCCGAAGTCGGCGACGGCGAGCTGAAATCCGCTGGTCTTCAACCGCATGATCTGCCGGCAGGCCGCGCCCGGATCGATCTGTCCGGAGCGCTCGGTGATCTCGATCATCACGCGGGCGGGATCGATGCGCAGCTGCGCCGCGCGTTCGATCAGCGCGGAGAGCGCCTCGGAGTCGGCGCACTGCGCGAGGGGATAACCGATCGCGATGAAGGTTTCGCGAGCGACGCGCGCCAGGTTCCGAGCCACATCGTCGAGCAGATGCAGCTGAATCTTCGGCAGCAGTGCGCTCGCCTGGGCGATCGGCGCGAACAACGGCGGCGCCACGGCCTCCTTGCCGCGTTGCCAGCGCATCGATGCCTGGAAGCCTGCGAGCGCTCCGGTCGCCATGGATACCACCGGCTGATACACATAGTGGAAGGCGTCGCGCTCGAGCGCATCCTGCAGCTCCGCGATCAGCGATACGCCGAAACCTTGCAGCACCTCGATGCCGGTGCGCACCGCCGCCTGACGCGCGTTTTGCGGCGCCGGTCCCGATGGGACCAGCCCCGGCGCGGGCGCCGGCACCTGTGCCGCTGGCTGTGCGGGTAGCTGTGCGGGTAGCTGTGCCGCTACCTGCGCGACGCGCACGTCCGCCAGCTCGGCGCCGGCGAGGCGCACGCCCGACTGCAGACGGATCAGACTGGCGGCCAGGCGCACGAGCTCGCTGGCGGGATCCATCCAGACGGCGGCACCCGCGCCCGGGATTGCCCCGTGGTCCGTGCCGCGGTCCGTGCCTGCGCTGGCGGCCGCCCCGGCCGCATCCCCGTGCCCGATCACACTCTTGCCGTCCATACGCCGTCGTTGCTGCGAGCTGCCGCCCTGCTGTTGAGCGGCGCGCACTATAGGGGGCGTGCCAGGGCGGCTCACCACCCGAAAGGATGGGTGGGCGAGAGATGTGTTGCGGATCGACTGTGTTGCGGATCGGCTAGGGAGGCCTCACCCATCGCTGCTGTAGGGCAACGTGTACGGCCTGGGTGCGGCTGCGCACGCCGAGCTTCCCATACATCTGCCGCAGGTGCCATTTGACCGTGTTGGGCGAGAGGCACAGCTGCTGCCCGACCGCGAGATTGGAATGCCCGCGCGCGAGGCATTGCAGAATCTGTTGCTCGCGGGCCGACAACGGCTCGGGATTCGGAGCGGCGGTGACTGCCGCGGGCGCGCCCCGCGCGGTGGCCTCCTGCGGCTCCGAGCCCTCGAATGCCGCGAGCAGACGACCCACGTACAGTCCGCCGCCCGGCAGGGTGCGCGCCAGCTCTCGCAACAGCTCGTGGCAGATCGCACCCTCATCGACGAAGGTGCGCACGACGCCGGATCGCTGGCCGAGCTCGAGTGCGCGGCGCAGCGCCGCCAGCGCCCGCGGTCGCTCACCCAGCGACTGCAGCGCCAGGGCTTCCAGCACCAGCAGCTTGGTCAGGCGCAGCCTGCGGAACTGGCGCTCGCTGTGCGCGATGTGCGCCCGCAGACCTTCGAGCGCCTGGCGGGCCTGGCCGATGTGGATCAGCAGGCGGCTGGAGGTGATGGCCGCGCCGAACAGCTCCTCACAGGACACGATCCACTCCGGCGCTTCAGCCAGGGGCGTCTGCTCCAGCAGACCGGCCGCCATGGAGCGCGCGTGGCTCAGGTCCCCGCGCGCCACGTCGTAGTCGATGCGTCCCCATTGCATCAGCCGCTGCATCCAGGCGATGCCGTGGCGTATCGCGTAGGCGCTGCCCTCCTCGAGGCTGGCGAGGCAGCCCTCATCATCGCCCTGCAGGGCGCGCAGCCGTGCCCGCAGCTGGTACCACAGCATACGGCCGGTCGGCGAGAACACCGTATTCATGAAGGGCCCATGGCGCTCCAGGCAGTCCTCCGCGTCCTCGAGCCGGTTGCGCTCGTACAGCACCAGCGCCTTGGAGCCGCACAGCAGCGCCAGCAGCCGACTCGGATTGATCTCCAACGCCGCCTGGCTCTGCGTGGCGGCGAGCGCGCGTTCCGGGCGGTGAAACTCGCGCCAGGCGCTCGACAGGTTGCCGAGCGACATCTCCACCATGCCGCGGATGTGCGCCGCGTGCACGAGGCTGAGCCACATGGGCGGGGGCTGCGCGGCGAGCACCGCGGCCTGTTCGGCCTGTGCGGCCGCCTCGCCGAACCGGCCCTGCATCTGCGCCAGCAGGCCGCGCAGATTGCACAACCTGACGCTCAGACGGCGCTCGGGCGCCGCTGCCTGCCGCGAAGCGGATGCGGTGATCGCCAGCGCCTGGTCGTAACGGCCGTCGAGGATGTCCAGCAGCACGCGGATGACGTGCTGACCGAGCTGCTGCTCCGCGGCGATCGACTGCCGCGCGCTCAGGCGCTCCAGTTCCGACACCGCCGCGCGCGCCGCCCCGAAGTCATTGCTCCACAAATCGACCCAGGCGAGCCACAGCAGCAGCTCCGGGCGCGCCGCCAGCTCGTCGCGTGGCACGCCGCGCAGCCAGCGCTTGGCGGTCTCGAACTGCGCCTGCGAGATCAGCGACTCCATGCAGCGGCCGATGCAACCGATCAGGTGCGCGGCATCGCCGGCGAGCAGTGCGTACTCGACGGCGTCTTCGGGCCGCTGTGCCTGCGCGCTCCAGTCGGAGGCGCGGCGGGCCAGGATCGGCAATTGCTCGGCATGCCGTGCGTGCAGCTCCTGCAGCAGCACATCCCTGAACAGCGCGTGATAGCGATAGCGGCGGCGCTGCACGTCGACCGGCTGCAACAGCAGATTGGCCTGCTGCAGCTGCATGAGCAGCGCCTCGCCATCGTTGCCGCCCGTGACCGCATCGCACAGCGGGCCGGAGAGCTCCAGCAGGAACGAGGTCTGCAGCAGGAACTGTCGCTGCCGCGGCTGCAGGTGGATCAGGATCTCCTCGCTGAGGTAGCGCAGCAAACTGGAGTGCGGGGCGGTCAGGCGATCGCACACTGCCTGCGGGGGCTCGCCGCGCGCCAGCTCCACCGCGGCGAGCTGCAAGGCCGCGGCCCAGCCCTCGGTGCGCTGCGCCAGGCGCGCGCGTGTCGACGCATCCAGCGTCACGCCACAGCGCAGCTGCACGAACTGTCCGATCTCGTCCGGGCGGAAGGCGAGGTCCTGCGCCGTCAGCTCCAGAAAATCGCTGCGCAGGCTCAGCTGCGTCGCCAGCCGGCGAGGTTGCGCGCGCGAGCCGACCACCAGGTGCAATCCGGCGGGCGAGAGCTCCAGCAGCACCTCCAGCAGTCGCAGGGCATCGTCGGCCGTCAGGTGCTCCTCCTCGTCGAGGAACAACGTGAAGCGGCCGTGTGGCCGCAGGCAACCGGTCATGCAGTCGAGCAGATCGGTGCCCGCGCCGGCGTCGGGCAGCAGCGCCTGGCCCAGGACCGCCGCAAATCGTCCGGCGTCGTTGTCGTCCTCGTCGAGCGAGATCCAGCCGGTGCTCGGGCCGGTGCCCGCAGGCGCGCACAGGCGCTGATTCCACTGCGCCATCAGCGTGCTCTTGCCATAGCCCGCCGGTGCGTGCATCAGTACCAGCTTGGCTTCGGCGTGCTGCTGCAGCACCTCCAGCAGCCTGACCCGCTCGAGCGGGTACGGTCCGAGGGGTCGGGGAGTGAATTTAGAGGACAACATCCGCGGCGAATCGGACACGTCATCGCCCCTGCGAGACCCGCCGTTCCGGCAAGCTGCGAGAGGGCTGGGAGCCCCGCGATCGGGAGCCGGTCAAGCGCCGCTGGCAGACTACGCCAAACGGCTCAGCTTGCAAGCCGGGGGGTGCGCCCGCGGCGTGCGGCTCGCGCAGAGCGTGCGGACGGAGCTGGTATCGTATCCAGGGCATGAGCCCGCAACGCGCAACGCGCCGCGCCGGATGCGCCGCGCACCCTGGGAGGTCGCCGTGAGAGCGGACAAATGGCTCGAGGTCAATCTGGTCGGACTGGTGATTCTCGTCGGCCTGGCGTTCGTGGCCGCCAAGCTGCTGAACACGGACGCGCAGCTGGCCGCGGTGCAATCTTCCGCGGCGGCGACGGCTGCGCGTCTGGAGCGCATCGAGCAGGCGCTGCCCGACGCGAGCACCGCGCAGCAGCTGCAGTTCCAGGACTGGCTCGGTGAGCGCAGCGGCAATCACGAGCGTCTGTACGCGCTGCGCGGCAACGATGCGATCGAGGAGGCCTCCTACGTGCCCATCGGCGGCATCGATCAGTGGATCACCATCCGCGGCGAGCACCGCGACAATCCGGTACTGCTGTTCCTGCACGGCGGACCGGGGGATGCGACCAATCCCTGGTCCTATCCCTACTTCGCGGCCTGGGAGAAGGCGTTTACCGTGGTGCAGTGGGACCAGCGGGGCGCCGGTCGTACCCTGGAGCGCAACGGCGCGCCGCCGGCAGGCACGCTGACGATCGGACAGCTCGTGCGGGACGGCTTGGAGCTGAGCGAGTATCTGCGTACGCATCTGCGCCAGGACCGGATCATCCTGGTCGGTCACGGCTGGGGCGCCGTGCTGGGAGTGCTGATGGTCAAGGCGCGCCCCGAGCTGTTCGCGGCCTTCGTGGGCACGGGACAGATCGTCGACCCGGTGGCGGATGAGCGTGCGGCCTATCAGGCGGTGCTCGCGACCGCGCAGGCCGCCGGCGACTCGCAGGCGCTCACGCATCTGAGGGCCATCGGTGTGCCGCCGTATGCACCGGGCAGCCCCGCCGATCAGCTGTTTGATCGCTGGCTGCAGAGATGCGAAGGCAGCGCGGCGGATGCGTTTCTCACGGGACGCATCGGCCTGGCGTTGACGGCGCCGGGCTACACGCTGCAGGACGTTGACGCGTGGATCGG
>Ga0335074_10005231_pt1 | contig 17949 bp, 12 predicted proteins | sample Lox_Sample_23_FD_206715 | JGI IMG/M metagenome (GOLD analysis project Ga0335074, IMG submission 206715) | Soil microbial communities from Loxahatchee National Wildlife Refuge, Florida, United States - Lox_Sample_2.3 | ecosystem: Environmental > Terrestrial > Soil > Wetlands | place: USA... | reverse complement strand
TCGGCTTTTCCGAAATCATGGAAACGGCGATGTTCGGCCCACTCGGCGCCGAGCGATACAGCGAATACTCGCGCGACATCCGCAAGAGCGGCCAGTATCTGCTCGATGTGATCAACGATATTCTCGACATGTCGAAGATCGAGGCCGGCGGCATCCGGCTCGCGCCCGAGGATGTCGAACTCGATCCGGTGGTGTCCGACTGCCTGCGCGTGGTGCTCGGCCGCGCCGGCGAGAAACGCCTCGTGCTCAAATCGCAAATCGCGCCCGGAATCCATCTCCAGGCCGACCGCCGTGGGCTCAAGCAGATCGCGCTCAACCTGCTTTCCAATGCGGTCAAATTCACTCCCGAAGGCGGCGCCGTCAGCGTCGAAGGGCGCGTGCGCGCGGGCAAGGTCACCATCGCGTTTATCGACAACGGCATCGGCGTTCCAAAGGACGCGTTGCGCAAGCTCGGCCGGCCGTTCGAGCAGGTGGAAAGCCAATTGACCAAGCGGCATCAGGGATCGGGCTTGGGCCTCGCCATCGCCAAATCGCTGACCGAACTGCACGGCGGGCGTATGCGCATATTCTCGACGCTGGGCAAAGGCACGATGGTGGTGCTGCGGCTGCCACTGCAGATGCGACGACCGGTGCGACAGGCGGGGCAAGCCGCGGCGTGAATTGCCCATAGGGACACGGCGCGAGCTAAAGGGGCGGCCTGTTGAGGATCCGCAGCATACACTCGCGCACCTGCCGCTGCGTGTCCTCGACGTGCGCCTGCAGCGCGGGAAAATCCGGCAGGTCGGCGGCGCGGGCGAGCAGGCCGAGAACGTCGGCGCTCGCATTTGGCGGATCGAATTTGCCGGGCAGGCACAGGCGCAGAATCTGCGTGAGGTTGTGAAACAGCCTCACCGCGGGCCGCAGCACAGCGGCGTTCTCGGGCTCGAGCACGCCGAGACGCTCGGCCTTCTCCAGCGTCCGGGCCGTCGAGGTATCGAGAATCTCCGGCAACGCGGCGGCATGCACCAGCTGCAGATATTGCGCGATGAATTCGATATCGACCAGCCCGCCGGCGGCGTATTTGAGGTCCCAGAGATCGGATTCGCCTTTTTCCTTAGCGATCGCCGCGCGCATTTCAGCGACGTCGGCGGCAATGATCGAGGCATCTCGCCTGCGGCAGAGGACCTCGCGAATAATAGCCTCGATTCGGGCGGCAAATTCCGCCGGTGCGGAAATGACGCGCGCGCGCGTGAGCGCCATGTGCTCCCAGGTCCACGCTTCGCGCTCCTGATAGCTCCGAAAACCGTCGATCTGCGTCGCCAGCGGGCCGGAGCGGCCCGATGGCCGCAGCCGCATATCGACTGGATAGAGCACGCCGTAATTGGTCTGAACGGTCAGCGCGCTGATCAGCCGTTGCGTCAGCCGGGCGAAATATTGTGCGCCGTAGAGCGGCCGCTCGCCGTCGGAGTTGGGCTCCTGCTGGTCAAAATCGTAGACGACGATGAGATCGAGATCGGAACTCGCGGTCATCTCGCCGGCCCCGAGGCGTCCGAGCGCGATGATCGCGGTCTGCTCGGCCCGCAACCGGCCGTGGCTGGCGATGAAATCGCCTTGCACGCGCGCATGCAACGCCCGCACCAGAACCTCGGCAAGTCGGGCGAACACCTCCCCCGCCTGCTCTGCGGAAACCGAGCCCGAGATGATCCGGGCGCCGATCAGAAACATATGCTCCTGGCCGAACAAACGAATGGCGTCGAGAAAATCCTCGTAGCGCCGGCTCTCGCCGGTCGCCTGCTGGAGTTCTTCGGCAAGCCGCCTTTCGTCCGGCAGCGCGCCGAAAAAACTCGGATCGATCAAGAGATCGATCAAATGCGGACTGTGCGCTAAACTGCCGGCCAGGCGCGGCGCCACGCCGAGAATCAGCGCGACGAACTCGACGATCTGCGGATTTTGCCGCAACAGCGAGAGGAAGCGTCCGCCGGCGCGCAATCCGGAAAGAAAGTGGTCAAAAGCAGCGAAGGTGGAATCCGGATTTTCCGCCCGCGAGATCTGGTCGATGACGAGCGGCAGAAGCTCGGCGAGATTGTTGCGCGCCTGCTCGCCGCGCAAAGCGCGGTAGAGCGGCGTCTGCCACCGGCGCACCGCTTCCGCAACCGCCTGCGGCCTGCGGAAACCGAGCTGCACCAGCCGATCCAGCGTCTCGCTTTCGCGCTCCGCGGTCGAGAACGACAGGTTTTGCTGCCGGCCGAGAAAGGCCGACTCGCGCTCGAACAGTCGAACGTAATGCCGTTCGACGGCGCGCAGCTGGCCGAGCAAATGCGCGGCGAAGGCGTCGCGCCCGGCGAAGCCGAGGAAGCGGGCGAATTTCTCGAGCGCTGCGGGGTCGGCAGGCAGTGTGTGCGTCTGCTCGTCGGCGATCATCTGCAGACGATGCTCGACCCGGCGCAAAAATTCGTAGGCCGCGGTCAACTCATCGCGCGCAGCCGCATCGATCCAGCCACCGGCGGCGAGCGCCGCCAGGGTCGCGACTGTGGCGCGGCCGCGCAGCTCCTCATGGCGACCTCCAGCAATGAGCTGCTGGGTCTGCGCGAAAAATTCGATCTCGCGAATGCCGCCGCGACCGAGCTTGATATTGTGTCCCTCCACCGCGATCTCGCCATGACCCCGATAGACATGGATCTGCCGCTTCATTTCGTGCACGTCGATGACGGTGGCGAAATCAAGATACTTTCGCCAAACAAACGGCGACAGATTGCGCAGAAGCGCTTCGCCGGCGGGGAGATCGCCGGCACAGACGCGCGCCTTGATCAGGGCTGCGCGTTCCCAGTTCTGACCGCGGCTCTCGTAATAATCGAGCGCCGCGTCGGTCGAGACCGCGATGTGCGTCGATGACGGATCCGGACGCAGCCGCAGATCGACGCGGAATACGTAACCGTCGGCTGTATGCTCCTGCATGAGCCTGACCAACTCCTGGGTCAGACGAATGCAAACCGGCGCCGGCTCCGCATTGGACGAAAGCGCGGCGGCGGCGGGATCGAAAAAAACCATCAGATCGATGTCGCTGGAAAAATTGAGCTCGTAAGCGCCCATCTTGCCCATGGCAACGACGATATAGCCGGAGCCAAGTTCGGGGCGGCTTGCAGCGGGGAGATTCAGCTTGCCGTCACGCGCGGCGCTGCGCAGCAGATGACGGACCGCCAGCGTGAGCAGCTCATCCGCGAGTTCGGTGAGCGCACGAGTGACGCGTTCGACTGGCCAGACGCCGCCGATATCGGCCAACGCGATTAGCAGCGCCGCCTCGGCCTTGGCGCGGCGCAGGGTACGCATCAGCGCTGTTGTCGTGCGGGTCGCGGCGCCGGTTCGGCGCGTCTTGGCCAGCAGCAATGCAAACTGGCGGTCCGGATCGGAACATAGTAAGCGCAACAGCCGCGCGGCGTCGGCGCGCACAAGGTCCCACAAATAGGGCGCGGTTTCGGCGATGCCGCCGAGGACTCGGGACAGCGCCGGAACGTCGCGAACCAGCCGGTCGAGGGTTTTTCCGGCCGTGCCGGCCGACTTGCCCGCAAGCCATGCTGAAAGCCGCGTCGAAAGCCGCGGCGATATCCGCGGAGGCCCGCCAGCTGCATGATGCTGCTGCGAGCGAGCGCCGGCAAGCCGCCGGATCAGTGCCGCGTCGTCGCGCTTGCTCTTGGGCGATCTGTTGCTTGTTGTCTTTCTATCCGCCGCCACGCGCCTCATCCGGTTCCCGCCGGCCCGGCGCGCGGCAACGCGATGACGCTGCGCAGACCGGGATGATTGTCCTCAAGCTTAAGCTCGCCGCCATGCAGGCGTGCGACCGCGGAAGCGAGGCTCAAGCCCAGACCCGAGCCCGGTTGGGAGCGGCTTTTCTCCAGGCGCACGAACCGCTCGACCACGCGGCCGCGATCAGCCTCGGGGATGCCGGGGCCACGATCTTCAACCGTCAGCACGATGCGTTCGCCTTCGCTGGCCGCCCTGACCACGACCTCGGAGCGTGCGCCGTTGAGACCTCCATTGGGCCCGGCGTATTTGATCGCGTTGTCGATCAAGTTGGCGAGCGCCTGGCTTACGAGTTCGCGATTGCCGCGCACCGGCGCCGCCGCCGGTGCGTCGACCTTGAGCGCGAGGCCCTTTTCATCGGCCAGGGGCTCGTACAGATCGCCCACATCGCGGGCGATCTCGGCGGCATCGAACTCGTCCATGTTGTCGCGCGCGTGGCCGGATTCGGCGCGCGCGATCATCAGCAGGGCATCGAATGTGCGAATGAGCTCGTCGGATTCCGCAATCGTCGATTCGAGCGCGGCGCGATATTCGCCCTCGCCGGAAGATCGGCGCAGCACCTGCTCGCAACGATTTCGCAGCCGCGTCAGCGGCGTCTTCAAATCGTGCGCGATGTTTTCCGACACTTCGGTCAGTCCGCGCATCAGCGCCACGATGCGGTCGAGCATGGCGTTCACGTTGTCGGCGAGACGATCGAGCTCATCGCCGGTGCCGGCGACCGGGAGCCGGCCGGCGAGGTCGCCGGCCATGATTGTTTGCGCGGTCCCGGTCATGGCGTCGATGCGGCTGAGCACGCGCCGGCTGACGAAAAAGCCACCGGCGAGGCCGAGCACGACGACCAGAGCGAACGACCAGCGCCCGGCATTGGTGATGATGCCGTAAAGGCGCTCGCGCTCATCGAGATCGCGGCCGACCAGGAGATGGAAACCGCCGAGCTGAACGACTTCCACCAGGGCGCTGTGATCGGAACCTTCCGGCGAATCGAGACGACGATACGACGTCTCCAGCCAACCGGGGTGGTCGAGCACGCCCGGCTGCAGGGCGCCGATGTTTCCGGCGAGCCCCTCTCCGTTCGGCGTCGTCACCAGATAGAGGCTCGATCCCGGCCGCCGTGAGCGCAACTCCACGGCCGTGACCAGCCGCCGCAGCCCGCCTTCATTGTACTGCTCGGTCAATCCCCTGATTTCGCCGGTGACGGTGTCGGTGATCTGCTCGGTAATGAGACGGCGCGTGTTGAGCGCCAAATAGCCCAGCAAGGACACCGCGAACAGGATAAAGATCAACAAATAGACGAGCGTCAGCTTAAAGGCCGTCGTGCGCAGAAGTTTGCCGAATGCGGTCACGGATGTAATTCTCTCACTTTCGCGCGTCCAACTCATTTTCGGAGAAGTCATCCTCCCAGAATTCGAGCAATGCGCGCTTGCCGGCCCGTCGGCCGGCGGCCTCCGCCCGCCGCAGCTCGACGCGGCGGATTTTACCGGAAATGGTCTTCGGCAGGTCGGCGAACTCAAGCCGCCGGACCCGTTTGAATGGCGCCAGCGCGGCGCGGCAGTGCCGAAAAATCGACAACGCCGTTTCGCGGTCAGCCACATGACCGCTGGCGAGTACCAGGTACGCCTTCGGCACGGCCAGCCGGATCGGATCGGGCGACGGCACAACTGCTGCCTCGGCCACGGCCGGATGCTCGATGAGCACACTTTCGAGTTCGAACGGGCTGATGCGGTAATCCGAGGCTTTGAAGACGTCGTCGGCGCGACCCACGTAGGTCAGATAACCGTCGTCATCGACCACGGCAACATCGCCGGTACGATACAGTGACTGTCCAGCCGGCACGAGAGCGCCGCCGTCACCCTGGTAGCCCTGCATCAGTCCGGTCGGCCGCGGTTCCAGGTGCAGGCAGATCTCACCCTCGCGTTGGGCGACACCCTCCGGATCCAACAGCGCGACGCGATAGCCCGGCAGCGGCCGACCCATCGAACCGGGTTTGAGCTTTTGCCCCGGCGTATTGCCGATCAGCGCCGTCGTTTCAGTCTGGCCGTAGCCGTCGCGAATGATCAAGTTCCAGGCTCTGCGGACCCGCTCGATGACCTCCGGATTGAGCGGCTCGCCGGCGCTGACCAGCTCGCGAAGCTTAGCTTTCCAAACGGCAAGATCTTCCTGAATCAGCATCCGCCACACCGTGGGCGGCGCGCAGAACGTGGTCACGCCGCAGCGCGCGATCGTATCGAGCAGGCCGCGCGCATTGAAGCGGCGTTGATTGACGATGAAGATGGCCGCCTGAGCCATCCACGGCGAAAAGAAACAGCTCCAGGCATGCTTGGCCCAGCCGGGCGACGAAATATTGAGATGCAGGTCGCCGGGGCGCAGGCCGAGCCAGTACATCGTGGAAAGATGCCCTACGGGGTAGCTTTGGTGGCTGTGCAGGACCAGCTTCGGCATCGCCGTCGTGCCTGACGTGAAATAAAGAAGGAGCGGATCGTCGGCGCGCGTTTCTCCGTCCGGCGCAAACTGCGCCGGCGCATCGTAACAGTTCTCATAGGGCGTCCAGCCGGGTGCCGCGCCGCCAACCGCGATCCGGGTGTAGTCGCCTGGCAGGTCGGCGAACTTCGCCGCCGCGTCGGCGCCGGCGATAACGTGTTTGATCCGGCCGCGCGCAAAGCGATCGGCGAGATCGTTGCGCGTCAACAGCGTCGTCGCCGGCACCATGACGGCGCCGAGTTTCATCGCCGCCAGCATGCATTCCCACAGCGGCAGGACGTTTCCGAGCATGAGCAAAACCCGGTCGCCGCGCCGCACCCCCAGATGACGAAAAGCGTTGGCGATGCGATTGGAGCGTTCGCTCAGCTCGGCAAAGGAAAGTTTCCGCTCGCCGGCGTCTTCGTCCACCAGCCACAGCGCCGGCTGTACATTGTCGCGCGCCATCGGATCGAAATAATCAAGTGCCCAATTGAAGCGACCGAGCTTCGGCCATTGAAATTCGCGATAGGCGGTCGCGTAATCTTCGCGATGGCGCAGCAAAAAATCACGAGCCGCGAGAAACGGCGCCGCGTCGGCTGTCGACATGGCGATCTCCACATTGGCCCCGCCCGTGGGGCTTGCAAATCCATTTTATCGCAAATCCGAAGACTTAAATGCTGGCCATCAACGCGCACCGTCGCGGATCATGTAGCCGGCACCGCGCACCGTGTGCAGGAGCGGCGGGGTAAAGCCCTTGTCGATCTTGGCCCGCAGGCGCGAAATATGCACGTCGATGACATTAGTCTGCGGATCGAAGTGATAATCCCAAACATTCTCCAACAACATCGTGCGAGTCACGACCTGACCGGCGTGGCGCATCAGATATTCGAGCAGGCGAAATTCGCGCGGCTGCAGCTGCAGCTCCTGCCCGGCGCGGCTTACCTCATGCGACAACCGGTTGAGCTCGAGATCGGCGACGCGATAGACGGTTTCCTCGCCGCGGCTGCCACGGCGCCGCGCCAGCGCCTCGACGCGCGCCAGCAGTTCCGAGAACGCATAGGGCTTCGCGAGATAATCGTCGCCGCCGCTGCGCAAACCTTTGACCCGGTCGTCGACCTGGCCGAGCGCGGAAAGAATGAGCACCGGCGTTTCGATGGACTGCTCGCGCAAGGTCGCGATGATCGACAGTCCGTCGCGCTTCGGCAGCATGCGATCGACAATGAGCACATCGTATTGACCGTCGAGCGCAAGCCCCTGGCCTTCCTCGCCGTCGGTTGCCTGATCGGCGACATGGCCGACCTCGCGAAAGGCCTTGACCAAGTAATCAGCCGCGTCGCGGTCATCCTCAATGATCAGAAGGCGCATGGTCTATGGTCACTGTGAAAGGCACCGTAGGAACACACCGTCGGGCGGCGTGCCCCTTGCATCATATCGTCGCGTTAGCGTCTCGCGGCAATATCGGCCGACCGTCGGCAGGGGCTCGACCGCCGACGCCCGCTTGCGGCGCGCCTCTACTGGGAAGCGCCCATGACTGGAGAACTATTGGAGGGGGCACATGAAATGAGGGGGCGGCGGGCGGTTGCTCGCCACCCCCTCTACCGACTCCGCCCCGGCGGGGGCGACGGATACCGGGAGGCGGAGTTGGTATCGGCGGGGACGGGCCTTACGGCCCGCCCCCAGGGTACGCCCGCCAGCGGGGGCGACAAATGCCGGCGGATCGCCCCATTTCTCAGGCGTTGCCGAGCGGCAGAGCCACGAATCTCGTGTCTGCACCCGACTTCACCCGGAATAACACGGTGTGCTTGCCCTCCTTGCGCGCGTCTGAAAGTCCCTCGCTCACGTCGGCCGGACTCGTAACCGCCTTGCCGCCGACTTCGAGAATGACATCGCCAACCTGCAGGCCGTGATCGGCGGCGACGCCGCCATCGGCGATCGCGGTGACCACGGCGCCATTGTTACCGGCACCGGAAACCTTGTCGGCGGGAGCCAAGGTAAAGCCCAGTTTGGGAACATCGACGTCCGTGCTTTTGCCCTCGTCCTTGGCCGGTTCGTTGGCGGCGAGCTTTTCCGCCGGCAACGTACCAAGGGTCAGCGTGACGGTTTTCTGGCTGCCGCTATGGATGAGATCGAGCGTCACCGAGGTTCCGGGCGACATCGTGCCAATCAGGCGCGCCAGCTGACGCGCGTCCCGGATTGGCTTGCCGTTGACCGCAGTGATGACGTCACCGCTCTGGATTCCCGCTTTCACCGCCGGGCTGTTGGGCTGGGGTTCGGCGACAAGCGCGCCGGCCGACTTCTTCAGGCCCATGCTGTCGGCAATGTCGGGGGTCACCGGTTGAATCTGCACACCGATCCAGCCGCGGGTGACACTGCCCTTGTCGCGGAGCTGGGTAACGACGCTCTTGACGGTTTCGGCCGGAATAGCAAAAGCGATGCCCACCGAGCCGCCGGATGGCGAATAGATCGCGGTGTTGACGCCAATGACGTTGCCGTTGACGTCGAAGGTCGGACCGCCGGAATTGCCTTTGTTGACCGGGGCATCGATCTGGATGAAGTCGTCGTACGGGCCGGCGCCAATGTCGCGGCCACGGGCCGAGACGATTCCGGCGGTCACTGTGCCGCCAAGCCCGAAGGGATTACCGACCGCGATCACCCAATCGCCGACGCGGGGCGTCGTGTCGGCAAGTTTCACATACGGAAAGTTGCTGCCGTCGACCTTGATCAGCGCTAGATCGGTGCGCGGATCGGTACCGATGACCTTGGCATCGTAACTCTTTCCGTCGTCAGTGGTGACCTTAACGCTTTCGGCGTTTTCTACGACGTGATTGTTAGTCACCGCATAGCCGTCGGCGGAGATAAAAAAGCCCGATCCCTGCCCCGTGATCACCTCAGGTTTGTTCGGCAAATCCGGCATGCCAAAGCGCCGGAAAAATCGCTGGAACGGCGAGCCGGGCGGCCAGGGGATCTGCTCCTCGTTGTCGTTGAGGTTCGAATTGGCCGGACTCTCCATCTTGACGCGGACCGAGATCACCGCCGGCTTTACCTTTTCGACGATGTCGGCAAACCCGACCGGCTTCTGGCTAATCTGCTGCGCCTTTTCGCTCAAATTTTGCGCCTGCGCAGTGCCAAGCAGGCCGAATCCGGGCGCGCCACTCGGCCCGATCAGCAGCGCTGCGGCGCCAAAGGCGGCGATCGTAGTCGCCAGCAACGCCAGCCGCCGTGCCGACCAGCTCCGACGCGATATCGAACCCGTACCGTTCATTCATCCATTCCTATCTTGGAATCGGCGCGTCGAACCTTACAGGTGCCGCCGAGGCATCAACTCTCGCCGGACACCATGAGACAGGCCGCATTACCGGTTTCTGTCGGCTGAATTAAAAGTTCGTAATGTGCAAAACGCGCCCTTCGCTCCGGCAAATCCGCGAGGTTGCGACCTAATGGCGCAGTTCGCGCGCCGTGCCGGCATGCGCCCCGCCGCCGCTCAGGTGGCGTTATCGCCGTGAAGGATTTGCGCCAGCCGCGCTTCTTCCTCTGCGGTCAGATCGGCGGTTGCGGAAGCCGACCGGCCGGCATTACGCCGCCGCTCGACTACGATGATCATCAGAGCGCCGAAGATCAGGAGCGCCGGCGGCGCCCCCCACAACGTCAGCGTGTTCCAAGACAGCGGCGGTTTGAGCAAAATGAATTCGCCATAGCGCGAAACCAGAAAGTTGATGATTTGCTGGTCGCTGTCGCCGGCCACGATTCGCCGGCGCACCAGAAGCCGCAGATCGCGGGCGAGCGGCGCCTGGGACTCGTCGATCGATTCGTTCTGGCACACCATGCAGCGCAATTCCTTCGAGATCGCCCGCGCGCGCGCCTCAAGCACCGGGTTCGGCAGCACTTCGTCGGGCTCGACCGCCCAGGAATGCGCGCAAGCAAACAGTGCGGCCAGCAGGGCGATTACCCGCAAGTATCTCATGGCGATCATTCGGCCGGCTGCAGGGCCGGCTTGGCGAGCTTGGTCTTAGCCGGCCGTGGCGCGCCGATCCGCAGCCGCCGATCCGACAACGACAGGGCGCCGCCGAAGAACATGAACATGGCGCCGAGCCAGATCAGCAAGACCTGCGGTTTGAAATAGAGACGCACCGGAAGACTGCCGTCTTTGTTGGGATCGCCGATCGACACGTAAATCTGGCTCACGCCGCGCGTCATCAACGCCGCCTCCGTGGTCGCCATATCGTCGCGATCGGGAAACGTTCGCCGGGTCGGCTGCAGCACGCCGATCAGTTCGCTACCGCGATGCACGGTGAAGTGACCGACCAGATCCTGATAATTCGGGCCGATTCGATTGAAGGTGCCGTCAAATGTCAGTCGGTAATGGGCGATGTCCAGGCTCTGTCCAGGTTTTACTTCCGCGAGATGTTCGCTGCCCCAGGCGGTAACGCCGATGATGCCGAGCAGGGTGACGCCGATGCCGAAATGCGCAAACGCCGTGCCCCACGCCGAACGCGGCAGACCCCACGCGCGGGAGAGAACGCTGCGCAGCGGCAGCCGCAACACCATCGTTCGCTCGATGATGTCGGTCGCGGCTCCGGCCATGATGAAAACAGCGACGCCGACGCCGAACGGAGCCAGCACCGGTCCGCCCTGCGTCGCGGCGATGGTGGCCGCGACCGCCACCGCCGCGAGGAGCGCGGCCGCAAGCAAGCGTTGCGCAGCGCCCAACAGATCGCCGCGTTTCCAGCCCAGCAGCGGCCCGAAGGGCATCGCGATCATCAGCGGCACGAATAGCGGGCCGAAGGTCAGGTCGAAGAACGGTGGGCCCACGGAGATTTTTTCGCCGGTCAGCGCCTGCAGCGCCAGCGGATAAAGGGTGCCGATGAGAACGGTGGCGCAGGCGGTGACTAGGAATAGATTATTGAAGACCAGCGCACCCTCGCGCGAGATCGGCGCGAACAGCCCGCCTTGCTTAAGCAGCGGCGCGCGCCAGGCATAGAGCGAGAGCGCGCCGCCGATGAATGCGATAAGAATCGCAAGGATAAACACGCCGCGCCTGGGATCGACGGCGAAGGCGTGGACCGAGGTCAACACCCCCGAGCGCACCAAAAAGGTCCCGATCAGCGACAGCGAGAACGCCAGGATCGCAAGCAAGATGGTCCAGACTTTCAGCGCCTCCCGCTTTTCCATCACCACGGCGGAATGCAGAAGCGCAGTGCCGGCGAGCCAAGGCATCAGCGAAGCGTTCTCGACAGGATCCCAAAACCAGAAGCCGCCCCAGCCCAGCTCGTAATACGACCAGTACGAGCCCCCGGCGATGCCGAGCGTCAGGCACATCCAGGCGAGAAGCACCCATGGCCGCACCCAGCGCGCCCACGCGGCATCGATGCGGCCTTCGAGCAGAGCGGCGATGGCAAACGAGAATGTTATCGAGAAGCCAACATAGCCGAGATAGAGCATCGGCGGATGAAAGGCGAGGCCGGGGTCTTGAAGGATCGGATTCAGGTCCTGGCCCTCGAACGGCGCGTTGGGGATGCGCAGGAACGGATTCGAAGTGGTGAGAATGAACAGCTCGAACGCGGCGGCGATCCAGGCCTGGACCGCGAGTGCGTCGGCTTTCAGCGCGGCTGGCAGATTATTGCCGAAGAGCGCCACCAGCGCCCCGAAAAACGCCAGGATGGAAACCCACAGCATCATCGAGCCCTCATGGTTGCCCCAGACGCTGGTGAGCCGATAGATCAGCGGCATCGTCGAGTTCGAGTTCTGGTAGACGTTGAGCACCGAGAAATCGGAGACGACGTAGCATTCGGCGAGCGCCAAAAACGCGACCGCCACAAAAGCAAATTGAGCGACGGCCGCCGGCGCCGCCATGTTCATCAGCAAGGAATCGTTGGTGCGCGCGCCGACAAGCGGCATGGTGCCCTGGATGAGGGCGACGCCGAACGCCAGCATCAACGCATATTGGCCGAGCTCGGGAATCATTTCTCCGCTCCACCGACTGGCAGCGACGCCCGTTGCGTGTAGTCGTCCTTCCAATGGCCGGACTTTTTCAAGGCATCGACCACCTCCTTGGGCATATAGGTCGCGTCATGCTTGGCGAGAATCGTGTCGGCATCGAAAACCCCGGACCTGCTAAGTTCGCCCTCGGCCACCACGCCCTGCCCTTCGCGGAACAGATCGGGTAGCACGCCATTATAGGTCACCGGAATCTCATTCTTGCCATCGGTGACTTCGAAGCGCACGCGCATGCCGCTGGCACGTTGCAGGCTGCCGGTCTTCACCAGCCCGCCAAGGCGGATGCGGGTGCCGGGGCCGACATGTTTCTCCACCACGTCCGTCGGTGAATTGAAGAACACGATCGAACTGCGGAAAGCGTTAAGCATCAGCGCAACCGCAATAGCCAGCATACCGAGTGAACCGCCGATCAAAACCAGGCGTCGCTGCTTGCGGGTCATGCGGGTTTTCTCCAGCACATTCGCCGACCGTCAGCCCTCTAGTCCGAGACTCTTTGCGAGGTCATCGATCTGTTTGATCTCATCCGGGTGCGATGACAACGCCCGCTTGGCGTCGACCGCCGCGTCCTTGGCCTTGTCCTGCTCGCCCAGCACCGCATAGGCGCGAACGAGACGAAGCCAGCCCTCGACGTCGTCGCCATCAGCGTGCAATTGGTCGGCGAGCTTTTGCACCATGCCGCGGATCATTTCGGCGCGTTGCGCCTCGGGCAGGTTTTCCGTGGCAGCCATATCCGCAGTACTAGCACCGCCGGCAACCGTCTCGCCGGCGGCGCGCGCCAAAGCCTGGCGCACGAATCCGACCCAGGGCGCATTGGACGGCGCGTTGGCCAGCAGCGCCCGCCACTTGGCAGCCGCGGCCGCGCGATTGCCGTCCTGCTCATCGGCAAGACCGAGAAAGTAACCGGCCTTGGCATCATGCGAATCGAGCACCACGGCGCGGGCAAAGAGGCGCTTGGCTTCGTCGGTGACAACACCGTCGGCGGCACCCACCAGCGCTTCGCCAAGATCGGAATCGCGCGCGGCGGTTTCGCCGTTGAGCGCCAGCGATTTGCGGAACGCCCGCGCCGCATCATCGTAGCGCCCGAGCCGCATATAGACCGGAGCAATCACCTGCCAGCCGGCGCCGTCGTTGGGATTCTTGGCAAGGTGTTCCTCGACCTGGCCGACGAGGGCGACAATTGATTGGTGATCCGGCGGCAGTGCGGTGCGCGCGTAGGCGGGCTGGTCGGGAATGCCGGGCGAGCCCAATACGGCATAAAGGCCGACGGGAATGAACGAGAGGACGACCAAGGCAAAAATCGCTGCCGCACGCCGGTGCCACCTTGGCCGGCCGGCAGGCGCCGGCACGGGCGAATCCGCGGCGACGAGAATCCGACGGGAAATTTCGATGCGGGCAGCCTCGGCCTCGGCCTCGCCAATCAGGCCCACACTCCGGTCGCGGCCGATTTCCTCCAATTGATCGTGGTACACGGCGAGATTGCTGCCGGCGTTGCTCGCGAGCGGTTTTTTCGTCAGCGGCCACAGCACGGCGAGAATTGCCGCAACGCTCATCAGGGCAAAAATGATCCAGAGCATAGGGCGTAATTTTATTATCCCCGCTGCAGCTTCCAAGTCCCCGAGCCGGCGATCAGGGCAATAGGCTGTGAGTCTGACGTCGGCGGCCGCCGCCGCATGGTTACATCACGACGCGAATACGGCCGCAATGAGAGCTTCGGAGCGGCAATTGCGCGCTATTGCGGCATTTTGGCCGCACGAAGGCCGCCTGTCATTTTCGTATACGGGCTCGACGGGCCGCATTTGATTATCATTTTCAGCTTGCTGGCCGGCGCCTCGGGGCAAAAGCAGCGGCTGGGCTTGGCGGCCCCCGCGATTCTGGATGGGTTTCGGGCCCCCGGATCCCGGATTTGAGGGCTGCGTGGCCGAGCCAGTCGAACACTCCGCAGCCTCGCTCCATTGCCGGGCGACGGCTCACTCGATAAGGTTTCGCCCTCTCGCTGATGCTTTCGCGCCGGTCGAGCCGTGCGATCCAACGTCGCGGATTGACCAAGCCCTAGGGAAGAGCACGAGGAGAATCTATGCGCCATTGCTCCTGCCGCTTTTTCGAATCAATCGGCGCACTGTTCGTTGCTTTCGTCTTCGCGCTCACGCTCTCGACCGTACCGACATGCGCACAGGACTATCCCACGCGAGTCGTCAGGGTCGTAGTGCCCTACCCTGCCGGCGGCACCGCGGACGTCATGCCGCGAATCATCGCCGATTGGCTGTCGCGTAAATGGGGGCAGTCGGTCATCATTGAGAACCGCACCGGCGCCGGCGGCAATATTGGCGCCGAGGCAGTCGCCAAATCCGACCCCGACGGCTACACGCTGCTGGCTACGCCGCCGGGCCCGCTGGTCATTAACCAGAACCTTTATCCGCATCTGGGCTTCGACCCGCTGCAATTCGAACCGATTGTCGTAATGGGCCATGTACCGAATGCGCTGGTCGTCAATCCTGACAAGATCAAAGCCAATACGGTGAAGGACTTTATCGCCTACGCGCAGTCGAATCCGGGCAAGCTCACCGACGCCACGCAGGGCAACGGCACCACATCGCATCTGACCTCGGAACTGTTCCAGCTGATGGGAAAGGTGAAGCTGCAGAACGTGCCCTATCGCGGCTCGGCACCGGCGCTCAACGACTTGGTGGCCGGCAACGTGGATTGTATGTTCGATAATCTCGGCGTTTCGATGCAGTTCGTAAAAGCCGGCAAACTGAAACTGATAGCGGTCGCTTCGCCGCAGCGCGTAAAATCGCTGCCGAGCGTGCCGACGATCGCCGAGACTTTACCGGGCTTCGCCGCCGTCACCTGGTACGCGCTTGCCGCGCCGCCAAAAACGCCGGCCGCGATCGTCGACCGCATCAATGTCGGCGTAGACGAAGCGCTTCATGACCCGACCGTCATCAAGCGCCTTGCCGATCTGTCAGCCGAACCGGGCGGCGGCAGCCCGCAGGCCACCGCCGCCTACTTCCACGACGAAGTCGAGCGCTGGAAGAAAGTCATCGTCGAGGCGCACGTGACGCTGGATTGAGCGTGCCATGCGCCGAAAACCCGAGTATCGCCGGTGTCATTGTTAAGCCAAACACGAGCGACCTGGTCAGCCGTCGCCATTTTCCTTGCCGGCACCGTCATGGCGGCCGCCGCCGAGCCCTACCCTACCCATCCGATCAGGTTGGTGGTCGGCTTTCTCGCCGGCGGCCCGACCGACATTCCGGCGCGCTTCATCGCCGACCGGCTGAGCGCGCAGCTCGGACAAAAGGTATACGTCGAGAACAAGCCGGGCGCCGGCGGCATGATCGCGCTCGAGGACGTGCTGATGCAGCCGCACGACGGCTATAATCTGTCCTTCTGCACCTATTTCGATGCGATCAACACGCTGTTGTACAAAAACGTCCCGTACAAGTTAAACGATATCGCGCCTATAGCGATGGTCTCGAAATATTATTACTTGATGGCGCTCGCCAAATCGGTTCCGGCCGGCGATTTCGTTCAGTTCGTCAGCTACGCCAGGGCGCATCCGGGCGACATCCTCTACGGCACCGTCGGCGCCGGCTCGACGCAGGAACTGGTGGCACACGAGCTGGAAAAGACTGCCGGCATCAAAATGACCAAGGTGCCGTTCAAAGGCGCCAACGAAATCACCCAGGAGATGCTGGCCGGGCGGGTTCACTTCCAGGTCGGTCCGCCGATCGCCATCGGGCCCTATTACCAGAGTGGGCAGCTGAAAGTGCTTGCGACAACGAGTCCGCAGCGCCTCAAAAGCTTTCCCGCCGTTCCGACCCTGACCGAGTTGGGCTACCCGTTGACGCCGTACGGCTGGCTTGGCGTCTGCGCCGGCGCCGGAACACCGAAGCCGATTATCGATCTGCTCAATCGCCACATTGTGTCGATCACACGATCGGACGAATACCGTCAGTTCTTGGAGAAAGCCGGTAATATTGCGGTCGCGATGACGCCGGAGGAATTCGGCCGCGCTCTCGTCCAGACCGTCGACGATGCCCGTCCGACGATCAGCGAATTTCACATGCAGATTCAATAGTCACATCGGACGAGCGCGGCGAAATCCGGGGAGGCACGGCTCCGCCTCACCATGGATGCAGCAAGTCATGTGAAGCATCAATGAAACGCAGCAACGATCGAATTCTCACCACTCATGCCGGCAGCCTGCCGCGGCCGGCGGATTTGCTCGCCTTGGTGGAGCGCGACGGCGCCAAAGCTTTCGATACGCCGCAAGCGGCAATGCGGCTGCGCGCCGGCGTCGAAGACATCGTGCACAGGCAGGCCGAACTCGGCATCGACGTCATCGACGATGGCGAATACGGCAAGCCGAGCTTCGTCAGCTACGTCAATGAACGCCTCGGCGGCTACGAGCTCGACACCGCCGCCGGGCCGCGCAACCAATGGGCCTCCTCGCGCGAGGGGCAATCGTTTCCCGAATTTTATGCGCAGACTCACGCCGCCTCGCGCCATGCCCATATGCTCTGCACCGGGCCGATCACTTACCAGGGGCATGCACAGCTTCAGCGTGACATCGACAATTTCAAAGCCGCCCTCGAAGGCGTGAAGGTCGAGGAAGCGTTCATGCCGGCGATCTCGCCGTCCAACATCGAGGACTGGCAGAGAAACGCCTATTACAAGACGCAGCAGGACTACGTCTTTGCCATCGCGGAAGCGATGCGCGAGGAATACCGCGCCATCGTCGGTGCCGGCCTCTTGTTGCAGATCGACGATCCGCGGCTGGTCACCTATTACATCATCCACCCCGAGGCGAGCATCGCTGACTGCCGCAAATGGGCGGAAATTCGCGTCGAGGCGCTCAATCACGCGCTGCGCGACATTGCGCCGGAGAAAATCCGTTTCCACACCTGCTACGGCATCAACATGGGGCCGCGGATTCACGACATGGAGCTGAAAGACATCGTCGATATCGTTCTGAAAATTCGTGCCGGCGCCTATTCGTTCGAGGCCGCCAATCCGCGCCACGAACACGAATGGAAAGTGTGGAAAGACGTGAAATTGCCAGAGGGAAAGGTTTTGATCCCCGGCGTGATCTCGCATTCGACGGTGCTCGTCGAGCATCCCGAACTCGTCGCCGAGCGCATCGTGCGCTTCGCCAACGTGGTGGGGCGCGAGAACGTTCTCGCCGGCTCCGATTGCGGTTTTGCCACCTTCGCCGGCTCCAAGGAGGTGCACCCCTCGATCGTCTGGGCGAAGTTCAAGTCGCTGGCCGAGGGCGCGCGCATCGCCTCGAAGGAGTTATGGGGGCGGGCTTGACGGCGATAAATCTATCCAGCCGGCAATGCCAACTCGGCACGTAATCCGCCGATCGGCGCGGTCCCCAGCGTGAGCACGCCGCTGTAAAGGCTGGCGAGTTCCACGACGATGGAGAGACCGAGACCGGAGCCGGGCTTGGTCTCGTCCAACCGGCGTCCGCGCAGCGCCACCTGTTCCCGCTCGGCGGGCGACAGGCCGGGGCCATCGTCATCGACGATGATGCGCACCCGCGGCTTTTCGCCATTCTCGCCGGTTTCGCTTTGCGCGCCGCGCTGGCCTTTGTCGACCCCGTTGGCGGGGCGCTCGGCCACCACTTCGACGGCCACCCGCGACTGCGCCCACTTGCAGCCGTTATCGACGAGGTTGCCGATCATCTCCTCCAGATCCTGCTGCTCGCCACGGAAGAAA
>Ga0335074_10005230_pt1 | contig 17950 bp, 17 predicted proteins | sample Lox_Sample_23_FD_206715 | JGI IMG/M metagenome (GOLD analysis project Ga0335074, IMG submission 206715) | Soil microbial communities from Loxahatchee National Wildlife Refuge, Florida, United States - Lox_Sample_2.3 | ecosystem: Environmental > Terrestrial > Soil > Wetlands | place: USA... | reverse complement strand
CTATAACTTTCCTCCGTTTAGCGTTGGAGAAGTTGGATTTATGCGCGGTCCGGGACGCCGGGAAATCGGCCATGGAGCGCTCGCCGAACGCTCTTTGTTATCCATGATTCCGCCCGAAACCGCGTTCCCCTATACGTTGCGCGTGGTGAGCGACATTCTGGAATCGAACGGTTCCAGTTCCATGGCGACCGTTTGTGGCGCTTCGCTGGCCCTGATGGATGCAGGCGTTCCCATGACCGCCCACGTAGGCGGCGTCGCCATGGGCTTGGTGAAGGAAGGTGATGATTACGCGGTGCTCACCGACATCGCGGGCGCCGAAGATCATTACGGCGATATGGACTTCAAAGTCGCCGGCACGCGCGACGGCATCACCGCCTTGCAGATGGATATCAAGGTGCCCAATGTGACGGCCAAGATCATGACCGAAGCGCTCGAACAGGCGCGCCACGGCCGGCTCTACATCCTCGACAAGATGGAGGAAGCCATTGCCAGACCGCGCTCCAACATGTCGCAATACGCGCCGCGCATTTACACCATCAACATTCCGACCGATAAGATTCGCGACGTCATCGGACCAGGCGGCAAGGTGATCCGCGGGATCATTGAGCAGACCGGCGTGAAGATCGACGTGGAGGACGATGGCACCGTGCATGTTTCGTCGAGCGACGAAGCGGCCGCCAACAAGGCGCTGCAGATCATCGGCGATATCACGGCGGTGGCGGAAGTCGGCAAGACTTATCTGGGCAAGGTGGTGCGGTTGGTCGATTTCGGCGCGTTCGTCGAGATCTTCCCCGGCACCGACGGCTTGCTGCACATCAGCGAGATCGCCGAGAATCGCGTGCGCGAAGTGCGCGACGAGCTGAAGGAAGGCGACCAGATCCTGGTGAAGGTGCTGGCGCTCGAAGGCAATAAGATCAAGCTCAGCCGCAAAGCGGTGCTGCGCGAGCAGCGCGAGAAGTTGGCGAAGGCGAAATAACAACGCGCGCGGAGGATGCCGCGTGGATCTGCACCACAACGTTTTCTACAGCTATCGCGGCCCGATCACAGACGCCGACGCTCGCGAGCGGCAGCTTGAGAACAACCTCACGAAGGCGCTGGTCAACACGTTATCGCTCGGCGGCGACGCCGTGTGCCGCGCCTTTCTTGCTGAAATTGGCATTCCGGATGCGCGGCGTGCGAAGCTTCTGCTGCAGCGCCGCGACCTTCCTTCCGGCCGGAAGCGCCAAGAATAAGCAGCACCGGGTGCTCTTGGGCATTTCCAAATGCAAGTCGAGATGCGTGCTCCCTCCGAGCGGCGGCAATACGTATGACAGCGTTCCGGACGCGTGGATCTATGGCGACGGGTTTGCCGTCCTCGTGGAAAGCAAGGCGAATGGCGATTTTTCGCCGGGGCAGATGCAGGCGCACCTTGAGTCTCTCCGGCAGGACGGGCGCGAGCGGCCGAGTGAGTTACGCACGACGTGGGCGAGGATCCATTCCATGTTCAGAGAATACTCGCTCTTACCCGTTCTAACGGATGTCGCCAGGTTTATCATCGGGCAATTCATCCAGTTCCTGGAGTATAGCGGTATGAGTGGGTTCGCAAACTTCAAGCTCGAACACTTTAGCTACTTCCTGCTGCATGATGATGACGATGCGCGGCGTTGGATCCGCGAGTAGGTCGAGTCGTTCGCCGCTCTCGTGCTGGCCAGCCTTAGAGCGGCTGAACCGTTCTACGGCTCCTTCGACGTCGGCAACCTTCCCCTCGCCAAATCGGAATGTTGGGTGGCTTTCGGTCCGCCCGAGTACAAAGGTGTTACGCACCAGACCATATCGCTGGCCGCGGACGGTCTTCGGATTTTCGTGAATACGGAAACGAAGCCGGCCATTGACCATCTCAGAGACGTGCTCAAACGGCGGGAGCCTGAGGCTCGCAGGGCATTACAAACTCTGCACGAATCTTCCGAGTTCGAGTTGATACTGAAGGAATGCATCCAACGCGGGGTGAGGGCGACCGACTATGCCGAACGAGTGCGCCTGCATTCCTCCCTGCTGCTCCCGGAGGCCGGTAGCACGGCTTGGCTGGTGTTCGTCGAAGCGGTTGCAACGATGCGCCGGCCTAATCTGGTGATCGAACGGCTGTTGCCTCCGAAACAACTGATCGGACCCGAGCCGGTTCAGCGGGTCGTGGACATCCTGCGACGCAATCACGCCATCGTGAGCCTGCTGAACGCGTAGTGCCAATCGTAGCTACGCACATGCTATACTGGCCCCAGCGGAATGAATTTTGAGTGGGACGAGAAGAAGGCCGCGCTGAATGCACGAAAGCATGGCGTTGGGTTCCTTTTTGCAACGCGCGTCTTCCTCGACCCAAACCGCTTGGAATGGGCGGACGCACGCGGATCCTATGGAGAGCCCCGATGGATCACCGTCGGTCTGGTCGACGGCTTCGAGATTGCCGTGGCTTACACGCTACGGGGCGATACGATCCGGCTCATCTCCGCAAGAAAGGCAGAGCGACATGAGCGCGAAGACTACTGGAACCGTTAAGTTCACCTTGGACCCCAATCGCCCGCCCAAGCTGACGAAGAAGGAAAGGGCGCGCTTGGCCGGGCTGGCTGACAAGGATATCGACCTTACGGATATACCCGCCACGTATGGCGTTGCCTGGAGCCGGCCGGGTCTATTGATCCCCGAGTCCAACAAACGCCAGATCACCTTGCGGATCGACGCCGACGTGCTCGCATTTTTCAGATCGACCGGTAGCCGCTACCAGACCCGTATGAACCAGGTGTTGCGCTCGTATATGGCTGCTCAGCGGCAGGCGCAAGCGTCCCAAAGGCCCCGCAACTGACACCAATGGCCTGCTGCACGTCAGTGAAGGAAGGCGACCAGATTCGCGTCAAGGTTCTGGCGCTCGAAGGCAACAAGATCAGGCTTAGCCGCAGGGCCGTCCTTCGCCGGCAGCGCGAAAAGAGCGCTCGGCTGGCATGAAATTCGAGATCGTAAGTTCCATATGGAACACGGAGGCCATCGCGCTTGGCCCCGGTGTCCGGGCTCGCTTTTCCTTAATCAGACCTATGGCTGCGGCCGCTGGCGAAAGATGAAGGTACAACCAAAGCCCTTCGGTCTGTGTATCGACAACAACCGCTGTCGGGCGTCGCTGGTGCTCGGCAAGGTTTATTGGATTCTCCCCGGCGCAGCGGCAACAAAGGACGATCTAGTCCGGGTTCTTGATGAAAGCGCCGAAGACTATCTGTACCATAAAGGCCGCTTTGTGTTCGTGAACTTCCCACCGGCGGTTAAGGAAAAGGCTGGCGCGCCCACCTGCAAATCCGGCCACAGGCCACTTCGATCAGGCCTGCTGGGAAAGCCATCAGGGGTTTCGGATAGCGGCTAGCCATAGACCGCGGCCGCCGCGGCCCCCGGGCGCGGTTAGTTTAACCTACTCCTGCCGCAGCACCACATTCGGATCGAGCCGCGAGGCGCGCCGCGCCGGAATATATGCCCCCAGCGCGGCCGCGCCCATCAGCCCCGCCGCAACCACAATCAATAAACTCCAACTGAACGATTGCGCCTGCACGAAGGCCATCACCGGCCGGCTGGCCAGCAGCCATAACACCACGCCGGTCACCGCCCCCGCGCCCGCCAGGATCAATCCTTGCCGCATGACCATGCCGAGCACGCCGCCGCGACCCGCTCCCAACGCCATGCGGATGCCGATCTCGCGCTGCCGCAGTCCCACCGAGTAAGTCATCAGTCCATAGAGCCCCACCAAAGCCAGTACCAAGCCCAACATGCCCAGCCCGGCAATGGCCGTGATGATAATGCTCAGCGTCTTGCGCGCCCGCTGATCGAAGATCTCGTTCATGGTGCGCATGCCGACAATCGGTTGGCCGGGATCGAGGGACCGCACCAGTGCCCGCAGAGGCGCCACCAACTCACCTGGCGCGATGTTCGTATGCAGCAATAGCGTCAAGCCCGTTCGCGGATTCTGTGCCAGCGGCTGATAGATAAAATCGATGGGCGGTTCCACCGGGAAGATATACTTGCTCTGTTTGGCCACTCCCACAATCTGCACTTGTGTCCCACTTACCGTGTTCAACCGCAGGCGCCGGCCCACCGGGTTTTGATTCGGATAATATTTGCGCGCGAATAACTCGTTCACGATGGCTACGCGCGGCGTGTCAGCCCGGTCCGTTTCCTGAAATCCCCGGCCGCGGACAATGGGTATATTCATCACCGGGAAGTAATCGTCGCTTACGGTGCTCGATACGACACTTACTGCTTCGGTGCCCGGCGGTAAACGCACGCCTTCCGGAATCACGCGAATCTCGTCGATAGTTTGCATCATGGGCACCGCTTCGGTAAGAGCCGCATCTTGCGTTCCGGGCAACGCGCGCGCGCTATCCAGCAGCTTCTTGTAAAATTCGCGCGATTGCTCCGGCGTGTAGCGCACCAGTGACGTGTCGAAGTTAGTAGTCAGAATGTGATCGGTCCGGAAACCCGCCGGCGAGGCGAGTACAATCGCCGCGCCCCTGTACGCCTGCGTGGCGAAAACCAGCAACACCAGCGATCCCGCGACTTGTGCAATCACCAACGCATTTCTGCCGAAGAACCGCCGCCGCTTCATATCATCCGACCGGCCGGATTTTAACGCGGGAGTCAGTTGGGGATTGGTGCTGCGCAGCGCGGGCGCCAGCCCGAACAATACCGCGCATATCAGGGATGCGACTAAAGTGAACAGCAGCACGCGTGGTTCGAGGCGGACATCGATCACTATGGGGAGATCGGTAGGAATGGGAATACTGGAAAACAGGTCGGCGCCGGCCTGCGCCACAACGAGGCCCAAAGCCCCTCCCGCCAATGCCAGAATCACGCTTTCTGTCAACAGTTGGCGGATAAGCCGGTAGCGCCCCGCGCCGATGGCCAGCCGGACGGCAATCTCCCGCGCCCGTCCACGCGCCCGGCTCAGCATCAGGTTCATCACGTTGGCGCAAGCGATCAGCAGCACTACCACGGAGAGAGCCAGCAGGATGCCGATCAACATGGCATCCGCCGGGTCCCCCCGCAGGCGTGCCTGAACGTCGGTGGTCATCGTAAGGGAGCAAGTCTTGTTGGTCTCCGGGTACGCTTGCGCGAGTTGCCGGCTGATCACGGCGGCTTCCGCTGAAGCTTGCGCGAGAGTAACGCCGCTCTTCAACCGGCCGTCGACGAACAGGCTCCGGGCGCCACGCCGCTCTAGCATATCGGGCTGCGCCGAAAGCCGCGGGCCCATGGCCATCGGCATATATAGCGCGGCGCGAATCAGCGGGTGCGGCCCGCCGAACCCTTCCGGCGCTACACCAATCACCGTGAAGTTGATGCCGCTAAGCAGGACGCTCTTCCCAATCGCCTCCGGGCTTCCGCCGAATTCCTTCTTCCAGAGGTCGTAGCCCAGGACCACAACCGCATCGCGGCCCTTCACCTGGTCCTCGTCTGGCCGGAAATCGCGGCCCAGTACCGGCCGCACTTCGAGCACCCGGAAATAATCGCCGGTCACCAGGACGCCGAACTTCATTTGCGGAATGGCGTTCTTATCCAGCGCGAAACCGACCGAAAAGAACTGCGCGGCGGCCAATCCTTTGAACGATTTGCTGCGCGCGCGCAGATCCACAAAATCCGGATACGACATATTTGAGTAGTTCGTCAGCCCGGATAAGCTCTCACCGCGCAGTTGTGACTGTACGGCGATGACTTGCCCGGCCCGGGGCACCGCCATCGGGCGCAGCAGCAGCCCGTTGGCCAGACTAAAGATCGCGGAGTTGGCCCCGATCCCCAACGCTAGCGAGACGATCGCCACCAGCGCGAAGCCGGGACTCTTCCACAGGGTACGCAAGGCATACCGGATGTCGGAAAGCATATAGGGGCGCAGGCACGCTCGCTGCCATCCATAAGTGCATGAATGCGCGGGGATGTCGACCGAAAGTGTCCGTTATTGGAAATTGGCTTCGCGGAATCGGACGCGGAAGCCGCATCGCCCTCCGCCAATTCGAATTTGCCGCGGCCCGCGCCGGTGGCGCCGGTGAATGCGCCTTTTTTCATGACCGAACAGCCGCTCTCGATCAATTCCGCGAGGATCGCCGCGCAGTTCACTTTCACGAACGGTCCGGCAGCGACGGGCTGTTCTGATGGATATGCGCGGCGGGCAGTTCCTTGCCCGGACCGGATTCGCCGGTCAACAATACGCGCGCATCCGACCGCGCTGCCATACTGGCCTGCTCGACGGCACGCTGACCCGGCCGGGCTGGCGCCGATCATTTTAGCGCTCGTGCCGACCATCTCGCGCAGGCGTTCGTTTTCCGCGCGCAAACTCGAATCGCTCCAGCGCGTTCTTCACCGCCAGCAGCACCCTATCGCGGCTGAGCAGCTTCTCCAGAAAATCGAATGCGCCGGCGCGCGTGGCTTCCGTCCGCTTGCGGGTGCCGCATCCGGTTACGCCGCGACCTCGATGTAGTCAACTGACGCGCGTGGTTCCGGAATCGGTTCGCCGATCACTCGCATGACCTCGAAGTGCGCGGTCAGCGCCTCCTCGAAATTCCGGCGCGTCTGTTCCTCCGTATCGCCGGCCGCTGCGCACCCCGGCACATCCGGTGAAAATGCGGAGTAGCCGGTGCTCGTCGGTTCGATAACTACTGGAGCTTCGAAGTCATTTTAGACCTGTCCTCCGTTGCCCGGCACCGTGATCAGATGGGCGTATTCGGGATGTTTGAAGTCCCTGTGGCTACACTTTTGACGAATCTCAATCCACCCTGCTGTTCGAGCGCGCGGATTAGCTCGCGCACCTTCATGGGCATGACGGAATTGTATCATTGGCCGCCAGAATATTGAGGCCATGGTCCTTCTGAGAGAAGGTCGCACGGAAAACCTGGCGCCGGACGAACGAGGGATCAATCCGTGTCGAGCTATTCGCCTACCTTGTCGACGCGTCAAACCACGGGGATGCGCTCGGGATCTCCTACGGCGACTTCATGGCGTATTTGCACGAGGCCCCCAATTTCCGCGAGCTCGCAACTTGGAACTACAGGCCCGGCGACACGGCGCATGAGCTTACTACTGCCGAGGCTGTCACTCGCCGCGCAGGCGGGCGAAAGAAAGTTAGCCGATTGAATCCCACGATCGATGCTGCGATGGACAGATTCATATGGCGCGGTAGCGGAGCCTTCGAATCGGCTGCCAACTCATTTACCGATTGGCACCACAGGCAGTTACCGCCGTGAGGGAGGTGAGTGAGGAAGTTGTGCGCATGCCTCCGATCGGGCACTTCATCCAAATGGCGGCATCAGCCAGTTCACTATAACCCCTGACGCGCCGCGCCGCTTCTGCTCAACCCCAGCGCCCGAATCCGCTTATGTAAGTTAGTCCGCTCCATCCCCAACGCCCGCGCGGCGCCGGAGACGTTCCAATTCGATTCCTCCAGCGCGCGCAAAATATGATCGCGCTCGGCCGATTCGCGCGCTTCCTGCACGCTCGAGCGTGGGCCGGAATCGCGCTGGATGCGGATCTCTACTGGGATCGCTTCGCGCGTCAGCCGTTCACCGGGAGTCAGAATCGCCATCCGCTCGATGGCGTTGCGTAACTCGCGCGCATTGCCCGGCCATGGATAACTTTCCAAAATCGGATATACGGAATCATCCAGCTTCTTCTGCTTGAAGTTATTGCGCGTGCAGAAATCGTCGAGAAAATACTCGGCGAGTAACTTGATATCCTGCGGACGCTCGCGCAACGCCGGCACCCGAATAGGCACCACACTTAGCCGGTAATATAAGTCCTCGCGAAATTTACCTTGCTGCACTAACGCACTTAGATCCCGGTTAGTCGCTGAAATCACGCGCACGGCCACCCGGATAATCTGTTCTCCCCCAACTCTGTGGAACTCGCCCTCCTGCAACACGCGCAGCAGCTTGGCTTGCGATGCGCCATGCAGATCGCCGACTTCATCCAGAAAGATGCTGCCGCTATCCGCCAGTTCGAATTTGCCGCGCCGCGCGCCGGTGGCGCCGGTGAATGCGCCTTTTTCATGGCCGAACAGCTCGCTCTCAATCAATTCCGTGGGGATGGCCGCGCAGTTCACTTTCACGAACGGTCCCGCGGCGAACGGGCTGTTCTGATGGATATGCGCGGCGAGCAGCTCCTTGCCTGTGCCGGATTCGCCGATCAACAGCACGCGCGCATCCGACCGCGCCGCCATACTGGCCTGCTCCACGGCACGCTGATAGGCCGGGCTGGCGCCGATCATTTTAGGGCTCGTGCCCACCATCTCGCGCAGGCGTTCGTTTTCCGCGCGCAAGCTGGAATGCTCCAGCGCATTCTTCACCGCCAGCAGCACCTTATCGCGGCTGAGCGGCTTCTCCAGAAAATCGAACGCGCCGGCGCGCGTGGCTTCCACGGCATCCGCGATGGTGCCGTGGCCCGAGATCATCACGGCGGGCGCCGGATTGCCGTTCTGCCGCACGGAGCGCAACAAATCGATGCCGCTGCCATCCGGCAGGCGCACGTCCAACAGAAATACATCGGCGCGCTCGGCGTCCGGATGCGCGCGAAACTCGCGGATGGTGCGGCACACCGCGATCGCATAGCCTTCGCGCTCCAGAATCATGCGCAGCGAACGGCCGATATTCTCTTCATCATCCACGATCAGTATGCGCTTGGATGCCATTCGATTCCACCGGCAGCAGCACGCGAAACGCGGCGCCGCCCAGTTCTCCTTTCACCAGCACGATATCGCCGCCCGTCAGCAGGGCGCCTTTGCGCGAAATAGACAGTCCCAGCCCCATGCCGCCTTTCTTGAAGGAAATGGCAGGCTGAAACAAAGTTTGCCGCATTTGTTCGCTCAGTCCAGGGCCGGAATCATGCACTTCCACCAGCGCGTGGCCATTCTGCAGCGCGGTAATGCCCAAAATGCGCCCGCCCGCGCCCGCCGCTTCGGCCGCGTTTTCGAGCAGGTTGGTCAAGATGCCCTTCACCAGATCCTGATCGGCTATGGCCACCGGCCTCCCCGCGTCCAGCCGTAGTTCGTAAGCCACTTCGGGATGGCCGGTTTTCAGGAACGCGATGCGCTCTTCGAGTATTGCGTTCAAATCCAGCGGCACGGGCAGCACCGGAGGCTCGGCGGCGAATTGCGAGAAGGCCCGGATGCGGCGCTCCAGGCTCTCCACTTCTTCGACCACGATCTGCGCGGCTTGCGCCAGGAAGGCATCGTCGTCATGGCCATAGCGCGCCACCATCTCCTCCACAGTGAGCCGGATGGGCGTAAGCGAATTCTTCACTTCATGCGCCATCTTGCGCGCCAGCGTGCGCCAGCTTGCCATTTGGGTCAGGTAGACCATGCGCTCGGTGGAACGCTGTAACCGCTCCGCCATATCGTTAAACGCGCGGATAGCGCGGCCGATTTCATCATCGCGGCGTTCTTCCACGCGCGCCGCTAGATCTCCCGCGGCAAATTGCGAAAGTCCGGCAGTAAGCTGCTGTATGGGCCGGCTGATGCGATGCGCCAGATAGACCAGCAGCACCAGCGAAATGATCCACACCGATGCCGCCAGCAGCAGCCAGGTATAGGTGAATCCACGCAGCAGATCGCGCGATTGGCGCTTCTCCACGATCTCGCGGGACGAGCGAATTTCGCGCGCCAGCTCATCCATGCCCACGCCGCCCAGGCTCGTGGACCATTGCCAGACATCGCCGCCGCGCCGCGCCAGATAATCGATGCGGTCGCCATCCTGGCCGGACCGGACGAAAGCTTCATCGTCGTCGCTATCGAAGAAATTCTTCACGCTCGCGGGCCATTGAGCCTGGGCGCCCCCGGCGAAGCGCACCGGCTGTAAGCGCCCCGCCAGCGCGTCATTCTTCAACCCATCGCAGGCGCGCTGATACAGTTCCTTGCCGGTGCGCTGCAACGAATGGGACAGGCGATCGAGCTCGCCGGTCGAGGCATAACTTAAGCTGCGGTCGAGTAACGAAAATGTAATCCAGAGAGTGGCGGCGAGGGGGACGAGAGTGGCCGCCAGAAAGATTGCGATCAGCCTGTTGCGCAGCCGGTTCACAACACCCGCGCGGCGCGGCCCACCAGTCTCTTCAGATCGCCCAGGCGCAGCGGACCGGCTTCCGCCATCCAATGCGGCTGTTCGTCGCGCGGACGGCGGCTGAAGATCTCGATCAGGCGCGTCAAGTTCAGACCGGTGTCGCCCATCACCGCCGCTTCGTCTTTCGGCTCCGCCGCCCGCATCTCGAAGCGCAACCAGAACGGGCGATCCTGCGGCAGACCCGTGGAGCTGATGGCCACGTTGTCCAGGCACCAGGCCTCGGCAGCGGCGGCCGTCAAGTGCGCGACCGTGCGCTGGCCCTCGCCCAGCTTCGTGACTGAGAATCGCTCTTCCCACAGGTCGTAACTGAAAACGAAGCGCTCGGGCACGCGCCGCAAACTGCTGTTGAAATGATCGGTGGTGAGGGTTAATTGCGTCAGGAACACCACCGACCCGCCATCTTTCAGCCGGTCGAGCGGCTTGCCCGCCAAAAAATGAATTTGTGGCGCAGCCACATGCAGATCGTCGCCATCCCAGGTAACCGTCAGACTTTCCGCCGCCGCGAGATTGGATAGAGGTAGAGCCACACCGGCCAAAAGCCAGCGTCTGCGGCTGATTTTAACCCCTTCCTTACGGGAGGGGCTGCCCCCGTGGCGTCTTTCGGAATGCTTCAAAATTGCTTCTGGCTCGCGCCTATCAATAATTCATACCTACCATGAAGACCGGCTCGATGTGGCCTTCCCGGATCGGAAACGCCAACGCGGCATACGTATTGTTCTGCCGGATTCCTATGCCCAGCGAATGCCGCAGAACCGCGGGCTGTCCCTGATCCCATATTGCCCCACTATCATAGAAAACGTCGAAGAGGCGGTACCGGTACTCCACCGTGTTGTGCACCAGCCGGTCCCCGCCCAACGGATCGATTTCAGAGAAATTCCATCCGCGGAGCATGGTGCTGTTACCTAGTATAAAACGTTCGAACAGGGGCGCTTGGCCGGTGATTGCGCCGGCGGTCAGGTCGTCGTACACTTGGCTGCGGCCCCAGGATATGACGTATTGCACGTCGCTCAGGTGACGCATATAGGCAAAATCGCTGCCGAGAAGGTTGGTGGCCGCGCGCAGGCTGTAGCCTGCGTCCCATTCCTGCTGATTGGCTGAGGAGCCTTCCACGCGGCGATGATAGCGCAGAGTAGTCACCATCGCGTTAGCGGACTCCATCCGCGCGGCCGGAAATTCGGGTTGAAACCGTTCGAAACTGGCGCCCACCGAGAGATTCACATCGCCGGGCGATCCTTTGGCCAGCAGGAACGTTAAAACAGGTTGGATATTCTCGCGATTCCGGTATATTCCGGAGGTGCCGCTGGCCGCACCCGCCTGATCGAGCGCGTTGACCGTGGCTTGGCTCCATTCATCCTGATAACTTTCGAAATCCAGGCGGAAGCGAATGCGGTCGCTCTCCAGGCGCTTGTCTTCGTAGCTGGCCACTATGCCGGTATATCGCTCGGCCAGGTTATCGCCATCGCTCACCGCGCCTACGGTGAGGGCTTGCCACCCGATGGATGCCGTACCTTCCACCAATCCGCTGAAACCGCCTTCAGTGCGGTAGACCAGTTTCGGCACCGAGGCTACGAATTTGGCGGGTGTGCCGCGGATATCGAAGATCACGCGGACATGTTCGGGTGTCTGCCCGCGCAGCAGGCGATGGGTAACGGCCCGGACATGCAACTCGCGCCGGATGCGGACTGCCAGATCATCGAGCGCGGCCGGATTCAGCTTGGAACCAACCAGCCGGGACAATTCGCTGCGGAGCCCTGTACTGATGCCCGACGGGCCGTCTCCCGCTATGTCCACGCTTTCGACCGTGTAACGGGTGTTTACGTTGAGGTCCTGTTCCGGACTGCCCGCCAGGAGTACGGAGCAACAAATGATCGAGAGGACGCCGGCTAGCGCCGCCGCCGTGGGGCCGACGATCATTTTGGGTCGTCTGCCGGCCTTTGCGAACGACAGGCCATGCAAAACGATGGCCTGTCTCACCTGACTTGGCGCCCCGGCGAATCTCATGCGCGCGGGCATTGCAGGCTGTTAGCCAAAAACAAGTTGCTGAAATCGAACGGGTTAAATAAATGAGGGCTGTGATTGTGATTCACAGGTGTGTGAGGATCACTTTTGGCGTCCCGGTACGTCCCGGAATGCGCGATAAATAATACTTCAGGGTGCCTTAGAGGGCCTTGGCCAGTTCCGCGCCGAAAGCCGTCTTGGGTGCTGCATCTTTGCCGCGTCTCGGCCTACGGCCGTTGCGCTGCTGCTGCGGACGGTCAGAGGCCGCAACCTTGTTGTCTTTTCCTTTGGAGGGCTGCGCCGGGTTGGCCCGCAACAGCCGGTCTTCCAAAGGTGCCCGATCGAAGCGGCGGATGATCGCCTGCATCTCATCGGCAGTGGGTGCTTCCACAAAAGCGAAGCCCTTGGACTCTTGTGTTTCGTGATTGCGGATGACTTTAACCGAATCCGCGACCAGATTCTCGGCGGTCAGCCACGCTTTAATATCGTCTGCGGTAACCCATATGGGCAGGTTGCCTAGAAAAACAGTGAAATTCATTCAGTGATTAGTTCGCTCCGTTGGTTGGAATGGTGGCACTTCAAGGAAGGATGCCATTTAGATAGTAACAGAACCGGGCCGTACAGCGCAAACCAATTTAACGCCGGTGAACGCAATTCTTTTTTCGCGCCCGCCACAACATCCATCCCAGTACCGCCGAAGCGATCAGGGCCAGAATCATCCAACTGAAATCGCCCAGAACGTCATCCAATTCGAGGACGCGGTCGCTGAAGATGCGGCCCAGGGAGATGTAAAGCGCTGCATCCACCGCTTGGCCGAACACATCCCAACAGAAAAAACTCAGCCATTGATATTCGGCGATCCCGCTGGCCAGATTCACCACCGGACTGAGCGGCGTCACCAGCCAGCGGCTTAAGAAAACACCGGGACCGCCCCACCGGCGGGCGTGCGCTTCGGCTTTGGCCATGCGCTCAGGGCCTCCCAGGAAATGCGCGAACCGGTCGACTAGCCTGGCGCCGCCCCAGCGGCCGATGCCATATCCGATCTGGTCGCCAAGCACCGAGCCGGTGGCGGCCAGCGCGATCGCCAGCCACGCCGGTATGACACCTTGCGCTGCTAATGAACCTGTAACAATGAGCAACAGCGTGATCGGCAACGGCACCCCGATGGACGCAATGGTCACGATCACGAAGAGCGCAGGAGAGCCATATTGCGACAGCGCCGACAGAATCTGTTCCCGCATCAGGGCGACTGGCTCCTGCCGGGTTCAAGCGAGGGATGCTTGTGGCCCGCCTGCTCGAGGGCCCGCTCCACCTCGCGTATGAGGTCTTCCACCGGACGGCCCTGCTCGCGCGCGATGACGCGCAAAGGCCGGCGGTCGTGCGGCCGCGGCTCGATCCCCAGCGCGTGAAACAGAATGTCTGGCCGAACGTGATGCGTGTGGGCGATGAACGGAATGCTCATCCAGGGGCGGATCGGCTCGTTTTCAAAGCGCAAGCGCCGCGCATAGCGCCCCGCGCGGAACGCGAAAATGAATGTACCGGCGATGGTCACGCAAAACGCTACCGCCAGGATGAGAATTCGCGAGGGCCGCTGCACGATTCCATCATAACCGGGCCTTCCGGGATGCAGGCCTGCTATTCCGCGGCTCCTCCGCGTCTTGCGCCCGACGCGAACCGCCGCGCTCCCTCGATGCTCTCCCCGCTTTCGAGCACCGCCAACCCACGCCGAAATTCGTTGCGCATCGCGTCATCGGTTGTGAGGCCCCACTGCTCATAGCAGGAGAGCCGGTCCGACCGCATGCAGATCTGCGGAAAACTCCCAATGGTGCGCGCCAATTCCAGCGCGACTTCGAGCGCTTTGCCAGGTTCTGCCACACGGTTTGCCAAACCCATCCGCAGGGCTTCCTCTCCCGAGACCCCGCGTCCGGTCAGGATCAAATCAAGCGCATGGCTCTGCCCGATCAGCCGCGGCAACCGGATGGTCCCCATATCGATCAGCGGCACTCCGAAGCGCCGGCAATAGACTCCCAAAGTGACGTCGCGCGCCACCACGCGCAGATCGCACCACAGCGCCAATTCGAGTCCGCCCGCCACGGCATGCCCTTCGACGGCGGCGATCACGGGCTTTGAAAGCAGCATCCGCGTGGGTCCCATGGGACCATCGCCCGTCTCGCTCAGCTCGTTCACTTGCCCGGCGGCGATGGCCTTCAGATCCGCGCCCGCGCAGAACGTCGAACCTGCGCCGGTCAGCACCGCCACGGACAGCGAATCGTCGGTGTCGAAACGCCGGAAGGCGTCCGCCAGGGCCGCGGCAGTCGCGGTGTCCACCGCGTTACGCACGTCCGGCCGATCGATGGTCACGATCCAAATTGAATCGTCTTTAGACGTCTTAACGCATGGCATCTTCGTCACTGCGTCACCGCTGTGGACCGGTCATAAAGGCCCGCATCATCGATACCTTGGGCGATGCGGCGCAGGCTTGCACGCGGTCTTCCCTACGCTGCCGGCGATCGAGGAACTGCTGAAGCGCGTCCTCGACGAGCTGGTTTTGGTCGCGACACCGGGCCGCCGCACCTTCTTCTTCGACGCGTTGTTGCGTCGCCGGGGACCGCAGCTTCATCGCCGCGAAACCAGCCGCACCCGCCGGGACTCCGCCAGCGGCAGGTCCGATATCGCCTCATCCACGATGGCGGACTGCTCTTCCTGATGCCGGCGCCCCGAACCTGTGGCGGGACTGGCGCTTTCGACGCGCCCCACGTAGCGCAGTTCGCGCCCGCTGGGCGAGAGCAGCGGCTGCAATCGATCGTGAATGAAGTGCCACGGTCCCATGTTGCGCGGCTCTTCCTGCGCCCAGACGGCTTCAGCCGTCAGCGGATAGCGCAGCAGCGCATCGTTCGCTTCGCTTTCGGCGAAAGGATACAACTGCTCGATGCGCACCAGCGCCACATGATTCGCCTGCTTCGATTCGCGCGCGGCGAGCAGATCGTAGTAAATCTTGCCCGAGCAAAACACCACGCGCGTGACTTGTTCGGGATCTACGCCGCCATCCGCCAGCACTTCGCGGAAGCCGCCGCTGGTCAACTCGGCGACCGTCGAAACGGCTTTGGCATGCCGCAGCAGGCTCTTCGGCGTAAAAATCACCAGCGGTTTGCGCACGCCGCGCCGGTCGGATCCGCCATACATCTGGCGGCGCAGCAGATGGAAATACTGCGCGGGCGTGGTGCAGTTGGTCACCTGGATGTTGTTGCCCGCGCACAAAACCAGAAAGCGTTCAATGCGCGCGCTCGAATGCTCCGGCCCCTGCCCTTCAAAGCCGTGCGGCAACAGCATTACCAGGCCGCTGGGCTGTCCCCATTTGGATTCCGCGCTGGAAATGAACTGGTCGATCAGGATCTGCGCGCCGTTGGCGAAATCGCCGAACTGCGCCTCCCACAGCACCAGCGTCAGCGGATCGGCCACGCTGTAGCCGAATTCAAAACCGAGCACGGCATACTCGCTGAGCGAGCTATCGAACACATCGAAGCGCGCCTGATCGGGCGAGACGTGCTGTAGCGGGGTGTACTTGTGCGCGCTCTCGGAATCCACGAACACCAGGTGCCGCTGGCTGAAAGTGCCGCGTCCCGAATCCTGGCCGCTGAGGCGCACCGGCGTGCCCTCCAGCGCCAGCGTGCCGAACGCCAGCGATTCGCCGAAGGCCCAATCGACGGGACCGCCCTTTTCAATCGCATCGCGCCGCCGCTCGATGAAGCCGCGCAGCTTGGGATGCAAATGAAAATTCTCCGGGAAGTGGGTGAGCGCGCGGATGACGCGATCGATGGTCGCCTTATTCACCGAGGTACGCGGGCAGAAGGTGACAATATCCTCGTTTGGCACCGCGGCCAATTCCTGCGGCTGAAAACGTTCGCTACTCTTCTCGGAAGAATCATACGCCGCCGCCAGACCCTGCGCGAAAGCCTGGCGCATCTGGGTGACTTCTTCGGCGCTGAGCACACCCTCGCGCGCCAGCCGCTCGCCATAAAGCTTGCCCACAGGGGGATGCTCTTTGATCTTGCGATACAGAATCGGCTGCGTGTAACTCGGATCGTCGGCTTCGTTGTGGCCGTGGCGGCGATAGCAGAACATATCGATGACCACGTCCTTCTTGAACTGCTGCCGGTAATCGAAGGCGATCTGCGCCACGCGGATGGCGGCTTCCGGATCGTCGCCGTTCACGTGAAAAATAGGCGCCTGTACGCCGCGCGCCACGTCGGTCGAATAAGGCGTGGAACGCGCTTCATCGGGCAGTGTAGTGAATCCGATTTGATTGTTAATGATCAGATGGATGGTGCCGCCCGTGCAATAACCATCGAGCTGCGAAAGATTGAGCGTCTCGGCCACCACGCCCTGGCCGGCGAAAGCCGCATCGCCGTGGATGAGCAGCGGAATCACGCGCTCGCGCTGCTGGTCGCCCAGGCGATCCTGCTTGGGACGCACGATGCCCTCCACCACCGGATCGACCGCTTCCAGATGGCTGGGATTCGGCGAGACCGCCACCAGCACCTCGCGGCCTTCTTGAGAGCGATACACGCCGCGCGCTCCCAGGTGATATTTCACATCGCCGGAACCTTGCGTGCTGGCGGGATCGAGCTCGCCTTCGAACTGCGCGAAGATCTCGGCCACCGGCTTGCCGACCACTGTGGTGAGCACGGTCAGGCGGCCGCGATGGGCCATGCCGATCACCACTTCATGCACGTTGCCGCCCGCCGCGCGCTCGAGTAATTCGTCGAGAATCGGAATGGCGGTTTCCGCGCCTTCCAGCGCGAACCGTTTCTGGCCGACGTAGCGTGCGTGCAGAAAATGTTCGAACTCTTCGGCCTTCAGCAAGCCTTGCAGAATGCGCATGCGGGTCTCCTCATCAAGCGGCCAGTTGTTCGCCTGCGGCTCCATGCGATGCTGCAGCCAGCGCTTCTGGTCCGGATGCTGGATGTTCATGTACTCGCATCCGATTTTGCCGCAGTAAGTCTGGCGCAGCGTTTCCAGGATTTCGCGCAGCGTGGCCACCGGCTTGGGGCCGTGCTCGCCCATGGCTTCGCTGAGGCTGCCGGTGAGGAATTCGCGGTCCAGATCCCAGATAGTGAGGCCGTAAGTGGAAGGATCCAGCTCCGGATGATTGGGCGGCTCGCTGCCCAGCGGATCGAGATCCGCGATCAGATGGCCGCGCACGCGATACGCGTTGATAAGCTGCAGCACGCCCGCTTCCTTGGCAATTTCGGCCGTGCGCCCGCTCGCGCCCGGAAGCATTACGTGACGATCGGGTTCCCAACGCACCGGCTGGTGCGGCATCTTCAGATGCGCGAAGATCTCTTCGTAGAAGCCGTCATTGCCATCCAGCAGGGACTGCACCTTGCCCAGAAACATGCCGGATTCCGCGCCCTGAATGATGCGGTGATCGTAAGTCGAGGAAAGCGACATTACCTTGCTGATGCCCAGCATCGATCTGGTTTCAGGCGCCGCGCCCTGATACTCGGCGGGGTAATCGATGGCGCCGGCGGCGATGATGGCGCCCTGCCCCGCCATCAAGCGCGGCGTCGAAGCCATGGTGCCGACGGTACCGGGATTGGTCAGCGAGATCGTGGTTTCGGCGAAATCGGCGGGCATGAGCTTGCCCTTGCGCGCGCGGTCCACGATGTCGTCGAAGTTGGTGACGTACTGCGCGAAATCGAGCGCGCCGGCGTTCTTGATGTTGGGCACCAACAGATTGCGGCCGCCGTCCTTGCCCGCCACATCCACCGCGATTCCCAGGTTGATTTGGGGATGCACGATGCGCGCGGGGTGCCCGTTCACTTCGCCGTAAGCGTGATTCAAGCCGGGAA
>Ga0335074_10005229_pt1 | contig 17953 bp, 11 predicted proteins | sample Lox_Sample_23_FD_206715 | JGI IMG/M metagenome (GOLD analysis project Ga0335074, IMG submission 206715) | Soil microbial communities from Loxahatchee National Wildlife Refuge, Florida, United States - Lox_Sample_2.3 | ecosystem: Environmental > Terrestrial > Soil > Wetlands | place: USA... | reverse complement strand
TTCGACTTATTGTTGTTGCCGAACCGCGGTCATGGATTCGGCGGCGAGCCGTATATGGTGCGGCGGCGGTGGGATTATTTCGTGAGATATTTGCTGGGCGCGGAGCCGCCCAAGGAGTACCAGTTGAAGCCGCCTGCGGGCGGTGGGCGTGGCGGCGGGGAGTAAAATGCGAAAGTCAAGGCTCACGCTCAATGTAGATCCAAAGGTTATCGCGAGGGCAAAACGGTACGCCAAGAGGAGCGGCGTTTCTCTGTCCGCGATGGTTGAGGTGTACCTATCCAAGGTCGTGTCGCCCCCGCCAGTAGAAGATCTCCCTCCTATTCTGCGGTCGCTCCAGGGGATTCTCAAGAAAGCGCCGAGACAGCGCCTGCGGATCTCGGGGGCGAAACGCGGAAGCGGGCGGGATGTGAGCTGGCAGCACGACAAGTATTTCGGGGCCGATTCCTAAATAGGTGGCCGGTAAGGCGCCTACTCCTGGCCGGTACATGAGCTCGGTGCAACTTCGCTAGCATACGGTGACCGGATTGTGATCTTCAAGGAAAAGGGGCTCAACTTTCCCAAGAATTTTCAGAGTATTGGGTACATCGAGTTTGAGGCGAACGACATCCAGGCGCGCACAGCCGACCTACTCAAGGAGCTAATAGGATTTGCTCTGGTGCGGGTCACACCGACATAGGAATGGCGCTCACCGTGAGCGGCGCTCGTGCCGAGTCGGCGATTCGACCTGATTGGTCGCAGGCGCCGGCGTTTAAGCCGTCAGTCCCCCGAAACGGTTTCGTACTCCCGAACTGGCGCGGGCTTCGATGCAGCTAGCGCACCCACGCTGACGTGGATGGTCGGCATGGCGCCGGTCTCGAACGATTCGCGCACCTTGCTTTCGTTCTGCTGCCGCTCGCGTATAAGCTGGCGACGCAGGCGCGCTTCGAACTCGGCCATCTGCTCGTCGATGCTCTTCACCTTGTTCTTATTCGCCACTATGTCTTCGCGATAGCGCTTCAGGAAGTAACCTATGGTTTCCACGCGAATCCTGATGGAACCGGTCGGCTTGTTTTCATCGATATCCTTGAAGCAGAAGTACGGCGTGCCGGAGTGCTCGACAACCTCTTCGACCACCGTATAAATAGGTGCATCGTGACCGCACTTGAAGCTCGATAACTCCAGCGCGACCAGGTTAGGATGCCTGGCGGTGTACTTAGCCGCCCACACTTTGCGCGACGTGTTCTCGCTATAAGAGTTCTTCCACACGTCGTCTATGTTCATGGGGTGCGGGATCTCGCCCGACTCTACCTCCGGCCCGAACAAACGCCAGACGATATCTTCATCGATGGGCAACGAGTCTTCGGTGAAGACCGGATAACCGAGCTTCTGGAACTCTTCCAGGATTTCGTGATTCACGCCAGGGTCATTATGATAAGGCCGCCCCAGCACCACAACGCCGAGCCGATCCTCGCGCTCAAGTTGCTCCAGTACCTGCCGAGCTTCACCGCGAATGGTGACATTCGCATAGTAATCGAGCGCGCGATAGCCTTCTGCAATGGCGCGCGCATTCTCCTCCGGCGACAGTCCGAAGATGTCTTTGAACTGTTCGAGCATCTGGCGCTCAAAGACGTCGGGCTTCGAAATATTGACGAAGGTATCGAGGAACTGGACGCCCTTCTCTTTGAATAAGTCGCCTTCCTTGGTAAACGCCGCCTTTACTGCAGCCGGCGTAGTCGCGACAGTAGGGCAAGAACGGCTGGCCTGCACGCCATGCAGATCACTGGTCAGGCAGTCGATCATCGGGAAAAAGATGATATCGAGCGGCTTCTTCGCGTGAGCCACAAACAGCAGGTTATGCACATGCGGGATGCCGAGCTTCGAAGGAAAGCAAGGATCGATGGCGCCGCGCTTGGCGCCTTCTTTATAAAGCTGCTCGCTGGTGAAATCCGAGTAAATGATATTTTCAGCTTTGATTCCGAGCGATGCGAAGTAGCCCGTAAATACCGGCGTCATCGAGTACATATTGAGGACACGCGGCATGCCGATGCGGATCTGCGCGCGTTTCTTCATTAACTCGACACGCTTCTTGGCCGATGACGTCAGCAGGAACCTAGGCAGCGGATCGGCCACCAGCGGCACATCCGGAACACGAAAGACCGCGCGGGCGGATATCTCGACGAAGTTAGGATTGGCTGCCTTGATCTTATCCAGGCTGCCCTTGATCTGGCGCATGTCGTCAACATTTTCCACCGTGCCTTTCTCGCAGGTGGCGATGATCAAGCGCTGCGATCCAAGTTCCAGCGGAACCTTGGTCTTCACCGGAGGTTTGTAGTCCGGATTCAGCACCGTGGTCTTCACATCGATGAATGTGCGCAGGCACTTATTCTTACAGAAGTAACACCGGGTGGATTCATTGCGCGTGGTCTTATAACTGATCTTCGAAAGCGCATCCATTCCGATGAAGGTGGTTTGGCGGCCATTATCCCAAAGCCTGCCCGCTTCAAGCGCCGAACCGATGGCGCCCGCTTCGCCGCAATGCTCGTGCACGATCACTTCGGCCGGCACATCCTTGCCCTTGAATCGAGACTCGATGAAATCCACTTGCGCCTTGACTGCGGCTAAGTTGTACTGTGTTCCGCCCTGCAGCAGGAAGCGGCGGCCGATCGCCGATAGGTTCGGGATCTGCGAAACATATAGCCAGATGTTCTTGGGCAGCACGTTGCACAGTCCGGCCATGATTTCTTCGGGCTTCCAACCCTGCCGCTGAAAATCGACGATATCGGACTGCATGAAGACCGCGCAGCCGTAGCCGAATTGCGGAAATCCGGTGGCGCCGAAGGCTGTGTCCGCATATTGCTCCACCGGCACATTAAAGCCTTGCGCGGTGGATTGCAGGAAATATCCATTGCCCGCCGAGCACTGCGTATTGAGCTTGAAATCCTTTACGCGGCCGTCCTTCAAGATGATGATTTTGATATCCTGGCCGCCGACGTCGCAGATTACATCCACGTCGTCGTAGAAATGCAGGCCGGCTTGAGTATGCGCGACAGTTTCCACCAAGGCGGCATCCGCGCCGACCACATCCTTGAGGATGTCTTTCGCGTAACCTGTCGTCCCGACGCCTAAGACCTTCAGCGTGGCGCCCTGCTCGGCAATCTGTCTCTCGAGCTTGCCCATCACATCGATGGTGTCTTCGATAGGATTGCCTTTGGAGAGCTGATAAGTCTTTGCCAGGATGCGGCGCTCTTTGTCTTTCGAGAGTAGAACGGCCTTAGTGGAGGTAGATCCGCCGTCGATACCTACAAAACCTTCCACTACCTCTCCCGGCTGGAAGGTTGCGGGGACAAACTTCTTGGGGCGGTATTTGTCTTTGAAGCGCGCCAGGTCATCTGCATCCTTAGCCAAGCCGCCGTTGCCGCCGCGCTTGGCCTTCTCTTCTTCGCGGCCAACGGTGACATACCATTCGAGCTTCTCCCAGCCAAGATACTGGCCGACTGTGGCATCCTCGGTCTTGCCAAACTCGACAGATCCTATAGCAGCGAAATACTGGGCGTTATCCGGTGTGCGGATCAAGTCCTCGGGCGGCACACCCGCGGGCAGTTCCGTACCGCGCTCCTCCCAAATCTTCGGGATATTATGCTTCCAGCAATCCCGCATGCCCTTGATGTAGCAGTTAGGACCGCCTAGCAATAGCACCACCGGCAACAAAGTATTTCCCCGGGTAAGTACTGACAGGTTCTGCATCACGATAGCTTCAAACAACGAAGCCATCAACTCGTCGGGAGGCACACCCATCTTCTGCAGACCGTTGATATCGGTCTCGGCAAACACACCGCACTTGCCGGCCACGGGATGCAGCTTTACGCCCTTATAGCCCATCTGGCAGAGCTGTTCCGCGGGAATGCGTAGCTTGGCATTGATCTTATCGATGACCGCGCCGGTGCCGCCTGCGCACTTATCGTTCATGGACGGCAGCTTCTTCTTACGGCCTGTTTCGGGATCTTTCTTGAAAATGATGATCTTGGCGTCCTGGCCGCCGAGTTCAATCACCGATCCGCATTCGGGATATAGCTTCTCGACCGCCAGAGAAACCGCATTGACTTCCTGGACAAACTTAGCGCCCAGAAACTTCGCCATGCCATTTCCGCCGGACCCGGTGATGAAGATCCGTGAACGACCCGCTTGAAATCCGTCAACCTCGGTCTCGAAGCGCTTCAGAAACTCAAGCACTTTTTCGGGCTGCTTGGTATCGTGACGCTGGTAGTCCGACCACACAATCTGATCGGTGGCCTGATCCACCACCACTGCTTTCACGGTAGTGGAACCGACGTCCATGCCGATGAAGAATTGTTTGTCCATGAGATCCTCGCGCTTACTGGACCGCCAATGCTTCTTCCGGCTCGCGCGCGGCGGGCGCCAGGCCTTCTTTCTTCATCTGCTCCGCGATATGCAGGACGAAGTTCGCCGCGCCGCCGATCACGCCCTTGGTGTGCGGCACATGATATAGCGGACGTTTCGATTCCGGATGCGCTTCCACCCACGCGCGGCACTCGTCCATGGTCAAACCGCTGCGTTCCAGGACTTCGGCCATTTCCTTCTTGGCTTTGTTCTTGGCTTCGCCCAGCGCCATCTGCACGCGCGAGTGCGCGTTGATCTCGCCTTCTCCCGAGGTTTCGATGGGCAGATAGATCATGTCTTTGTAGTTCGATACCACCGCCGACTGAGCGCCGTCGGACTGCGTGGACGGCATGCAGCCGAAAGGCTTGACTGAGAGCACCATGTGCGCCAGGTCTTTATTCGAGTAGTAGATGTTCTTGGCTACTTCTAAGTGACCCTCACCGCCGCCGGCGCGCGAGTTATAGAACGGATGACCCAGCCGCTGCAATTCATACTGATCGGCCAGGTGATGCGCGACATCGCCGAGCGCTCCTACGATCTTGTGATACTCGTTCTTGAAGATAGCTTCCGCCAGTTTCAATTTAGCTACTTTATTGCGGAAGCTCCATTCGATCTTGGCGCGCTTATCGAGACGCCAGAGCGGCGGCAAAACGGCGCCTTCTTCGAGCCCCTTGAAGTCCTTGTATTTCTGCACCACCTGGTGAATCATGTACATGATCCACGTGCCGATAGGTTCCACTAGCACTTGCGCGCCCTCGCGCTGCAGGAAATTGAACATATTGAAGTTGCCATCGCCCTCGGTGGTCTGCGCCCAGAATTCGCCGGTAATCTTCACGATGGGCTTCACGCGCAGCCGGTCGATTTCAATCTCGTTGAACATAGTCCGGCAGCGATGCAGCGCCGGAATATAATCCTCGCCCTTCAACTGATTGACGAACTTACCGATATACTCCGCGGTATCTTTGAATCCACCCAGATATTTGACTAAGCTGTCACCCAGCGTCCAGGGCTGCTTCTTGCGGAAGACTTCGTGCATGTAGTCCATCATCTGGTCGAGCTTCTGGTCAGTCTCGCCCGGGTTCACCTCATAGGGCCGCAAGGCATAGGCCACCTCGTTCAGCACATCTCCGCAATTGAGCGCGTTCAAGATGCCCAGGAAGAAATCCAGGTTCATCTCCAGGCCGGCTTCGGCGTCAGACTGGCTTAATCCGCCGGATTGTTGGAACAGCAGCACGCGGAATCCATCGAAGCCCGCGTTGCGCAATGCCAGCCGGTATTCGGCTTCGTACATGCCGAAGCGGCAGGGTCCGCAGGCGCCCGCGGTGAAGAATACATAGCGGTCGATAATTTCCTGCTTAGTAAGTCCCTGTTCTTCGAGAGATTGCAAATATTGCACTAAGTTACCGACGGTAAAGTAAGTCGGATTACATTGGCCATTGTTGCCGTACTCTTTGCCGGTCTGAAATGCGCGCACATTGGGCGTGGGCACGGCTTCGGCCAGGTAGCCGAGACCTTCGAGCGCGCCGTGCACGAGTTTTTCGTGTTTCCAGGTAAGTCCGCCGAATAACAGCGTGGTGTGTCCACGTTGCTCTTTGGTGAAGGGACGCTCCACCGGACGTTTGAACTGGTGCAGTTCGCGTTTGGTCAAGCCGGCTTCGCGCTCCAGACGCGCGCGCTCCTCGGCCAGGCGTTTTTGAATGATATCTTCGATGCCGGTATCGATCTGGACCAGACCGGCGGATACAGTGGGTTTCGGTTCAAACGGCTGCGTGCTCATAATGTCCCCTCACTTACGGGCGGGCAGGGACACCCCTCCCGATGGAGCTATCTTCCCGCGTTAAGCCATTGGAAATAAAGCCACCTGCATCGAATGGTGGGTTTTTCAGCAGGAATGGCGCGTATGGCGGGTGAGCGGCGGGTACGGATTGTTACGGAAGGTTAACCGCGTTTCCCGGGGACCCGCAGCGACAGCAGGTAATCCTGCACGATCTTTTCTTTCCGAATGGCACTCCAACCTGCAAATGCATCGGAGGCCAGCCCGATTTGCGCCTCGGCGCCAGAGGGAGTCAGCTCGAACGATGGTTTCTTACGCTCCCGGCGTGCTAAATGATTTGCTTGTTCCAGCAAATCACGGGCAAGGATCAACCCTTCGACCAAGCCGGCTCCTTGATCCTGGCCTGTTCCGACCGGCTTCCATAGTTATAGTAGAAGAGGAGATCAGGCGCTAGTGGCTCGAGTTGCGCGGAGAGCACTGATTCGACGCGCCTGGCACTTTTCGAAGCCGCGATCGGCGGGCAGCCTCGTCGGACAGCATTGATGCGAAAGAAAACCGCGTGGTCGCCGCTCCAGTCAGACTCTATGGAGTAGCGAATCCACTGGACGTCGGGGGCAAACTGCGTGGCGACGTCGTGGACGATCCTGTCGATGTGTTCCCGCACGCCGGCTGAAGGCGTTGTCGTAGCAATGCCCCTTTCCTAACGATACTGCGTTCACCCGCATTGCGCCGCTCCGCCAAATACGATAGCCTCTCATTTCATGGCCAAGCACTCAGCGGACGCCGCGGTCGTCGGCGCGGGGATTCTCGGCCTGGCGCACGCCTACGCCTTGGCGCGTTGCGGACACTCGGTCACCGTTCACGAACGCAACCCGCGGGCCGCCGGCGCTTCTGTGCGCAACTTCGGCATGATCTGGCCGATCGGACAGCCCGCCGGCCGCATGCATGAAATGGCGTTGCGCAGTCGGGAACTGTGGGCCGAGGTTTTGGATGCGGCGCGCATAACCTATTTCCCCACCGGTTCGTTGCATGCGGTCTATCGCAAAGACGAAGCCGATGTGGCGCGCGAGTTCTGCGAAATCGCCCTCGCGCACGGCTACGAATGCGCATGGCTGGAGCGAGACGCGGCTCTCGATCACAGCCACGCGCTACGCCCCGAAGGCCTTTTAGGCGCGATCTGGAGTGCCACGGAAATCACCGTCGATCCGCGTATCGTGCTGGCGCAACTCCCCGGATTTCTGGCCGAGCGATACGGAGCCCGGTTTTGCTGGAACCACGCTGTCACCGATGTCAGTGCACTGGCAGCCGATGCCGTGATCGTTTGCACTGGCCATGACTTTGAAACGCTCTATCCCGATATGTTTCGCGCGAGCGGAGTTACTCGATGTAAACTCCAGATGATGCGCACTCGTCCGCAGCCGGGAGGTTGGCGGTTAGGTCCCGCGCTGGCGGCCGGACTTACGTTACGATTCTATGAATCCTTTCGCATTTGCAGTACGCTTCCCGCACTCGAACGACGCATCGCCGCCGAGACGCCTGAATATGACCGCTGGGGCATTCACGTGCTCGTCTCGCAAACCACCGCGGACGAACTGACCATCGGCGACTCGCACCAATATAGCGCCGCCATCGATCCTTTCGATTCGACCGGGATCGACGATCTCATTCTGCAGTATGCGCGCGGATTTCTGGCCGCGCCCGATTTGGCCATCGCGCAACATTGGCATGGCGTTTACGCCAAACACCGGGATCAGCCGTATCTGTCGCTGTCTCCCGAACCCCACGTACGCGTGGTAACCGGCGTCGGCGGAGCCGGCATGACGCTCTCCTTCGGACTCGCCGCACAGACCGTGCAGGAGATGGGACTCTGATGGGCCACGTTACCGCCGTGGTTTTCGACTGGGCCGGCACCACCGTGGACCATGGCAGCCTGGCGCCCGTACGCACGCTCGAAAAGCTTTTCGCCGGCCGCGGCATGCCCGTTACGGAAGACGAAGTTCGCCGCGACATGGGGATTCACAAAAAAGATCACATCCGTGAGTTGTTGCGCATGAAGCGCGGCGCGGCGCCGAAAGAGAGCGAGGTCGAAGATCTATTCGCCGCGTTCGTCCCCATGCAGATGGATTGCCTCATCGCGTATTCGGCCGTAATTCCCGGCGTGACGGCAGTGGCAAAGGAGCTGCGCGCGCGCGGCATCAAGATCGGCAGCACCACTGGTTACACGCGCCGTATGCTTGACGTGCTGTTGACTCTCGCCGCCGCCGAAGGCTATGTGCCCGATTGCGCGCTGTGCCCTGAAGATACCATCGCCGGGCGGCCGTTTCCCTGGATGTGCTATCTTGCCGCGACCAAGATGGGCACTTATCCGATGCACACCATGATCAAAATCGGCGACACCGCCAGTGATATGCAGGAGGGCATCAACGCCGGCATGTGGACCATAGGCATCGCGCGCACGGGCAACATGCTCGGACTTTCCGCCGATGAACTGGCTCCGCTCAGGCCGGCGGCGCAGAAAGTGCTGGTGAACAGCGCGCGCGCCAAACTGTGCGATGCCGGCGCACACTACGTGGCCGATGCCGTGGCCGATTGCCTGCCGGTGGTCGAAGCCATCGAGCAACGCCTGGAAAAGGGAGAGCGCCCTTGAGCCGCCGCTTGGCGTTTTGGCAGGCACTTACCATCGTATTACTCTTTGTTGGCTATGCAGGTTACTATCTGTGCCGCTCCGACTTATCGGTCAGTATGCCGCTTATCATCGATGAGTTAGCGGCGCACGGATTATCGCCCGATGAAGCTAAGATCCGGCTGGGCGCTGTTACTTCCATCGCCGTGCTGGCTTATGCGATTGGTAAGTTCTTTCTGGCCGGGATGGCCGACTTTCTGGGCGGCAAGCGCAATTTCTTGGTCGGCATGGGCGGCTCGATTCTCTTCACGTTGATGTTTTCGCTGGCTGGCGGATTGCCTGTGTTCACCTTGGCCTGGATCGGCAATCGCCTGGTGCAATCGGGCGGCTGGGCAGGGATGGTGAAAATTGCTTCGCGCTGGTTCTCTTACTCCACGTATGGCGCGGTGATGGGGGCAATCAGTCTGAGTTATTTGTTTGGCGATGCCGCGGCGCGGGAGTTTATGGGTTTCCTGATTGGCCGCGGATTCGGCTGGCGCGCCGTGTTTCAAATAGCCGCGGGGACTTTGTTCATTATCTTCATTGCCAATCTGCTGCTGCTCAAGGAATCGCGCACGCGAATTGGAATGGCGGAAGCTGAAGTGAATCCGTTGAACCTCTTCGGCGCGGAAGGCAACGATCCCAAGCCCTCGGGCTTGCGCGATCTGCTCGCACCGCTGTTCCGCAGCGCGGCTTTCTGGATCGTATGCGCGCTGTCGCTCGGAACTACGCTGGTGCGCGAGACCTTCAACACCTGGACTCCCACTTACTTCAATCAAGTAGCCGGATATAGTAAGTCGGAAGCCGCCAGTATGAGTGCGGTCTTTCCGCTGTTTGGCGGAATCGCCGTGCTGCTCACCGGATTCTGGAGCGACCGATTGGGACGCGCCGGCCGCTCGGCAATCATGTTTTACAGCCTGCTGCTGTGCGCGGGGGCATTGTTCGCTTTGGGATCGCTGCGCGCGGGCGGTGGGCGTGCATGGCCAGCCATCCTGGTCGGATTGGTCGGCTTTCTGGCAATAGGACCCTACGCCTATCTGGCGGGCGCCATCGCGCTCGATTTCGGCGGCAAACATGGCAGCGCGACCTCTTCCGGCATCATCGATGGCGTCGGTTATCTGGGCGGCATCCTGGCGGGGGACACGGTGGCGCGTGTTTCGGTGAGCTTCGGCTGGACCGGCGCGTTCATGGCGCTGGCAGTTGTCGCGTTGATATCCAGCGGCGCTGCCGCCGTACTCTGGGCCGGGCAGCGGCGCGCGCCCGTCGCGCAGGGAGCCTGATCACCATGCAGATCGCCGACCTTATCATGGAAATCTTTGCCGCTAAAGGTAGTTCGGCGTATTTCGGCGAGCCGGTCTCGCAACGGGAACACGCCCTCCAAACCGCGCATCTAGCCGAAATCGACGGCGCGCGGAACTGGCTGATTGTGGCCGCATTGTTGCATGATATCGGCCACCTGCTGCACGAGTTGCCGGAACACGTCGCGGATCTGGGCATCGATCCGCGGCATGAAGATATCGGCCAGGGGTGGCTGGCGCAATATTTCGGGCCCGAGGTGACTGCGCCCGTGCGCCTACATGTGGATGCCAAGCGCTATCTCTGCGCCACGGACCCCGCGTATCTGGCGTTGCTCTCGCCCGCCTCCGTGCAGAGCCTCCAATTGCAAGGCGGACCTTTCAACGAAGAGGGGGTCCGCGTCTTCGAGCAGCAGCCATTTGCGCGCGAGGCAGTGCGGTTGCGCCGTTGGGACGATATAGCCAAAGTACCGGGCCTGCACGTGCCCGGATTAGAGCACTATCTCGCCATGATCCAAGCCGTGCAATTGCGTGCGGTGTGAGTGGGGCGGGCAGGATTGCCTGGCAGGATAGCCCGCCCAACAATCACACTGACAGCGCGCCGAAACAGCCCGATTTGACCGCCGTGGGATAATTAAAGAAGCCCCCACGATGGATCTGCGCGATAAAGCCGCTCAGTTGCCGCTGTCTCCCGGCGTGTATCTGTATAAGGACGCCGGCGGACGGGTGATCTATGTCGGCAAGGCCAAGAACCTGCGCAGCCGCGTACGCAGCTACTTCTCAGAAGACCGCCTGGCCGACACCAAAACCGGCACACTGATCTCGGAAGCGATCGATGTCGATTACATTCTGGTCGATAACAATAAAGAAGCGCTGGCGCTCGAGAACAATCTCATCAAACAATGGCAGCCGCGCTTCAATATCCTGCTGCGCGACGATAAGACTTATCCCTATATCAAACTAACCGCGGAGAAATACCCGCGCGTCTATGTAACCAGGCGTTTACGCAAAGACGGGTCCACTTACTTCGGTCCTTACTTTCCGGGTAACCTGGCGCATAGGTTGGTGCATTTCATCCACCGCCACTTTCTGGTGCCTTCCTGCAAGGTGGATTTGACGCGCTATCATCCGAAGCCGTGTTTGCAGTATCACATTCATCGCTGTTTGGGTCCGTGCGTGTTGGGTCTGACCACGGACGAGGCTTACGCGCGGGCGGTGCGCGATGTGCGGATGTTTCTGGAAGGGCGGCATGGCGATCTGGCGGCCACGCTGCGCGCGCGCATGGAAGAAGCCTCGGAAGCCATGCGGTTCGAGGAAGCCGGCGCCCTGCGCGATTTGCTGGCCACCGTGGAGGAGCTTGACGAGCGCCAGAAAATGGCCGCCGCCCGAGGCGACGATATCGATATCTTCGCCGCGTATGCCGAGCCGCCGCTGGTGGCGCTGAATGTCTTTCATTTGCGCAACGGTCAAATTGTGGATCGCCGCGAATACTTCTGGGAAGATCAGGAAGAATACGACGAGCCGCAATTCTTCTCGGCCCTGTTGAAGCAGCTCTATCTCGATCAGAACTATGTGCCGGCCATTATTCACGTACCGGTGGATTTCGAGGATCGCGAAGAACTGGAAGAGCTGCTCTCGGAAAAGCGCAACCGCAAGGTGGAGATTCACACGCCGCAGCGCGGGCAGAAGAAAGCCATGCTCGACCTGGTCGAGACCAACGCGAAGCATAGCTTCGACGCCCGCTTCCGCGTGCTGAAGCCGTCGTCGCGCGCCATTCAGGAAGCCGTGCAGGACGCGCTGAATCTGCCCGAAGCGCCGCGGCGCATCGAGTGCTTCGATATCTCGCACATCCAGGGCACCGATAAAGTGGCCAGCATGGTGGTGTGGGAGGAGGGCAAAATGAAGAAGTCCGATTACCGCAAATTTATTATTCGCACGGTGATCGGTAACGACGATTTTGCCAGCATGCGCGAAGTGGTGACGCGCCGTTATGCGCGCCTGCAGCAGGAGAATCAGCCGATGCCGGGTTTGATCCTGATCGATGGCGGCATCGGTCAACTGCATGCCGCGGCGGATGCGCTGGAGGCCATCGGCATCATCAATCAGCCGCTGGCGTCCATTGCCAAGCGGGAAGAGATCATCTATGTCTACGGGCAGGAGGACGAACCTATGGTGCTCGACCGGTTTTCGCCGATCCTGCACTTGGTGCAGTCCATTCGCGACGAGGCGCATCGCTTCGCCGTGACCTTCCATCGCACGCGCCGCAACGCGCAACGGCTGACTTCGGAGCTCGATCAGATCGAAGGTGTGGGCGCGCGGACCGTGCAGAAGCTATTGAAGCATTTCGGCAGCTCGGAGCTGGTACGCGCCGCTGCCGAGGATGAATTGGCGGCGGTGGTGGGACGGGCCGCGGCGCACCGCGTGAAACGGTATTACGAGGAGCTGATGGCTGCCGGGCAGCCCGATGCGCAAGTTACGCGCTGATCAGGTCCGGCCTGACCGCCACAGCGCCTCCCAATGGTCGGCGGGCGCCGGTGCGCCGAGCAGGAAGCCTTGCGCCTGATCGCATCCAATGCCTTCGAGAAACGACAGCTCCGCCTCGGTTTCGACACCTTCCGCGGTGGCCGTTAGGTGTAACGCGTGCGCCAGCCCCAGAACCGCTTGCACCAGGGATTGCGATCCGGCGGCTTGACCGACTCCACGCACGAAGCACTGATCGATCTTCAAATCGTCGATGGCCAGGTGTTGCAAATAACTGAGCGATGAATAGCCCGTCCCGAAATCATCAATAGATAAGCGCACGCCCAGATCCCGCAGCGCGGCGATCTGCCGCGCGGAATCCGCCGCATCGCGCATCAGCACGCCTTCGGTGATTTCCAGCTCCAGATATCGCGGCTCCATTTCGTGCGCCGCGAGAATCTCCGCCGCCAGTTCCGCAAGGTTCGAGCGCGAGAACTGCATGACCGAGGTGTTCACCGCGATCTTTACCGGTGGATGCCCTCCGCGGCGCCACGCCTGGTGCTGGCGGCCGGCCTCCTGGAGGACCCAGGCGCCGATGGGGACGATCAAACCGCTCTCTTCCGCCACCGGAACGAACCGGCTGGGGGGGACCGCGCCCCACGTAGGATGATTCCACCGGAGCAGCGCCTCCACTCCGCACAATCGCCGCGAAGGAAGTTGGAACTGCGGTTGATAGTGCAGTTGGAACTCGCTGTGGCGCAGCGCGCGATGCAGTTGGTTTTCGATCTCCAGCCGCTCGCTCGATGCCGACTTCATGGCGCGCGCGAACCGCTGAGACCTGTTCCGGCCGCGGTTCTTCGCCTCGTACATGGCCGCATCCGCGTGCTTCTGCAAAGTAGCAGCCTCCGCGCCGTCTTGGGGGAACAGGCTTAAGCCCACGCTGGCGCTGACGAATAATTCATGCCCCATGACCTGGAACGGGGCCCGCATCACCTCCAGGATGCGTGCTCCCACAATTTCCGCGTCGGCCAGCGCTTGGATGTCGCACAGCACCGCCACGAACTCGTCTCCACCCGTCCGCGCCAGTGTATCCGAGCCGCGAACGACCCCCGCCAGCCGCTTGCCCGCTTCCTGCAGCAAAACATCGCCCACGTCATGCCCCAGGGTGTCGTTCACATACTTGAAATGGTCCAGATCCACATAGAGCACGGCCACCATGCGCGATTGCCGGCGCGCCAACGCGATGGCCTGGCTGAGACGGTCGTCCAGCAACGTGCGGTTTGGCAAACCGGTGAGCGGATCGTGGTGCGCCTGGTACTTGAGACGTTGGGTAAGCTGCCGGTGCTCCAGTGCGATAGCCGCCAGCTTCGCCATAGAATCCAGCAGCACCTGTTCGGATTCACTGGGCTGCCACGGCTTTAAATGCTGGATTTCAAGTGTTCCGAATGCCTGGCCATCAGCCGACAGAATCGGAACGGTAAGTTGCCCATGGTGGCCCGCGGGCGCCGCGCCGCACTTCTGACAACCGCTTTGCAACAACTCGCGCGCATCGGGGCGCTGCCCGCCGCTTTCCTCGGAGGAGTCACTCGCCTGCGTGGCGGCGCGAGATGCGCGCCCCTTTGCGCTTGGTGGAGCGTCCGCGGCGCCGTCGACCACAATGCATGCGACGGCTCCCGGATAATAGTCTTCAATCATCTCCTGCACGCAGCGGAGCACATTCTCGATGGGCTGGTTCTGAGCGACCATCTCCAGCACTTGCCGCCGGTCATGCTCGAGTTTCTCCACCCGCTTGCGTTGGCTGATATCGCGCGCGATGCCCAGGATACCGGTTGGCGACCCGTCACGTAACTGCAGCCTTCCGGTTACTTCCATGGCGACGCGACGGCCGCCGCAGGCGATCATCTCCGCTTCCAACGGCGGCGGCGTCTCTCCCGCCATCAACGCCGCGACCGTGCGAAGAATGGCCTCATGAGACTCCGCAGCGGCATATTTCAGAAGGGGGGCGCCCACCAGTTCTTCGCGGCCATATCCCGAGATCCGCTCGCCCATGCCGTTGACAGACGTGAAATGTCCTTCCAGATCCGTCGAGAAAACGATGTCGCTGGCGTCTTCCACCAGCCCGCGATACCGTTCCTCGCTGTCGCGCAAATCCGTTTCCACGCCCTTCAGGTGAGAGATATCCCGGCTGCTGATCACCACCGCCCGCACACCTGGCTCCTCAAGCAGGTTGGTTGCCCAGCAATCGGTCCATCGCCAGCTTCCGTCCCTGTGCCTCAGGCGCATTTGCACCCGAACTCGCGTCCCGGCACCACCGCGCAACAAATCCTGTCGCCGTGATCGCACATAGGGGAGTTCTTCAGGATGGACCCACTGCCAAACTTCGCGGCCCTGGCGTTGCTCCGGCGAGATCCCTAATAGATCGAGGATGCCCGGGCTGTCGTATAGAATCACACCCCCGGGATCCGTTAGGGTAACTACGTCGTTGCTGTTCTGTACCAGCGCGCGAAATCGATTCTCGCTCTCTGTGAGAGCGGCTTGCGCGCGCTTCTGCCCGGTGATGTCCCGAAAAATCGATGAGATTCCTACGATCGCGCCATCCTGGTTCCGGATCGGCGAAACGCTGATATAGACGGGGAATTCGGTTCCGTCTTTCCGCTGGTGTACGGCCTCGTAGGCAGGCAGGTGCGCTCCCGCGAGGACCGCCCTAACACTCCCGACGGCATCCGCGCGCCGCCACGCGGGAACGAGGTGGGACGAGGGCCGTCCCACGATCTCCGCGGCACAGTAGCCGTACAGTCGTTCCGCTGCCGCGTTCCAACTCATGACAATGCCCCGGCTATCGAGGGAGAGAATGCCGTCAATAGAGCCTTCCACCACGGCCGCCAGGCGCGCTTGGGCCTCCTCGGCCTGCTTGGCCTTGGTGATGTCGCGTAATGCGCCAATCAGCCGCCCGTTCGAGGCAGGCGCGCCATAGTCCAGGAAATGGCGGACATTCCCATCCGGATCCACCAGCCGGTACTCGATTTGAACCGCCTCCGCGCCTTCGACACGGTTCCGCTGCGCGGCCCACGCGCGTTCCCGATCGTCAGGATGAATCGCCCGCGCCCAGTCCTGCTGACATTGCAGGCTCTCCAGGAACACGTCCGGACCAAGGTTAGTACCAGCGCCGGTCCTCACATCTATGTCGTAAACGTACAACTGCGCATTTTGAACGGCCGCACGCAGCCGTTCCTCCGACGTGCGCAACGCTTCCTCCATGCGTTTGCGTTCGGTGATGTCCTCTTTTATGGCGATATAGTGAGTGGCCTTGCCGCGTGCGTCGCGGATCGGAGAGATGGAAGCCGACTCCCAGTATAGTTCACCGTTTTTCTTGCGGTTGTGAAATTCACCGTGCCATTCGCCGGTTTGAATGGTCTCCCACAGCTTCTTATATTCCTCGGCTGCGGTTTCGCCGGATTTGAGAATGCGCGGGTTCTGTCCAATGGCTTCCTCGAAAGTATAGCCAGTCAGGGCAGTGAATTTCGGATTTACGTATTCAATCGTTCCTTTTAAGTCCGTGATGACCACCGTGGCCGGGTTCTGTTCCACGGCTTTGGATAGCCGGCGTAGTTTCTGTTCCTCGCGCTTACGTTCCGTGATATCGAGGGCCACTCCGACGTAGCCGTCAAATTCGCCGCGCGCATCGTACCGCGGCGCGGCGTGTTCCAGCATCCAACGGTACTCGCCGTCCGCGCGCCGCAGCCCGTATTCCGATACGAAAGCCGCACGCGATTCCCGTGCTTCGCGTAGTGCCGCCGTGGGCCGTTCCGCGTCATCCGGATGCACGCAGGCCATCCATCCATCCGCGAGCGCATCCGCCAAACTGCATCCGGTGAACCGCAGCCAGGCACGGTTGAAAAACGTGGGGCGTCCATCCGCTCCGTGGATACAAATCAGCGCGGGCAGCTCGTCGTAAACGAGCAGAGCCGATGCGCCGCTTACGGCGTCGGTGTGATTGCCACTGAGCGGAGGCAGGTCCACGGGCGTTAAGCTTGGCATCGTCGCCGGCCAAAGCGCGGAATTCACACTTTCTTGATCGTCAAATCGGGCAGCAAGTTTAGCAAAAAAGACAACCATTAGTTGCGCTGTTGGTAGGACTAAAGTTCCACATGGGACCAAAGTCCCCGAACCGGCAGTACTGATTTAACCTTTTTTTTCGCATAAGTAGTTGACCTTAGTCGCCGAAAAAACTAGATTACTTAGAGTGGAACAACGACGAAGCCGGCGGTTCGCGCTGCAATTACCTGTCTCCATCACCCGCAATGGGACCGAACGCATTCAGCAGATCGGCCTGACCAAGAACATAAGTTCCGGCGGCGTCTTATTCACGGCCAGCACAGGCCCGGATATCGGCGTGTCAATCGAATACATCATTGCCCTTGGCGGGTCGTCGGACCAGAAAGTGAACCTTCGCTGCATCGGCAAAGTGTTGCGGACTAACCGTTCGAACGGCACGGACGACTCGTACGATATCGCGGCCACGCTGGAGCGCTACGAATTCATGCGGGCCGAAGAATAGCCTTTCTTTAGATAGTTACCAAGCCCGCCTTTTCCGCTCCCAGCGCACGCACATGGAGTTTCTGGTGGTACCGGCGAGCCGGCCGAGTATCAAACATGGTTGGCGCGCCGCCGTGGTTTGCATGCGGGCAATATCGTTAACAAAGGAATTTGTGGCACTTACGACGATGTTCGACCCGGTGGATGCGCGCGGCGGCCCGGTTGGCGGTCGATTGCGAAAACGATCTTCAAAGAGACCCAATTCGCCGCGGAACTATAATACGTTTAACAGGCTCTAAATATAAACGAGGTTCAATCGAGGGTACGATGCGAGCGTTGGGCATTGGCGTTTTAACGGTTTGGAGCGCGGCGGCCGCTGTGCCGCCCGTGATCCCAGGCGACTCGGAACAAGGCGCGCGGCTCTTTGAAAGCGAACGCTGCGTGCAGTGTCACAGCGTAAACGGCAAGGGCGGCAAGATGGGTATGGATTTGAGCGCGCGGGTGGATCGCGGATTCACGCCCGCGCTGCTGGCCAGCACCATGTGGAACCACGCCCCGGTAATGTGGGCGGCCATGGAGGGAACCGGAATTGAGCGGCCGAAATTGAGTCCGTCCGATGCGGCGGACCTGTTCGCGTATCTATATTCGACGCGGTTTTTCGATAAGCCGGGCGATGCAGCGCGTGGCAAACAGGCGTTTACCGATAGGCATTGCGCAGAATGTCATGGCATTACCGAATCGCGGGCGGAAGGCGCCCCGCCCGTAGTGAAGTGGGAATCGCTCGAGCAGCCCATCGTGCTGGCGCAGCAGATGTGGAACCACAGCAGCCGCATGCGGGAGGCCTTCGCG
>Ga0335074_10005228_pt1 | contig 17957 bp, 18 predicted proteins | sample Lox_Sample_23_FD_206715 | JGI IMG/M metagenome (GOLD analysis project Ga0335074, IMG submission 206715) | Soil microbial communities from Loxahatchee National Wildlife Refuge, Florida, United States - Lox_Sample_2.3 | ecosystem: Environmental > Terrestrial > Soil > Wetlands | place: USA... | reverse complement strand
TGCAGGAGCTCGGCGCGGCCATCAGGTTCCGTACTCAGCTGACGCCCCGGGTCCGCGAGATGGCCATCCTGGTCGTGGCGCAGAAGTGGGACAGCGGCTACGAACGGTCCTCGCACGAGCCGATCGCGCGCGAGGCCGGCCTGACGCAGCCGGAGATCGAGGCGCTCGCCGCGGGCACCGATCCCGGTTTCGCCGACGAGCAGGAGCGGATCGCCTACGACGTGGTCCGTTCCCTGGTCGGCCCCGCGGACCTCGACGACCAGCAGTACGCCGCCGCGGTCGCCGCGCTCGGCGAGCGGGCCCTGGTCGAGCTGTCGGCCCTCGTCGGCTACTACGCCACCCTGGCTCTGCAGCTGCGCATCTTCCGCGTCCCCGGCGCCTAGCGCGCGAAGCGCACCGTTCCATGGTGCCACCGTGGGGGGCCGGGGAAGGGACGACTTTTTGACAGCTCCGGTACCTGGGAGTGGGAGCGGGTACCGGAGCTGTCGTCCCCCCTCTGGGATCCACAATCACAATATCAGATCAGATCAGATCAGTCCAGATGTATGTCCTGGTCTACTGAGGTCTGCTACCGTGGTCCTGTGGCCGAACTTGACATGATTAGTCATGATTTGCCCGAACCCGCCTACCAGCAGCTGGCAGGCATCCTGACCCGGCGGATCACCGCCGGGCAATGGCGCTCCGGCCCGCTGCCCTCGGTCAAGGCGCTCCAGGACGAGTACGGGGTCGGCCGGGACACCGTCCTGCACGCGCTGCGCCTGCTCCGCGACGCCGAGCTGATCTTCACCGTCCCCAAGCGCGGCAGCTACGTCGGCTCGCACGGCTAACCCGGCGCAGGAGGCCATGACGGCGACAAGTCGGGGTCCCGCAGGAATGGATGCCGATCGGCGCGATCGCCATCGGCTACCCCGATCCCGCCGCCGACCCGGTACGTCCCGCGCGATCCCGCGACCGCAAGCCCCTGGCCGAGCTGACGCACCGAGGTCACTGGTAGCCGGGCAGTCCAGCCCTGGTCGGCCGCGCCCGTCGGTCGTCCCGCCCGGATGCCCGCTCCGGCCCCCTATCCGCCCCGGCCGTCGCGGCGGCTTGCGCGTCCCGTAGGATGCCGCGGTGGTGTCGGTTCTGTTTGCGCTGCTGACGGCGTTGTGCAACGGGCTGGCGTCGGTCCTGCAGCGGATCGCCGCCTCGACCGCTCCCGCCGCGCGCGCACTGCACCTGTCGTTGTTCGCCTACCTGATCAGGCGCAAGGTCTGGCTGGCCGGGATCGGGCTGGTCACCTGCGCCGCGGTGTGCCAGGCCGCCGCGCTCGCCACCGGCCCGGTGGCGCTGGTGCAGCCCATCTTCATCATCGAGCTTCCGTTCTCCCTGCTGGTGGCCAGCAGGCTGAACCGGCGCAAGCTGCCGCGGCGGACCTGGGCGGCGGTGGGCCTGGTCACGGTCAGCCTCGGGGCCGGGCTCGCGGCCGCCGCGCCGTCCGGCGGGTCGTCGCACGCCAGCACCCGCGTCTGGATCACGACGCTGATCGTCACCGGCGCCTTCGAGGTCGTAGTGATCGCCGTCGGCGTCCGGGCCCGCGGCAACGCCAGGGCCGCCGCGTTCGGGCTGGCGGCGGCCTGCGGCTACGCGCTGACCGCGACGCTGATGAAGAGCGCGATGGCGGCGCTGGCCCGGGGCGTCGTGCCGTTCTTCAGCTCCTGGCAGCTGTACGCGACCGCCGCCGCCGGGGTGGGCGCGCTGTTCCTGCTCCAGAACGCCCTGCAGGCCGGCTCGCTGGTCGCCGTCCAGCCGCCGCTCACCCTCGGCGACGCGCTGATCAGCTCCTCCTACGGGGTGACGGTCTACGGCGAGACCGTCCAGACCGCTGGCTGGCTGCTCGCCGCCGAGATCGTCGCCGTCCTGGCGGTCGCCGTCGGCTGCCTCGAGCTCTCCCGCTCGCTGGCCATGATCCAGAAGCCCGAGGTCCAGGGGCCACAGCCCGCCGACCAGCCTGCTACGTAACCGGCTACCCGCGGACGATGACCGGCTCGCCGGGGACGGTCACCAGCGTGTGGAAGAACGCGGCGATGTCCATCGGGATCCGGACGCAGCCGTGCGAGACCGGCTGAAGCGGCACGTCCGTGTCGCCGTGGATCGCGTACGCGGTGCCGATGAAGAACACCGGGTTGTACATCTCGCCGAGCGGCACGATGACCCAGCCGGGCATGAAGACCACGGTCCTGAAGTTTCCGGTGGGCGTGACGGCGTAACCGCAGCCGCCGCCGGGGGAGCAGTAGTAGTAGTGGCCGCCGCTCGAGACGTGGCTGATCAGCTCGATCTGGTTGTTGTGGTACAGCACCAGGACCTCGGTCGACAGGTTGACCTCGATCCGGTTGGGCCCCGCGGCGGCGTCAAGCACCTGCGGCGCCCGCGGGTTGTTCAGCGCCCGCTCCATCGCGGAGCTCACGTAGTCCTCGCCCGGCAGCCCCTGCGTCTCCTGGAACGCCCACACCGCCTCGAGGGTATCGATGCCGAACTGGCCGTCGACCGGGCCCGGGTAGTAGTGAAGCGCGGTCAGCTTGCGCTGGAGTTCCCTGGTCGACAGCCCGTGCATGCCCTCCCGCAGCACCTGCCCGGTTGCCGCGGCGGCCCGCTGCGTGCGCGCCGCGGGGGCCGACGACGTGGCCGAGGCCCCCGTCGGTACGGCCAGCGCCAGCACGGGCACAATCAGGACCGCCATCCACAGGCGTCGCATCCGTCGCCCTCCCAGTCAACCCGAGGCAACGTCGCCCCGCTCGCCGTCAGATACCCCGAACATACCGCCGGTTAGGATCAACCCCTAGGACTGGTATATTTCGATCCGGTCGCGACCAGATCTCATGATCATCGAGCCCGCCGTGGGCCTGCCCCGGACGCCCACCCGCGCCCGCCTCACTCCACTCCCCTTGCGCCGAGCCCAACCCCCCGCTCGCGCCGAACCCGCCCGCCCCAGCCGAACCCAACCCCGCTCGCGCCGAACCCAACCCTCCGCTCGCGCTCGCTCCCACCACCCCCGCTCGCGCTGCCTATGTCAAGCATGGCGCTTGACATGTCAATCTTATGCTTGATATAGTTAGCAGTGAAGCCGACGAGGAGGCATCAGATCATGGCCAGCAACCCGCAAGACCTGCAGGAAGAGTTCCTGAAGACCGTCCGCAAGAGCCAGGAGACCGTCATCGAGGCGATCAAGACCTGGGTCGAGACCATCCAGTCGATCACTCCCAAGCTCCCGAACGTGCACGTCCCGCTCGCCGACAAGCTGCCCAAGCCCGAGGAGGTCGTGGCCAGCGCCTACGACTTCGCCGAGCAGCTGCTCGCCGGTCAGCGCAAGTTCGCCGAGGAAGTGCTCAAGGCCACGGCCGCGCTGCCCGGCATGAGCAAGGACAAGTCCGAAGAGGGCAAGCCCGAAGAGACCAAGTAAGCAAGCCCGTACTATCCGTGCGCGGCGGCCCCCGAGCCGCCGCGCATTGCGTTACCCGGCGGGCGGACTCGTGGCCAGCGCGAAGACCGTCACGGCGCAGGCCAGCAGCAGCAGCGCGCCGACGCCCGCCGCCCAGACGGGGCCGGCGAACACCATCAGGCCCACGCCGACCACCAGACTTGCCACCGCAAACGCGGCGGCCGCGGGCCGCATCGGCCGCGCGGTGACCTTCGCGGCCGTCTCTCGCGACGAGACGAACGGGTCCCCGCCCCCGCTGGAGCCGCCGGTGTCCAGCCGGCCGCGCAGGACCAGCGTGTACAGCAGGGTCAGCGAGGGCACGAGCACGACCGCGCCGACCGCGACGCCGATGATCGTGGCGGTCAGCGTGGCCGGATCCGCCGCGGCCTGGCGCACGGTCAGCCCGGGGAGCAGCCTCGGCGATTGGGCGGCGGCCCAGCCCGCGATGACCGCCGCGACCGCGAGCGCCGCCGACGCCCGGGCCAGCCCGAAGCGGTTCAGCCACACCAGGATCATGGTCAGCACCCCGGCCAGCGCGCAGAGGCATACCATCGCCAGCCCGGCCCCCGAGGTGAGCCCGTGCCACAGCGCGCGGGTCTGCGCGCCCTCGGCCCGCACGACCAGCAGGCCGGCCAGCGCCAGCGCGCCGGCGGCGACACCCGAGGCCAGGGCGCGGATCCTGAAGTCGTGCACCAGTGATCGTTCGGCCAGCCGCCGGGCGTCGGCGGCCAGGTAGACGGCGGCGAGGTACCCGGAAAAGGCCACGGCGAGCACACCGGCCAGGATCGAGACCGGGTTGAGCCAGGACGTGATCAGGTTGCCGCGCGCGTTGCCGACCGGCACCCGTCCGGTCGCGATCGCGCCGATGACCGTGGCCAGCGCGAACGGGGTGAGCACCGACGACAGCGCGAACAGGTTCTCCACGAGCCGGACGCCGCGGCCCTCGCCGCGCTCGAGCTGGCTGCGCATCGCGTAGGTGGTTCCGCGGAAGATGATCCCGACGGCGGCGATGAACAGCGGGATCGACAGCGTGGACACGATGGAGCCGAACGCCACCGGGTAACACGTCCAGGCGACGGTCAGGATGAAGATGAGCCAGACGTGGTTGGCCTCCCAGACCGGCCCGATGGAGTGCCGGGTGTGATCGCGGGTCGTGGCCGCGTCGGTCTGCCCGCCGCCGGGGATCAGCGTCCACAGGCCCGCGCCGAAGTCGGCGCCGGAGAGCACGGTGTAGGCGGTGATCCCGACCAGGATGAACACCATCGGGACGTCAGCCAGCACCGGAGCCTCCCGGCGGCTCGTCGTCGACCGGGAGCGGCACCCGGCTGAACCGGCGGAGCAGCCAGAACACCGCGCCGGCCAGGCCGAGGTACACCAGGCAGAGGGCACCGTAGCCGACCGGGATGTCGTGCGCCCCGGTGACGGCCGCGTCGACCCGCATGACGTCGTACACGATCCACGGCTGCCGGCCCACCTCGGTGGTGATCCAGCCGGCGATGAGCGCCACCACGGACAGCGGCCCGGCCGCGATCACCGCCCAGTAGAACCACGTGACCTCGGGCAGCCGCCGCCTGCGGAACCTGATGAACAGGTAGATCACGCCGAGCAGGGCGAGCAGAGCGCCGACGTCGACCATGATCTGGAAGGCGAAGCGCACCACGTTGACCGGCGGCTGGTCGGCCAGCGGGACGATATCCAGGCCCTTGACCACGGCGTTGGGGTTATGGAAGGCGAGCAGCGAGAGCAGCCGCGGGATCTCGATCCCGTACACCACGGCGTGACCGTTGTACCAGCCGAGCAGGTGCTCGGCGGCGCCCCTGGTCGTCGCGGGCAGCCCTTCCATGGCGGCCAGCTTGACCGGCTGGTACTTGGCCACGTCCCGGGCCGCCCAGTCGCCGACCACGCCCTCGGCCGGCGCCGCGACCGACGCGGCCGATAGGCAGATCCCCAGCGCCGTGCGCTCGTACCGGCCCCGGCGCCCGCGCAGGTACGCCCACGCGTAGGCGCCCGCCATCAGGAACCCGCACACGATGTACGCGGCGAAGTACATGTGCACGTACTCGCTCCAGAAGAACGGGTTGGCGAACAGCGCGGACCACGGGTGCGCGTCCACCGCCCGGCCGTCGGAGAGCGTGAACCCCGTCGGGTGGTTCATCCACGCGTTCACCGAGATGACGAAGAACGAGCCGGTAACCCCGGCCACCGCGATCGGCAGGCCGGAAAGGAAGTGCAGCCGGGGGCTGAGCCGGTCCCAGCCGTAGACGTAGATCCCGATGAAGATCGCCTCGACGAAGAACGAGAACCCCTCGAGCGTGAAGCCAAGCCCGAAGACGTTGCCGAAGTCCTGGATCCACACCGGCCACAGCAGCCCGAGCTCGAAGGACAGGATCGTCCCGGTGACCACGCCGACCGCGAACAGCGCGAGCATGATCTTGGACCAGCGCCGCGCCAGCGTCCGGTACAGCCCGTCGCCGGAGCGCAGGGACCGCCATTCCGCGTAGAGGATCATGACCGGGAAGGCGATGCCGAAGCAGACCAGCGGGATGTGCACGGACAGCGAGAGCGCCTGCATCTGGCGCGCCTCGAACAGGTACTGCTGATCCACGGGCGGCGCGGCGCCGCCCGTGCGGCCGGCCAGGCCGGCGAGCGCGAGGGACAGCACAGTCCTACTCAACACCCAGACCGCTCCACCGCGCGCGCCGCCCCCGCCGGCCGGCGCCAGCCCTCCGGTAACGGGGCCTGTGGCCCGATCGAGGGGCCTGGGGGGCCGAAACGGGGCGGTACCGCCGTGGCCAACGGTGTCTACGAGGTAAATGAGCTGATGGTTACCAGGTGACCGTGGTCGCAAGCCCGAGGCTTGCGCCGGAGCCTGACTGCCACTTCCTGCTGTGCTGTGTATGTCAAGCGAATTGCTTGACATCTCAATCTAAGCTAGATATAGTTTGCAATAGAAGCCAACAAGGAGGCACCGATCATGGCCAGCACCATCGCGCAGGAACTCCAGGACGCGTTCCTGTCCACCGTCCACGAGAGCCAGGAGATCGCGCTCACCGCGATCAAGACCTGGGTCGAGACCGTCCAGTCCTTCACCCCCGCGATTCCCTCGATCCCCATGCCGGTGATCGACCGGCTGCCCAAGCCGCACCAGCTCGTGGAGAACGGCTACGACTTCGCCGAGAAGCTGCTCGCCAGCCAGCGGAAGTTCACCGTCGAGGCGCTGAAGGCCGCGGCCCCGCTGCTCCCCGGCGAGGGTTCGGACAACTAAGCCCGATCTACCAGCTCGCCACGCGGCAGCACCGGAAGCCGGTGCTGCCGCGTACCATAGTTTGCGAGCAAGGAGGTATGCCGTGACCGACCTGTGGGAGGCGCAGCGGGAAGCGCTCGGCGCCTTCATCCGGGATCAGCGCAAGCGGGCCAACCTCTCGCTCCGCCAGCTCGCGGAGCTGACTAACCTGTCCAACCCCTACCTCAGCCAGGTCGAGCGGGGCCTGCACCAGCCGTCGGTGCGCGTGCTCAGGGCTATCTCGGACGCGCTGAACCTGTCCGCGGAGACGCTGCTCGCCCAGGCGGGCCTGTTCGACGCGATGGCGGCCAGGGTGCCCGGCGAAGACGAGGCCCAGGCCAAGCCGCCGCTGACCGAGGACGCGATCCGCGCCGACGAGCGCCTCAGCGACGATCAGAAGGCGGCCCTGATCGCCGTGTACCGCAGCATGCTCGGCTAGGACCCGAGCCGGGGCTACGCTGTCGCCATGAGCGACGCACCGCTGTGCGTCCTGTGATTAACGAAGCTGCCCGTTAGCCGCGGCGGCGTCGGCCACGTGGCTGAGCAGCACGGCCGTGGTGACGGGCCCCAGGCCACCGGGCACCGGGCTCAGCGCACCCGCGACTACCGCGACCTTCGGGTCGACGTCCCCCGCGAGTCCGCCCTCAGCCGTGGCGTTGGTGCCGACGTCGATCACCGTAGCGCCGGGCGCCACGTGCTCGGGACCGATCAGCCCGGCGCGACCCGCGGCTACCACCAGGACGTCGGCCTGACTCGTGACGGCGGCCAGGTCCGGCGTACGGGAGTGGCAAATGGTGACGGTGGCGTTCCGGTCGAGTAGCAGGTGCGCCACCGGCTTGCCCACCACCGCGGAACGGCCGACCACGACCGCGTGCTGCCCCTCCAGCGCGATCTCGTAGTGATCGAGCAGCCTGAGCACGGCCTCGGCGGTGGCGGGCGCGAACGCGGGCTGCCCGGTCATGAGCCGTCCGAGTGAGAGGGGATTGGCGCCGTCCACGTCCTTGGCCGGGTCGATCGCGGCGGCCAGCTCGGCTAGCCGCGCCCCGCCGGGCAGCGGGGTCTGCAGGATGATCCCGTGCAGCGCTGGCTCACCGCTCAGGGCGGTCAGGGCGGCCTCGATCCTGGCGGCGGTGGCCTCCGGCTCCTCTGTCTCGGCCGGGATCAGGTCGGTGACGTCACAGGCGATCCCGGCCTTGGCGGCCGCCGACGCGAGCTGCCTGACGTACCAGGCGCTGGCCTCGTCCGCGGTTGCCGTGACCACCGCCAGCCGCGGTGCGCGTCCCATCGCGGCGAGCACCGCCGCGCGGGCCGCCGTCCTGGTCCGGATGTCCGCCGCGAGCTCCCGCCCGGACAGCGATGTCACCGGCTGACCCTCCTCCTGATGTGTCACCGGCTGATCTCCTCGCGGACCGCCGCGACGACCCGGTCGGCGCGCTCGGTGATCTCGTCGGTGACCGTGGCCGCAGCCCTGAGTTCGGCCGCGACGGCGGGGTCCTTGATGCTGCGCAGGTTGACCTCGATGTTGACCCGCGCGGTAACCGCCGCGGCCCGCGCGGCCTCGGCCGCCGCCGCCACATCCGTGATCACGTTGCGGTTGCCCGCCGGAAGCAGCTCCTCGGCCAGGTCGGTCAGCACGCGCGCGACCCGCACCACGTAGGCGGGCGGCCACGCCGCCCCGGCCACCGCCTCGGCGATGGCGGCCGACCGAGCCGACTGCTGTTCGGCGGTGTCCTTCGGCAACCGGTAAGCATCGGCCACCGCGCTGAACGCCGCGGCGTCCGCCTCGGCGAGGACCAGCGCCTCTTCCCTGAGCTTGTCGGCCTCGGTAACCACCCGGCTCATGAGCTCGGCATCGTAGCGGGCGCCGTCGCTGTACCTGGCCACCATCGCGATCAGCGCCGCCGCTTGCGCAGCGTGCAGGGCGGCGGTGGCACCGCCGCCCGGGGCGGGCACGCGGGCGGCAAGCTGGCCGAGGAAGGCCTCGATGGTCTGGTCGCGCATTCCCGTGAGGTTACCCCGAGCGGCGGGCAGCCCGTACAGTTAAAGCATGCGCGGGTATACGCAGGACAAAGAGGCTTACCTCAAACGGTTGCGCCGGATCGAGGGTCAGGTGCGCGGCCTGCAACGCATGGTCGAATCCGACACCTACTGCATCGACGTCGTCACCCAGGTGTCCGCGGTGACCCGGGCCTTGCAGGCTGTCGCGCTGGGCCTAGTGGAAGACCACCTGGGTCACTGCGTTGCCCAGGCCATCGAAGAGGGCGGCCCGGAAGCCACCGAGAAGGTGAAAGAGGCCTCCGAGGCGATCGCCCGGCTGGTCCGGTCCTGAGCGTTCCGCACGTCCGCTGCTTAACGTGATGTTACGCTACTCTCCGTACTGTCATGAGCTGGAGGCGGGGGGCGATCGGTATGCGTCAGCGAAGGGGTTTGGCGGGTCTCGCGGTAGCGGCGGCCGTCGTGGGCATGGCCACGTTCTGGCCTCCGACCAGCGCGAACGCGGCGGCATCGTGGACGCCCGCCGAGGTGACCGGCGATGGCAACCTCCTTACCGCCGTATCGTGCGTGAACGCCCGCTTCTGCATGGCGATCGACGACCAGGGCACGGTGCTCACCTACAACGGCTGGACCTGGCGCAGCGCGACCATCGACAGCGGTAGCCGCCTCAACGCGCTTTCCTGCGCCACCACCAGGTTCTGCGTCGCCGTGGACAACCACAGCAACGCACTCATCTACAACGGCTGGACGTGGCGGACGACTCCTAACGCCGATGGTGACAACCCCATCAACGGGGTGTCCTGCGTCAGCCGCGGCTTCTGCATGGCGGTGGGCAGCGACGGCAGCGCAGCCTTGTTCAACGGCGGGACGTGGAGCACCGGCGACATCAACGGCGACCGGGCGAACCTTGCGGTGTCCTGCGTGACTCGCACCTTCTGCGCCGCGGTGGACGGCCAGGGTAAGGTGATGATCTTCGATGGCGGCTCGGTCGACAACTGGACCGGCTCCCAGATCGATGGCAGCAACCAGCTCAACGCGGTGTCGTGCCTCAGCGTCAGGTTCTGTGCGGCGGTGGACAACGACGGCAACGCGATGACCTACAACGGCACCGCCTGGAGCGAGGCCGCCGATATCGACGGCGGCACCGCCATCAACGGGGTGTCGTGCCCCGCCAAGAGCTTCTGCGTAGCGGTGGACAACGACGGCCACGCGCTCACCTACGACGGCTCCGCTTGGAGCGGGGCCGTCGACATCGACGGCGGCACCGCCATCAACGGGGTGTCGTGTGTCACCGGGAGCTTCTGCGCCGCGGTGGACAGCAGCGGCGACTATCTCCTTGAGGTAGCCCTGCACTTCTGGCCCCTCCACCTGGCCGGGTTGACCTACACGGGCCGGGTCAGCTTCTTCAGCCCTCCGGCCCGCGCGCAGCCCTCCGGTATAGGGCTAGAACCCTGACCAGCGCGGCGAGGATGAACGCGCCGGTCACCATCAGCGCGATGGCCCACCAGGGAATCTGATTGCCGGGCACCGTCGAGTACGCGCCGGGACCCGTGTGAATGGTACGAGCCTTCGCCGGAGTAGCCGCATCGACCGTCGCACTCGCCGTAGCGTCTCGGGCGCTGACGCAATTGCGTCGAGCCGGGTCGAAGATCACCCGGCTCGTTCGTCTCCGCGCGTGGTCAGGCCAGCGGCTCGTCGCCGGGCCAGATCCCGGCGTCGGCCAGTTGCTTCAGGCCGGCCACGATGTCCTCGTGGACGGCATCCGGGGGCTGGTTCCCGTTCACGGCGTACATCCATTCCCGGTCCGCGTAGTACTCAAGCAGCGGCACGGTCTTGTCCATGTAGACCTGCAGGCGGCGTTCGATGACGGCCTCGGTGTCGTCCGAGCCCCGCTGCCGGGCCAGCAGCCGGCGCACCAGTTCGTCGCGGGGGACGTCCAGGTGGACCGCGGCCTGCACCTCCACGCCGAGGGCGTGGGCCGTGGGGAACGAGGCCTGGGCCTGCTCGACGGTGCGCGGGAATCCGTCGAGCACGTACCCGCCCGCCTCGGCGGCGGCGACGACAGGCTTGCGCAACATGTCCATCACGACGCCATCGGGGACCAGGTCGCCGCGGTCGAGGTAGGACTTGATCGTCCGGCCGAGCGCCGTCTGGTCCATGACGTGCTGTCGCAGCAGGTCACCGCTGGAGATGTGGGCGATCCCGAACCGCTCGGCCAGCCGCTCGGCCTGAGTTCCCTTGCCGGCGCCAGGCGCGCCGATCAGCAGCAGGCGCATGTGGTCACCACCCCGAGGGCGTCCAAGCCCGGTCGCGTCATCCCGCACGCACCTTCCGCCTGAAGTGAACCGTTCCGGCCCACTCGATGCCAACGGTCTAAAAGTATTCCTGACGCCCGCACAACGCCCGCCACCCAGTAGCGCCGGCGGATGCTCCAGCGCTGCCCCCGCCACGCACGGCACCCTGCCGCCGCTCGCCGCCCGCACACGGTTGACGCGGAAAGGCTCATCTGCCGGCCCTGTTGCAACGACCCGTCGAGCCCGCCGCGCGGCTGCCCTTCTCGCGGGAGCCCGCCGCGCGGCCGCCGCCGTCGGCCCATCCCGGGCTTACAACGCGAACTCGTATCCAGCCTCTTGGACCGCGTCCCGCACCGCGGCATCGTCGGGCACCGGCTCACCCGTGACCCGGACCGTGCCCGCCGCCACGTCGACATCAACCTCCGTAACGCCAGGCAGCTTGCCGATCTCGGCCCGAACGGCACGAGCGCAATGCTCACAGCTCATCCCGGCGACCCCGAACGAACGAGTTTCCACGGTCGCGATACTAGTCCGGCCCGCCACCGCAGAACCGTCCGCATCGTCCGCCAACGCGCCTGAGTACCCTAGGACCCAGACCCAGCCGGAGGTGATGGACATTTGGCGATCACGACCCCGTCAGCTGACATCACCCTGACCAGAACCGAGTTCGAGCTCGTCATCGGCGGTATGACCTGCGCCGCCTGCGCGGCCCGGGTCCAGAATAAGCTCAACAAGCTCGACGGCGTCACCGCCTCAGTGAACCTGGCCACCGAACGCGCGCGTGTCACCGCCCAGCCCAACATCACCGCCCGCGAGCTGATCGAAACCATCGAATCGGCGGGCTACACCGCCGAGCTTGCCGCCCCCGCGGCCCAGGGGGCCGACGCGGTGGCCGTCAACGACGCCGCCGTCCGGAGCCTCCGCCGCAGGCTGGTCCTGGCCCTGGTGTTCTTCATCCCGCTGACCGACCTGTCGATCGTCCAGTCGCTGTTCCCGTGGTCGCGGTTCCCCGGCTGGCAGTGGGTCCTGGTCGCGCTGGCCGCCCCGGTGGCGACCTGGGCCGCCTGGCCGTTCCACCGCAACGCGCTGAAGAACGCCCGCCACCTGTCCTCCTCGATGGACACGCTGGTCTCGCTTGGCATCATCGCCGCCTGCGGCTGGTCGGTCTACGCCATGTTCGTCCTGGACCGCAGCCGCACCGGCCTGGGAGGCCTTCAGGCCATAATCCACGCCTCCGGCGGCGGCATCTACCTGGAGGTGGCCGCCTCGGTGACCACGTTCCTGCTGGCCGGCCGGCTCTACGAGGCCCGGGCCAGGCGCACGGCGGGTGAGGCGATGCGCGACCTGGCCGCGGCGAGCGCCAGGGACGTCAGCGTCCTGGCCGACGACGGCACCGACACCGAACGGCAGATCCCGGCCGAACGGCTCCAGGCCGGCCAGCGTTTCGTCGTCCGGCCGGGGGAGCGGATCGCCGCCGACGGCGAGGTCCTGTCCGGCCAGTCCGCGATCGACCGCAGCATGATGACCGGCGAGTCGGTCCCCGTCGACGCCGCGGCCGGCGACGCGGTCACCGGCGGCACGATCGCCCTGACCGGCCGCCTGGTCGTCCGCGCCCAGAAGGTCGGCAGGGACACCCAGCTCGCCCGCCTGATCGCCATGGTCGAGCAGGCCCAGGCCGAGAAGGCGGGCATCCAGCGCCTGGCCGACCGGATCTGCGCGGTGTTCGTCCCGGCCGTCCTGGCCTGCGCCGCGCTCACCCTGGCCGGCTGGCTGCTGGCCGGCCGCCCGGCTGAGCACGCCTTCAGCGCCGCGCTGGCCGTCCTGATCATCGCCTGCCCCTGCGCCCTGGGCCTGGCCACCCCCGCCGCGCTGGTGGTCGCGTCCGGCCGCGGCGCCCAGCTCGGCATTTTCATCAAGGGCTACCAGGCCCTGGAGGCGTCCCGCACCGTCGACACGGTCGTCCTGGACAAGACCGGCACGGTCACCACCGGCCGCATGACGGTCACCGACGTAAGGCTCGTCCCAACGACCACTCGCCACGACCTGCTCCGGTACGCCGCCTCGGTGGAGCAGGCCTCCGAGCACGCCGTGGCCGCCGCCGTCACCGCCCTGGCCCGGACCGAGGCGATAGAGCTGGCCGCCGCCGACGCCTTCGCCGCCCTCCCGGGCCTGGGCGCCCGCGGGATCGTAGACGGTCACGAGATCACCATCGGCCGCGAGAAGCTGTTCGAGGACCGCGCCTTGCCGGTCCCCGCCGGCCTAGCCGAATGGTGCCACGCGCAGGAGCAAGCCGGCCGCACCACGGTCCTGCTCGCGAAGGACGACGACGTCCAGGGCGCACTCGCGGTCGCCGACACGGTCAAGCCCTCCGCCGGGCCCGCCGTCGCCGCCCTGCGCCGCCTGGGCCTGCGCCCGGTGCTGCTGACCGGGGACAACGCGGCCACCGCGCAGGCCGTCGCGGGCGAAGCCGGGATCACCGAGGTCATCAGCGGCGCCCTGCCGGCCGCCAAGGCCCAGGTCGTCGCCGACCTCCAAGCCAGCGGCCGCCCGGTCGCGATGGTCGGCGACGGCGTCAACGACGCCCCGGCCCTGGCCGCCGCCCAGCTCGGCCTGGCCCTCGGCTCCGGCACCGACGTCGCCATCTGCGCCGCCGACATGATCCTGCTCCGCGACGACCTAACCGTGGTCCCCGACGCCATCAGGCTGGCCCGCGCCACGTTCCGGACCATCCGCCGCAACCTGGCCTGGGCCTTCTGCTACAACCTGCTGGCTCTCCCGCTGGCCGCGCTCGGCTTCCTCAACCCCCTGGTCGCCGCGGCCGCGATGACCCTGTCGTCGGTCTTCGTCGTCTGGAACAGCCTGCGCCTGCGCGGCTTCTCCGCCACCACCGCGCCGGCTGAGGCCGTGAAATCACCGCCCGTTCGGTAATCCCTGAATATTTCTGCCGAACGATCCGTGGTCCCCCTCATGGCATCATCCGGCGCGCTCGGGAGTTGAAGAAAGCGGCGGCTCCCGTTGGCGAGGAGGATGCTGGGGTGGCCGAAGCCGGTTCGCTGCGCACCTACCTGGGCACCGCGCCCGGGGTGGGCAAGACGTTCGCGATGCTGGCCGAGGGCAGGCGCCGGGCCGGGGCGGGCGAGAAGGTGGTCATCGGCTGGCTGGAACCGAAGGACCGTGCCGCGACCACCCAGCAGGCGGACGGCCTGGAGCTGCTGGCCCCGCGGACGATCGACTACCGCGGTGCGGCCTTCGCCGAGTTCGACGCGGCCGCGGCGATCGCCTCCGGCGCCGACGTGGTCCTGGTGGACGAGCTCGCGCACGCGACGCCGGACCGTTCCCGGCAGCGGTGGGAGGACGTCGCGGACGTCCTGGCCGCCGGGCTGGACGCGGTCACGACCGCCAACGTCGCCCACCTGAGGTCGGTCCGCGACTACGCGGCCCAGCTGACCGGGGTGGGAACCGTGGAGTCGGTGCCCGATGAGTTCGTCCGCTCGGGCGAGGTGGTCCTGCTGGACCCGCCGCCCGAGGCGCTGCGGGCGCGGATCGCGGCCGGCGTGGTGTACTCGGCGGATCAGGTCGGCGGGGCGCTGGCGGACTACTTCCGGGCCGCCAACCTGGAGGCGCTCAGCGAGCTGGCCCGGGCCTGGATGGCCGGAACCGCCCAGGACGTGGGGGAGGAGCTGCTGGTCCGCCGCGGGCTGGCCGAGCCGCAGGCGCCGCCGCTCATCGTCGCCGGCGACTCGGGTTCGGCGTGGGGCGAGGTGGTGATCCACCGCGCCGCCGAGCTGGCCCGGGCCGACGATGCGCAGCTGCTGGTCGTGCACGTCCAGCTCGCCGACGGCCTGGCCCGCCCGACCGACCTCCTGCGCCGCCACCGGGAGCTGACCGCCGAACTAGGCGGGACCTACGCCAAGGTCCAGGGGCACGCCGTCGCGCAGGGGCTCGCCGAGGCCGCCCGCGCCCAGGGCGCGGCCACGGTCGTGGTCGGCCGCCGCCGGTCTCGCCTGGCCGAGTTCGTCCTCGGTTCGGTGTCCTCCAGGCTCCGCCGCCTGCTGCCCGCGGTCGCGATCGAGGAAGTAGGCCACCCCTGACCGCCCAGGCACATACAGTAAATCAGCTGACGACTATCGACGATTTTGCCGTCAGCGGTTATTGAGGCTGGAGAGAAATGCCGACTGGGCTCGCACGAGCCAGTCTCGGATCACGAGAAGAGGCGATCATCCTTGATATCGCGGACAAGGGACCGCCATTCGTCAGCTGTCCACTGAACCGTGCCATTGTGGGGCTGAGTGGAGTCGCGCACCATAATGAGGCCGTCCTGCTGAGCGACCTGGAGACATTCCCCCGATGCGCAGAAGCTAGCCGTACGCCAAGCGGGCTGCCCTGGCCCCCCGGTCCCGTTCGGTGTCATATGTCACACAACCTTCTCAAGAAGTGATGACTTGTCGAGCAGCAGGTTAGCGGAACCGCGCCTTATAGCTCGCGATTACCGGCGTAGTGTCCCACCGTATCTCGCTGTCCGCACCAGCCGGTCGCACTGCGCCCCGGTCGCCAACAACGCTCCGCTGTGGTCCGGGAGGCTGCCTTCAATGTTCACGCCGACGGCTCCGGCGGTGATCGCGTCCTCAACGGCGGTGGCGACGTCCCGGGGGTGCCGGTCCTTGCCCTGACTCGATGTCCGCCGTGACCGGCCCAGGGAATGTTCTGTCCGTCCCGGTAACCGCGCGCGAGCGCCACGGCGAAGCTGCTCGTGGCGATCGCGGGCGCGTCCGCGAGCCGGAAAACACGCGCCGAGAGGCGATCCCAGGCGTTGACGAGCCGGAGCGGTGCTGGTCCGTCGTCTAGCCGGCGGAACCGCTCGGCCCGGGCGACGTGGTCCTCGGAAGCTGAGCGTCCATGGTTGTCTCCTCAGGTGGCCTCCGCGCGGCGAGTGTAACGGACCCTGAAGTCGTGCTCCCAGGTTGCGCCGCCGTCGACTGACTTCTGCCAGGAGCCGTCGATCTCGGCCTGGTCGCCGCTGACCTCGGCGTCGAAGCGCTGGGAGAACGCGGGCGTGTCCCGCCAGAGCCGCCAGGTGCCGTCGCGCAGGCTCATCAGGTAGACCCGCGAGACCCCGCGGTCATCCGCGTACAGGACGTGGTAGCCCGGTTCGGCGTCATCCCGCCCGATGATCCACGTCGCCGTGGGGGTCCCCGCGCCGCCCATCCGCATCACCAGCGCGGCGCCCTGTTCGATCCACTCGAAGGCGGCCGGCCCGCGCAGCGTGGCGTCCGGGTCCGCCAGGAATGAGGCCTCGTATACCTCCATGTCCCAGCCGCCCGCGAGGAACTGCAACTCATGTAGTGCCGGGTTGGTGGTCATCGCCTTCTCCTGTCTAGCCGTGCCCGGGTAATCATCTAACGGATCGCGAGCCTAAAACTCATCGCTCGTACGCAACGCGCGCATGCGCGCGCCCGTCATAGGAGCATGCGGTACGTGCGAACTGGGCGACGGGTCGCGGCGATGGCCCTGGCCGTGACGGCCACCGCCATCGTGGCCGGGTGCACGGGCGGGACGCCAGCCTCCAGTCCGACGTCCGCAGCCACGAGCCCGGCAGCCGGGGCAGCCGCCGAGCTTCCCGCGGTGTTCGCGGCGTCGGTCTCGTTCCTGACTGCCGATCACGGGGCCCTCGGCGAGCGGATTGCCCTGCTGTCCTCCCGGAACGGCCATCTGGTGCGCTGGCTGACCCCGCGGCGGGACGGAACGTTCGACGCCGTGCTGAGCGTGCACGACGGCTGGGTCTACTTCCTCAGGGACGTCGGGAGCGTCTCGGTCTGGCGGGTCCCCGTCGCCGGGGGCGGGGCGCAGTTCGTCCTAGCCGGTGCCACCGCGTACGCCGTCAGCCCGGACGGCCGCGCCGTCGCCTACGTGACCAGCGCGGATCACGGGGACGACCTCGAACTCGTGGCGCGGAACCTGGTCACCGGGCGGCAGAACACCATCGTCATGGCCACTAAGCCGGACCCCGACGCCAACAACTGGCCACCGGGCGTCTCGGGCCTGACCTGGGCTCCCGACGATGCGCACCTGGCCGTGCAGTTCGGGCTGACCGCGGCGATCAACCGCGTCCTGGTATTCGACGCGTTCACGGCCAGGACGCTCGCCGACGGCCGCACCGCACCGTCTGCGTGCGAGGTCACCGCTAGACCGGTATGCGAGGAGTTCGAGCCCGCGTACCTGGCCAGCGGCGCGCTCACGTACGTCGTCCAGCGGATATCCGGGAGCGGCGCCGCCAGTGCCAGCCTGATCGCGTGGCAGGCGGGCCGCCGCGCCACGCTGTTCTCCTTTCCCGGCGGCGCCTTCCCGACGTACGACATGACCGCCCAGGGACAGGCCATCTGGGTCGACTACCCGGCCGAGCCGAAGGGCCCCTGGCCGATCTGGCGCTGGTCCGGCGGCGCCCCGGTCGAGATCACCGCGCTCCCGCCCCTGGGCGCGTCGCCGTACTACGGAGTCGGTGGGGTCGCCTGGTGAGCATACGGACGAGTGGCCGGCGGTTGCCGGCCACTCGTTGTGCTGGCTGGTCTTCAGGCGACGGTGATGTTGGTGGCGCGCAGGGCGGTGTACCAGGCGGTGTAATCCTGGGCGGTGGTGCCGTAGCCGGCGCCGGGCTGGAGCAGGTCCGCGACGGTGATGAAGTCGTGGAGCATGTGCTGGTAGGCGGCCCGGCCGGTGCCGGGGAGCAGGGCCGGGTCGGCCAGGATCGCGCGGGCCTGGGTCCGGACGGTCCGGGCGGCGGCCTCGAACGCGGCGTGGTTGGCGGCCGTGGTGGCCTGGTTCTCGATGACCAGCGCGGAGGCCAGGGTGTCGACGTCCTGGTTGAAGGTCACCTGGGCCTGCCCGCCGGCCGAGTCGAGCCAGGCCAGGGCGGGGCTGGGGGCGGGGGCCGGCT
>Ga0335074_10005227_pt1 | contig 17959 bp, 10 predicted proteins | sample Lox_Sample_23_FD_206715 | JGI IMG/M metagenome (GOLD analysis project Ga0335074, IMG submission 206715) | Soil microbial communities from Loxahatchee National Wildlife Refuge, Florida, United States - Lox_Sample_2.3 | ecosystem: Environmental > Terrestrial > Soil > Wetlands | place: USA... | reverse complement strand
GCAGGCCAGGATTCGCGCGAGACGCGGACGACATATCGGCACGATTGTCCTCGGCGCTTTGCTGGGAGGATGGACGAGTGCTTTCGCCCTGAACCCATCGCTCGATGTCAGCCAGTACGGACACACTGCATGGACCGTCCAGGATGGTTACTCTCTGGGCAACATCTTTGCGATGGCCCAGACCCCGGATGGATACCTCTGGTTCGGCACCGAATACGGACTGGTCCGATTCGACGGTGTTCGCTTTATCCCCTGGCAACTACCCGCAGGTCAGCATCTCCCTTTCAACGGTGTCTACAGCCTGCTCGTCGCGCGCGACGGCACTCTCTGGATTGGCACCTTCCAGGGCCTTGCCAGTTGGAACGGCGTCAGGTTGACTCGCTACCCCGAGCTTGACCAGCGATTTGTAACATCGATGTTCGAGGATCGGGAGGGAACGATATGGGCCGGCGTGCTGGGCGGCTCATTGGGGACTCCGACCGGCCGGCTCTGCTCGATTCGGAAGGGCATCACGCACTGCTATGCGGAAGGTGGGGCCTTCGGGTCATGGGTCTGGGGCCTGTCCGAAGACGGCTCAGGTGCACTCTGGGCCGGCGCGGAGACCGGACTGTGGCGATGGAAGCCCGGTCCTCCGCAGCATTACCCAATGCCGCAGATGCGCATCAGCGATTTAAGCCAAACCGGCAGCGGACGGCTGCTCATTGCCGTAAACGGTGCGGCATTGGAACAGTTCGACGGCAGCCGAATCCAGCCCTGGCCCATACGAACCCGGGCGGAATCCGGGACAGTCCTGGCTGCCCGCGATGTGGATTCCAATAAGCTGCTCCGGGATCGCGACGGCGGTCTGTGGATTGGAACCGTGCAGCACGGGCTTGTCCATGTCCATGACGATGGCCGGGCAGACGTATTCACGAAAACGGATGGTCTTTCAGGCAATGTTGTTATGGCTCTTTTCGAGGATCGCGAAGGCGATATCTGGGTGGCTACCACGGAAGGAATCGACCGGTTCAGAGAATTGCCCATAACTACAATCTCCACCGCGCAAGGCCTTTCCAGCGATGTGGTCAATGCCGTCGTCCCGGGCGCGGACGGAAGCATTTGGATGGGAACCCCCGATGGGTTGACGAGGTGGAAGGATGGACACCCCACCATCTACCGCAAAGCAAATGGACTGCCAGACAACTCTATCCAGTCGCTCTACGAGGATGATCGCGGCCGGATCTGGGGCACATTCGCCCACCATGGGCTCGCGTACTTGCAGGATGGCAGGTTTATTGCCGTGCCCGGCGTGCCCAGCGAAGAAGTCTATTCCATCGCCGGGGACAACGCCGGCAATCTCTGGCTTTCCGGAAATCGCGGCCTCTCACACGTGCGGAATGGGCGCCTGGTCGAAACATTCCCGTGGCCGGCGCTGGCGCGTCACGAGCAGGCAAAGGTGGTCCTGTTCGATCCTGCACGAGGTGGAATCTGGCTTTCCTTCTGGACCAACGGAGGCGTCGACTTTTTCAGCGGCGGCCGACTCCGCGCCGCGCATACCTCCGCCGATGGATTGGGAAAAGGGGGAGTATCAGGCCTGCTGCTCGATTCCGATGGAGCGCTGTGGGCCTCCACCCAGGAGGGCGGCCTGAGCCGCATTCAGGACGGCCGCATCGAGACTCTGACCGCCAGGAATGGCTTGCCGTGCAACATCATTCACTGGTCCGCGGAGGACAACGACCATTCGCTGTGGTTGTATACGGGCTGCGGGCTGGTGCGCATTCTGCGCTCCCAGCTCAACGCCTGGATCGCCGAACCGGCGCGCAGGATTGACGTCACGCTGTGGCGCGCGGAAGACGGAATCATGCTTCATTCCACCGCGCCCAGCTATTTCGGCCCCCCCTTTGCGAAAGCCGCTGACGGCAAACTGTGGTTTTTTACGGGAGACGGGATCCAGGTCCTCGATCCGCATCGGCTCGCCTTCAACAAGCTCCCGCCGCCGGTGCATATCCAGCAAATCATCGCCGATCGCACGACCTACGATGCGGATTCGGGCTTGCGGCTGCCCCCCCTGGTTCACGATCTCGAGATCGACTATGCCGCGCTCAGCCTCGTGGCTCCCGGAAAGGATCTCTTTCGCTATAAGCTGGAGGGCGTGGATCGCGCATGGAAGGACGTCGGCAATCGCCGGCAGGCGTTCTACACCAATCTTTCTCCGGGCAGGTATCGTTTCCGCGTGGTCGCGAGCAACAACAGTGGCGTGTGGAACGATGTGGGAGATACGCTGCAGTTCTCGGTTGCCCCGGCGTATTACCAGACGAGCTGGTTCAGGGCTCTCTATGTGATTCTCCTTCTTGCGGCGCTGTGGGCCGTCTACTGGTGGCGTTTACGATATCTGCGGCATCAGTTCGCTCTCACACTGGACGCGCGGGTCGCCGAACGCACCCGCATCGCGCGCGAGCTTCACGACACTCTTCTGCAGAGCTTCCATGGTTTGCTGCTCCAGTTTCAGACTGTTTCGCACTTGCTGCCGATACGGCCGATGGACGCGAAGGAGAAGCTGGACAGCGCCATTGAGAAAGCGGCGGTCGCAATTACCGAAGGGCGCGATGCCGTGCAGGGATTGCGAACCTCAACCGTGGAAAGCAACGACCTCGTCCTGTCTCTGAACACGCTGGGAGAAGAACTTGCAGCCGATCCGGCCAACGACACTTCACCGGCGTTTCGCCTGACGGTTGAAGGCGAGTCCAGAGGTCTCCACCCCATCCTGCGTGACGAGGTCTATAAGGTTGCCGCTGAGGCGCTGCGGAACGCCTTCCGGCATGCCCAGGCAAGCCACGTCGAGGTTGAAATCCGCTATGACGACCAACAATTCCGGCTGCGCATACGGGACGATGGGAAGGGCATGGATCAGGCCGTCCCGGGGGGGCGGGCGCCGGAGGGACACTTTGGGTTGCACGGCATGCGGGAACGGGCAGAGCTCGCCGGCGGCAAGCTGGTGATTTGGAGTACACCTGGACTGGGTACCGAACTGGAGTTCCGCATTCCTGCGAAGACCGCCTACCGTGCGACGCACCGGCGTTCCCGGCTATCCCAGATGCTCACCGGAAAATGAGGGTTCGCGACAGGAGAAGCCGCCATGAACACCGACCAGGCTCGGATCAGAATTCTCACGGTCGACGATCATCCCATCGTTCGTGAAGGAATCGCCGGACTGATTGCGACACAGACAGACATGGTCGTGGTCGGTGAAGCCACGGACGGCCGTGACGCCATTCAGCAGTTCAGGACGCATCGCCCGGACGTTACGCTGATGGATCTGCAAATGCCGGATATGAATGGGATCGATGCACTGATTGCTTTGCGCAATGAGTTTCCCGACGCGAAGATCCTTCTGCTGACAACGTACAAGGGCGATACCCAGATTGTCCGTGCGCTCAAGGCCGGCGCTCAGGGATATCTGCTCAAGAATGCCCTGCACAGGGAGCTGCTGGAAGCGATCCGCGCCGCCTATTCAGGCAAAAAGACGCTCTCCGGGGAGGCTAGGGTGTATCGACCTATAGGAACGGGCAGCGTTGCCATCTCTCAATCCGGCCGGCGCGAGGCGAGGCCGAAGGATTTCAGGGGCCGACGTTGAAGCTGCCCGTGGGTTCTGGCCGGACTTAGGCCGCAACCCTTCGGGACGGGGCCATTTTTCCCCGGCTCTTTGTCCTTCGTCGCTAACAGACACCCGGTATGCGTCGCTCCTCTTTCCTCGATCCGAGAAAAAATGGCTCCCGTCGCTTCCCATCCCTATAGGTCGATACACCCTAGTGCAGAGATAGCCGAGCACACCATGGACGAAACGCTGACAGCGGCGGAGATCAGCGTGCTGCGGCTGATCGCATCCGGAAATTCCAATAAGCAGATTGCGGACGAGCTCTCCACGACTGAGGAGTCCGTGAAGAGCCGCGTCAAGAGCATCCTCTCGAAACTGGGCGCCAACGATCGAACCCATGCCACAACGATCGCACTGAAGCGAGGAATTATCGAGCTGTAATTCCGGACTCGTTTGCCTTGTGGTCCCCGGGCGGCGCCTCAAAAGAGGGTCGGACAAGCCTTTTTCTGGGGTTCAAATCCATTCGCAGAACCGCGAAGATAGAGAGGAATGGAAGGTGCGTTTATTGCGGCGCTTGTATTCCACTTTTGCGGGCGGCTGGCCTGGAACCGGTCTTGTTTTGATGCGGCTGATTCTGGGCCTTACTTTGGTGGCTGACGGAGGCGCTGTCCTGCTCTCCGGCCCGCGTCTCGAGATTGCCATTGCGTCCGTATTGGTGGCGGTCGCGGGAATCCTTCTCATCGTCGGTTTCTGTACGCCCATCGCAGGAATAACGGTGGCCATCGTTGAAATCTGCAGGACCGTCATTCTTCCTGCAGACAGGCTGGCCTGCCTCCTCCTGGCTACTCTTGCTGCATCTCTGGCCATGTTAGGGCCGGGTGAGTGGTCGGTCGATGCACGACTGTTCGGGTGGAGACGCATCGAACCTTCGCCCCAAAAGAGGTAGCCCCCGCCCCCGCCGGAGTCACGGCCGCCCCACTAATAAGGTTATTCTCCCTCCGAAACGAGCGTTCGATCAGCCCTTTCACAGTTGGTCCTTTCCCTCATTCTGGGATTTCGCAAAGCGACCGAGCGGAACACAATGTGATTCCAGATCAGGTTCGCGACCGCGTTCCGGCGGAAGCGTCAGGAGGGCATTATGGGCGATCCAGGAAATGTTCTATCCTTCCCCTCTCGCCAAAACACCAAGGCTGCGATGGGAGCAGAATTCCGAAAAGATTGCTGCGGCGCGTCTTCGCTGATGCCCTTCGACGACGGTCAGCGAGCGGCACTTGGATACGGCTTCACAGAACTGGACACTGCCCGGGCGGAGCTGCGACGCCAGAATGAGTGGGTTCAGCTATTGCTGAACCTGATGAGGCAGGTTAACTCGAGTCCGGATCTGTATGCGATCCTGCGATCGATCTCCGCAAGTGTCCGAGAGGCTCTGCATGGGGAATATGCCTCCATTGCGGTCCACGATACAGCGTCAGGACAAATGAAGTTATGCGTCCTCGATTTTCCGCAGAGCAAGGGGTCGCTCAGAGAAGGCTCGCTCTTCCCAGTCATCGGCGCCGGAACGAGGGCTCTTGAAACACTGCAGCCGGTCATCGCCGGCATCGGCGAACTCTGCGAGTTCGGTCCTGAGGAGTACGCGGAACTCGCGGCCCCTGGGGGAGCAGGCAACGTCTGCCTGGTTCCGCTCGTAAACCGCGATCGCGCTTTCGGCCTCCTGACAATCGTGAAAATGACGAAAAGCTCGTTTGCTCCGGAGGAGATCGAGTTCCTCGGGCAAATCGCGGGACTGATTGCCATCGCGATCGGGAACTCCCGGTCCAGTGATGAAATCTCGAATGTTAAGGACCAGCCGGGGCAGGAAAAGCTTTATCTGCAGGAGGAGGGGCGGAGCGAATTGGGTTTCGAACAGATCATTGGAAAAAGTCCTGCGCTCATGCAAGTCCTGCAGCTGGTGCAAACGGTCGCCCCGACTGACTCGACGGTTTTGTTATTGGGGGAAACCGGAACGGGCAAGGAACTCCTTGCGCGCGCTATTCACGATCGCAGCCGGCGCAAGGCAAGCACGTTTGTGAAGCTGAATTGTGCGGCTATTCCCACCGGACTCCTCGAGAGTGAGCTGTTTGGTCACGAGAAAGGAGCGTTCACAGGCGCCATCAGTCAGAAACTCGGGCGCATGGAACTTGCCGATCAGGGCACCTTATTCCTGGATGAAGTGGGAGATATCCCGCTGGAAGTTCAACCGAAGCTCCTACGGGTTCTGCAGGAGCGGGAGTTTGAGCGTCTGGGCAGCACACATACGCGCAAGGTCAATGTCCGACTGATAGCGGCAACGAACCGAGATCTGGAGGAAATGGTCGCAGAGCGCCAGTTCCGCGCTGATTTGTTCTATCGCCTGAATGTTTTTCCCATCCGCATTCCTCCCCTGAGAGAGCGAAGGGAAGATATTCCCCTTCTGATCCATTACTTTGTCCAAAAGATTGCGAAGCAAATGCAAAAACGGATTGACTCCATTCCTGCGTCGGTTGTCAGCGCGTTAGCGGCGTTCGAATGGCCCGGGAATATTCGCGAGCTGGAAAACTTCATGGAGCGCGCCGTGATCCTCACCGGGGGCAAGGTTCTGAATCCGCCGCTGCACGAACTGCGAAAAGTGAAAAGGGAAATGCAGCCGATCTCGAGTGCTGGCGCCGGAAGCGGGAACGTTTCGCAAATCGTGCGGGACACCGTGGCAGAACTGAATGGCGACCGGATCCGCGACGAGTATGCGCAGAGGCAGCGAGAAGAAATCCTGCGGGCCCTCAGCGAAAGCAAGGGCCGGGTCAGTGGCGATCATGGGGCAGCGGCACGCCTGGCGATCAAACGCACGACCTTTGTTTCCCGGATGAGGAAATTCGGGATCGATCCCCGCCAATATAGCTGAAGGCAATCGCATTGCCATGAGGGTGCCCATGTTCGCAGGGTATTCGCTGACTTCGGGCCGCGCTTACGCCTTCTTCTTCCCGTCGGCGCGGGTGTCCCGACGAGCGAGATTCTTCAGGATCTGTTTCATGAAAATGTCACTCCCACGGAACTTCGCGCCTTCCAGCATGAGCGTCCGCAAAACGGCCTCTCCCTCGGAACTGATGATGGTCAGACCGCGTACGTCAAGGATGAGTTCGCGGCCATCCGGATCGTCCGGAGTTCTCTGGCAAAGGCTCTTCAGGTGGTCTGTCCAGGGCGCAACAAGCTTGCCTTCCAGGACTACTCGTCTCCTGGTTTCGTTCTCGACAATGGAAATCTTCAACATGAGGTCCACACTCAGTGAAGAGATCGCACGTATGATGCCACGTTGCAGGGTGCTTCAGATCGCTGACTTCTCGATACTTCGCGAACGGGCAGGTGTCAGAAGTCGAAATAGTCGATGATGATCGGAGGAAGGTCCTGATCCCGTTTGATTCGGTACACGCTGCGATTCAGACGTAATCGTAGGGATTGATGCCGAGCCTCTTAATACGGGAGAGTAGTGTGGTCCGGCTGATTCCCAGGCGGACTGCGGCCCCCTCCGCGCCTCCGACCCGGCCATTGCACTCCGCCAGGGCGCGAACGATTTCTTCACGCTGCCTCTTTGCGTATTCGTCTTTCAACCTGGGAGCTGAGGCGCAGGCTTCGTTCGTCCCACGCTGGCCCTGGAGGGAAGTCATGGTCTCTTTGACGATCCGGACGATATCGTCTTCGGATCTTTGAGGAGAGCTTTGCCGGGGTTCCTCTCTTCTGGATCTGCGAAGTTCCTCCAGCGGGGCCTCGAGCGACTTGCCGCGAGTGAGGATGACTGCGCGCTCAATAAAGTTTTCAAGCTCGCGAATGTTGCCAGGCCATTCCCAGGCTGTAAGCCCCTTCATCATGGCGGACGGGATGGATTCGATACGCTTCTGCATCTTCCTGGCGAACTTCTGCGTAAAGAAGCCCACAAGCAGGGGTATATCCTCTCTTCGATCGCGCAGAGGCGGAATGCGGATCGGAAAGACGTTGAGGCGGTAATAGAGATCGGTGCGGAACTCACGGTCAGCCACCATCTGTTCCAGATCCCGGTTGGTTGCCGCTACCAGACGCACATTCACTCTGCGAGTGAGCGTGCTGCCCAGACGCTCGAACTCACGTTCCTGCAGCGCACGCAGCAATTTAGGCTGGATTTCGGTGGGGATATCTCCCACTTCATCCAGGAACAGGGTGCCCTGATCGGCAAGTTCCATGCGCCCGATCTTTTGACTGATCGCCCCGGTAAATGCTCCTTTTTCATGTCCAAACAGTTCGCTCTCCAGCAGTCCGGTGGGGATGGCAGCACAATTGAGCTTCACAAAGGTGCTTGCCTTACGCCGGCTGCGCTCGTGAATCGCGCGCGCGATGAGTTCCTTGCCGGTTCCCGTCTCCCCGAGCAGCAAAACGGTCGAATCGCTGGGTGCAACCGTTTCGACCATCTGGAGAACATGCCTGATCGCGGCACTCGTTCCGATGATCTGCTCGAAGCCCATTTCGCTGCGAATTTCCTGTTCGAGGTACTGCTTCTCCTGGGCGAGCTTGTTCCTGAGCTCGGAGATTTCCTCGAACGCCAGGGCGTTTTCAACGGCAATTGCGATCTGGCCGGCTACCTGGCTGAGGAATTCGAGCTCATCGGCATCGTAGGGAAGCTCGGCGGTTCGCCCGATCACGAGGAGACCGAGAGCACGACCGCGATTGACGAGCGGAATATGACAGACGGTCTTCGGCTCGGCCAGCATGCCCAGATGGCTCTGCAGTTCAGGTGCGAAATCATCCGGATTTGTAGTGGTGGCGATCGCAGGCTCGAGTGTATGGAACGCTGCTTTCCCCGTCCTGGACAACCCCATCAGCATACCTTCTTTGACGTGTCCGGCGTTCGCGATAACCGTGGGACTGTGGAGGTCAAGCGCGTACAACCGGCAAGTTTCCGGCGACCCATCGGGCAATACTATAGCGACAACATCACCCAACGTTACTTCCCGGATATTCGCCGAAATCGCGTGCAACACCTCCTGCAAGTCGAGATTGGACGTAATTTTGTTCGTCAAAGTCAGGAGCAATCGAAGCCGCTCGTTCTGACGCTGCAGGTCCGGTTGTAGCTCTGTTTGACTCATAGGAGAAACCATCGGCGCAGACTGACTGTGCCTAAGCGACCCGGCTCTCAAGCAACATAACTCGATTCGAGAGCGGTTGCGAGCCTCATCCAAGCTCGAACTTCACCCCTTTTGAGGGTTCTCCCCCCCATCACTGCGGGCGGTACTGGAAGCCTCACCTGCGGGAATCATAAACCTTTCCAATCGCCATTTTGATCGAAGGATATTGACGAACCTGCATCGTCAGTTGCGTCTTCTGACAGCTCTCATGTTTTGACGGTTGGAATCCCGGCCTGATTTTTCAGCAATTAGCGGTCGTTTCGACTTTGGCATGCCACCCGCTATTGCGTAGTGTCAGCGGTTTCCGGCACTTTGCGCTGGAGCCAGGCCGGCCAGCACATCCCCTCCGGCGGCTGCTGGCATTACTCGTTTCTGATGCGTGAGAGGCACTGCGATGAACCTTCTAATCGTCCCCCATACCAACCTGTTGCGGCGTGGGCCGGGGGTACTTGCGATGACGTGCATTCCCCTGACCCTGCTGGTTGGCTGCCACAGCAAAACCGTGATCGCGGCAGACCAGGCCGTGGCGGTGCGATTGCGCGCGCCGCATCGACTCCATGAACCGGCTTCCGTTACTGCGAGCGGTTCAGTAGAAGCCAACGTAACAGCGATGACCGCGTTCCAGATCGGCGGCCGGGTGGCACGTGTCTATGCAGAAGAAGGACAGCGAGTGAGGCAGGGCGAGATTCTCGCCGAGCTCGACTGCGCCGACTATCGCAATGCCTATGAAGCCGCCGTCGGCCAGGCCAGAGCGGCCGGCGCCACAGCGCTGGAGGCCAGAAACGGTGTGCGCGCAGAGGAACTCGAGCAGGCCCGGGTCGATTTCGAACATGCCCAGGACGAGTATCAGCGCATGAAGTATCTCTACGATCATCAGAGCCTGGCGGCCAATGACTTTCATAAGTTCGAGACCGCCTATCTGGAATCGCAGCAGCGATACGCCATGGCCCGGGAAGGCTCGCGGAGTGAGGTCAAAGCCAGTACCAGCGGTGAGGCGTTCGCCGCGGATGCGCAACTCAACGAAGCCAGAAAACACATGACCGATTGTGAACTGAGGGCGCCAATCAGCGGATTCATTGGAATGCGCCACGTGGATGCAGGCGATACGGTGGCTCCCGGCAATCCGGTGTTTTCCGTTCTGGATCTGGATCAGGTGAAGGTGCGGGTTGGCATTCCCGAGGCGCAAATCGGGATGGTTCATGAGGGTGCGCGTGCGGTCGTGACGATACCTTCGCTGGGAAATCAACACTTTGAAGGAAAGGTGGAGGCGGTGGGTTTCTCGGCGGACTCAGTTTCGCGGACGTTCACAACAAAAATCGCGATTCCCAACCCCACACACGTTCTGCGAGCCGGGATGATCAGTGAGTCGCGCGTCTACGGCTCAACGATGATCGATGTCCTGACCGTTCCCGTGCTCGCAATTGTCCACGATTTCAGGGGACTCCCGCTTGTCTACGTCTATGACGGCACTCGCCAACGGGTTTTCGCTCGCCGGGTTGAGGTTGGGGATCTGGTCGACGATGAGGTCGAGCTCAGGAGCGGCCTGGGACCCGACGAGCAGATCGTCGTCGCCGGCCAGCAGAACGTGCACGAAGGAAGTGTGGTTACCGTTATCGGAGGTGGCCAATGAATCCGGTTCGTGCGTCCCTGCGCTACCCCCAGGTAACGCTCGTCCTGACCGGCATGCTGGTTATCGCCGGCATCACGGCTTTCCTGACCATGCCTCGCCGGGAAGATCCCAGGATCACGATCCGCACCGGCCTCGTAATTGCTGAATATCCGGGCGCCACCGCGGAAGAGGTGGAAAGTCAGGTAACGCACAAGATTGAAGAGCGCCTTTTCCGATTTGAAGAAGTGCGTCGGGAGAAGACCTACTCCACCTCGCGCGATGGACTCGTCGTCATCAATGTGGAGTTGAACAAATCGGTGAAGAACTCCGACGAATTCTGGTCAAAGCTTCGCCTCGACATGGCACAGCTGAAGCAGACCGACCTCCCTTCCGGGGTTCGCGGGCCGATCGTGGACTCCGATTTTGGCGACACCGTCGCTGCTCTGATTGCAGTGAAGGGCGGAAACTATGGGTATGCGGATCTGAAGGATTACGCGGAACGCGTGGAAGCTGCGATCCGGCAGATTCCCGCGGCGTCCAAGATTAAACGTATCGGCGACCAGAAAGAGAGCATCGAGGTAACCGGTTCCTGGGAGCGGCTTTCGCAGTATGGAGTAGACCCGCGGAAGATCGAACAGGCTTTGCAGGGTCGCAATACCATCTTGTTTGGCGGCCGCGTACCCAGTGAAAACAGCAAGGTCCCCATTGAAGCAAACGGGCCATTCCAAACCGAGGAGCAGATTCGCCGGATTATGGTGGATGTGTCTCCGACGGGGCAGCCCATTTACCTGGGAGATCTGGCCGATGTGCGGCGGGTCTACAAAGATCCGACCGAGTATGCGCGTATAGGCGGCGAGCCGACCATTCTGCTCTCGGTGGAGATGCACGAGGGTTATAACATCGTTGAGTTCGGCAAGACCCTGCACGAGACCCTCACCCGGGTGCAGGCCACGTTACCACCGGATGTTCAGCTGGAGTTCGTCGCCGACCAGCCTCGAGTGGTGTCCGAACGTGTGCGAGACTTCACTCGCGAATTCGGGATTGCGATCATCTCCGTGATTCTGGTGACGATGGTGCTGTTGCCCATGCGCGTCGCACTCGTCTCCGCCGTAGCGATTCCAGTTACCGTTTCCGTAACTTTTGCGATGCTCAATGCCGCAGGAATCGAACTCCATCAGGTCTCGATTGCCGGTCTCATCGTGGTGCTGGGTATGGTGGTCGACGATGCCATCGTGATCGCCGACAACTACGTCGAATTGCTGGATCACCAGGTGCCAATTCCCGATGCCTGCTGGCGATGCGCCAGTGAAATGGCGATTCCAGTTCTCGCCGCGACGCTCACTATTATCTCCTCCTTTCTCCCTCTGCTTTTGCTGACCGGAGCGTGCGGGGAGTTTATTCGGGCTCTGCCGATCGCCGTCGCGGTGGCGCTGAGCGTCTCCTTCGTGGTCGCCATGATGTTGACCCCGCTGATCAACGGCTTCTTCATCAGGAAAGGGCTGCACGATCCGTCCGCTCAGCAAAAGAACAAGAGGCCCACGGCGCTCGATTACATGCAGCGTTATTACAACAGAATTATTAGCTGGGCGATGCAGCACCGCAGAAAGGTGTTAGTTGCTGCGGTGATCGCTTTTATCGCCGGCATCGGGATTCTGAGTCTTGTTCGTCAGCAGTTCTTCCCTTTGGCGGAACGCGACCAGTTCATTATCGATGTGTGGCTTCCCGAGGGATCGCGTATTAACTCAACCGACGCGACGGTGCATCGCATTGAGGGTGTTCTGAGTAAGGAAAAGGAGGTTCGCAATTATACGAGTTTCGTGGGTTCGAGCTTTCCGCGTTTCTATTACAACGTCAATCCGGTGCCGACGGCGCCCAACTACGCACAAATCCTGGTCAACACCCGCACAGTCAAGGGAACACCCAAACTGGTCAACCAGCTACGCGGGCAACTGCCCTCCGTTGTGCCGGAAGCCAGGGTATTCGTCAAGGAATTACAGCAAGGCAACGTCATGGAAGCTCCCGTTGAGGTGCGTATCGTCGGTGACGATCTGAACACTCTGCGATCCATTGGCGATCAGGTGCAGGACATCCTGAACCATACCCCGGGTGCAACCTACGTCCATACGGACTGGCACGAAGACCAGATGCTGGCCGGAGTCGACCTGCGGCAGGAGGTCGCTAACCGCCTTGGATTCACCAATACCACCGTTGCCAACGAGTTAGCCGGCAGTTTCGAGGGCGAAACCGTGTCGACATTTTGGGAGGGCGATCGAGACGTGGACATCGACCTGCGTCTCGACCCGGCCCAGCGCCAGACGTTCCAGAATATTTCCGACACCTACATGCTGTCACCGATCACCGGCGCCCGAGTTCCCGTGGATGCAATCGCATCGCTCGCACCGCAATGGCACCCGGGCAGGATCGTGCGGCGCGACGGAGTCCGCACGCTGACTGTTCGTGCATTTCCCTCTGAGGGCCGGCTTGCCAGCCAGGTCCTGGCCGACGCAAAAAAGCAGATCAACCATATGCAGTTGCCGCCCGGCTATCGCATCGAGTACGGCGGCGAGGATGAAAACCAGCGAGAAACGTTTGGCGAGATGCGCACCGCGCTCGGAATCAGCCTGGTCCTGATCTTCCTGATCCTGTTGCTTCAGTTCCGCACGTTGTCCGATGCGCTCATTGTGATGGCTGCGTTCCCGCTGGCCTTACCCGGGGCTGCGCTCGGCCTCTTCATCACGCACAACCCGTTCGGGTTCACTGCTTTCATTGGGGTGATCAGTCTGGGTGGGCTGGTTGTGCGCAATTCCATCATCCTGGTCGACTACATTCATGAACGCATGAAGCAGGGAGTGGGCCTGGAGGAGGCAACGCTTGAGGCCGGAGAACGGCGGCTACGCCCTATCTTCCTCACCACCATGGCTGCCGCGGTCGGGGTAACTCCCATGATCCTCTCCCGTTCTACCATGTGGTCGCCGCTGGCCAGCGTGATTGCCTTCGGCTTGCTCGGCTCAATGTTTTTCACCCTGGTCGCCATCCCCGTACTGTTTGTTGTTGTCAACTCAAAGAAGTACTCGGCGAAGCGTGCCTTAGTCATGGCTGCCTGCCTTCTGCTCTTTACCCTCCCGGCTCGCAGCCACGCTCAGCAGCAGCCCACCACTCTGGATGAGGCGCTGCAAATGGCGATGAATAAGAGCTCGACCGTGCGCCTCGCCGAACTGAAGGCAAAAGAAGCCGATGCCAAAGTGGTTCAGGCGAGAGCCAGCTACTTTCCGGATGTCACCAATGAGACCAATGCGATTCACATCAACGATACCCAATTTCTAACCATTCCGGCGGGATCACTTGGAGCGTATGCTTCTACCGGACCGTTGCCGGCAACGAACGAGAAGATCTCCCTCGGCAAACAGGATTTCGTCATCAGCCAGACCACGGTCGCGCAGCCGGTCAGCCAGCTCTTCAAGATTCATGCCGGGGTCAGCGCCGCTCAGGCTGAGGCGCGGCAGGCGCACAGTGATCTCGACCGCGCGCGAAACGAGGTCTCGCTGAACGTGAAGAAGCTCTACTACGAGCTTCTTTCGGCTGAGCAGCGCAGACAGGCGGCCGAACTTCGTGTCCAGGCCGGAGAGGCGCGCCTGAAGGAAGCGCAGGATGCCGCCCAGAGCGGCGTGGTCCTCCGGGTGAAAGTTCTTGAAGGCGAAGCGGAGACTGCAGAAGCGCGACATACCCTCGGCTCCATCGAAGACCAGATCGCCGACGTAACCAACTCATTGAACGATCTGATCGGCGTGCCCCTCCAGACCAGGACCGAACTCGTCGAACCTGCGGACGATTCAGGCAGGGAAGGCGGTTCGGATGCCCAGATTGCGGCTCCGGAAACCGACGCTCTTGAACACAATCCCGAACTCATTTCCGCAAGGCAAACACTGGACAAGGCACACGCCGGACTCCATGCGGCGCGAGACGAATACATTCCAGACGTCTCTCTCATTGTCCAGCAGGTGTATCAGAACGGCGCGCCCTTGCTGCCGGAGAATTCCGCAGCCGTCGGCCTGCGCATGGACTGGACCATCTCTGAGTTCGGCAAGCGTATTGGACTTGTCCGCGAACGCAGGGCCCAGGTATCTGAAGCGGAAGTCAGCCTTCGCGAGACCGAAAACAGAGTGCGCATGGATGTGGAATCCGAAGTGCGCAAGGTAAACCGGTCAGAGACCGGGCTCGAAGCAGCGCGTGACGATGTGGATGTTCGAGCCGAACTGGTGCGGATCACCGGCGATCAGGTCGTGGCAAAAACAGCGACTGAATCAACGCTCAGAGAAGCACAGGCGCAGCTGGCTGACGCAAAGGCCGAATTTTTCGACGCCGAGATGCAGCGCGTAATCGCCCTGGCAGAACTTGTGCGGACAGAAGGCCGCCAATGAACGCGATCTTTCAATATTTCCTGAAGCATGGCTGCGTCTTCCTCTTCGGTGCGCTTTTCGCGCACCAGATTGGGGTTCCGCTTCCCGGGCCCCTGTTTCTCCTCGCTGGCGGAGCGCTCGCGGCCGAGGGGAAGATGAGCCTCGTCGCCGTCGTGGCTATCACGGTCACGGCCTGTGTGCTGGCGGACTGGGTGTGGTTTGAGGCGGCCCGTGTGAAGGGAGACAAGGTGTTGCACTACATGCATCAATTCACACGCGACCCCGATTTCCACGATCGCAGGGCGAGGGCAACCTTTGCCCGCTTTGGGCTTCCTATTTTCCTTGTCGCTAAGTTCGTTCCCGGGCTCGACGCGGTTTCGCCACCTCTCGCCGGAATCGCACGCATCGGCCGCATCCGCTTCATGGCCTTTGACGCCATGGGCGCCTGTCTCTATGGAACTGTCTATGGCGGACTGGGCTATATCTTCAGCCACGATCTGGATCGCGCGGCTGCCTGCGTTGGACGGGCGGGAACTGTTCTGGCGATTCTTCTGATTACCGGATTGTTTGTCTATGCCGGCAGCAGGCTGGTTCACCGGAATCGCCTGATACGCAAATCCAGACGGATAAGAACTGTCCCGGCGACATCCTCCAGGTAAATCGGTGCCGAGATGAGGATGCTTGTTTGCGCGGGGAATCCGCAGTACCTCCTCCCAAGCGAGGAATTTGAGATAAAACCAATCCTGAAGGTTGTAATTTCGGTTGAGTTTTCGAACGAGTCACAATCGCCGGCTACGCGTGCCGGTTCTGAAAGGCGGAGCCATGTCCGATAGCGAGGGAGTTCTTTCGCTGAGGGAGACCGGGATTTCTCCTGCTGCAGGCAAGCCAGCTCCGAGGGAAATCCTCATCGATCCGATGCAACTGGAGGCGGCCTATTTTGAATGCCGCCCGAATGTGGAGGATCCCGCTCAGCTGGTCAGTTTCGGCACCAGTGGACACCGCGGGACACCGATGCACGGCACGTTCACCGAAGCGCATATTTTAGCCATCACGCAGGCAATCTGCGACTGGCGGCGGCAGGGCAGTACCCCAGGTCCGCTCTATCTGGGCAAAGACACCCACGCGTTGTCCGCTCCAGCCCAGCGGACGGCGCTTGAGGTGCTCGCCGCCAACAACGCAGAGGTTATCATCCAGGCGGATGATGGTGTTACTCCGACGCCGGTTATTTCGCGGGCGATTCTGGTGTATAACCAGGGCCGCAATGAGCATTTGGCGGACGGCATCGTGATTACCCCATCTCACAATCCGCCCGAGGATGGAGGCTTCAAATACAACCCTCCGAATGGCGGCCCCGCTGATACCAGGGTGACTCAGTGGATCGAGAGACGTGCCAACGAGCTTTTGCTCGCCGGGAATACGAGTGTCAGGCGGATCCCGTTTCGCGCTGCCATTCGGGCCGTGACAACTCACCAGGAAGATTTTGTCCTCCCCTACGTTCGTGACCTTCGGAACGTCGTCGATATGGATGCGATTCGCAGCTCCGGCCTGAAGCTTGGCGTGGACCCCCTGGGCGGAGCGGCACGCCCGTACTGGGATGTGATCAACTCCTTTTACGGATTGGCCATTGATATCGTTAATCCCACTGTGGATCCGACTTTTTCCTTCATGACCGTCGATTACGACGGAAAGATCCGCATGGATTGCTCAAGCCCGTATGCGATGGCGCGTCTCGTGGCCCTGAAAGAGCTCTATCAGGTGGCGTTTGCAAACGATCCAGATTCAGACCGCCACGGGATAGTAACTCCCGCGGCGGGCCTGATGAATCCCAATCATTATCTGGCCGTGGCCATTCAATATCTGCTCACCAACCGCTCGAAATGGCGCCGCGACGCCGCTGTGGGGAAGACCATCGTAAGCAGCAGCATGATCGACAAGGTGGCGCAAAAGCTCGGCCGCGAACTGCGCGAAGTCCCCGTCGGATTCAAGTGGTTTGTTCCAGGCCTTTATGACGGCTCCTGTTGTTTCGGCGGGGAAGAGAGCGCCGGAGCCAGCTTTTTGCGACAGGACGGCACCGTTTGGACAACCGATAAAGATGGTCCGATCATGGATCTGCTTGCAGCTGAAATCACCGCCCGCACCGGCCGGGATCCCGGAGAACACTACCTGGCTCTGACCAGGGAGTTCGGCGCTCCCTGCTACACCCGTATTGACGCGGCCGCGACTCCGGAAGAGAAGGCAAGACTGCAGAAGCTGTCTCCGGACGCAGTGAAGGCTTCGGAGCTGGCAGGCGAGCCGATCCTCGCTAAACTCACTGCGGCTCCGGGCAACGGAGCCCCCATCGGCGGGTTAAAAGTAATTGCTCGCAGTGGCTGGTTTGCGGCGCGCCCATCCGGGACAGAAAATATCTATAAGATCTACGCTGAGAGCTTTGAGAGCGAGACGCACCTCGCCGCCATTGTTCATGAAGCGCAGAGCATCGTCGATGCTGCTCTGGGCTCTGCGGGCGGGGCCCGGTGAAGACGCCCGCTGGAGAGGTGTGCATTCCGCTGTGCCGGGGCGAGACATAACCTGATCGACGCCTCTGTCAGTGTCTAGGGTGTATCGACCTATAGGAACGGGCAGCGTTGCAATCTCTCAATCCGGCCAGGGCGAGTCGAGGCCGAAGGCTTTCACGGGCCGACGTTGAAGCTGCCCGTGGGTTCTGGCCGGATTTAGACCGCAACCCTTCGGGACGGGGCCATTTTTCCCCGGCTCTTTGTCCTTCGTCGCTAACAGACACCCGGTATGCGTCGCTCCTCTTTCCTCGATCCGAGAAAAAATGGCTCCCGTCGCTTCCCATCCCTATATGTCGATACACCCCAGGCAGCGGAGGTGCGCATCCATTCACTCCCTCTCCCGCGACCAAAACCACGACCGATCGAGCTCCGACGCGATACGTCGCCGACAGGACTGGTTCTTCCGCATTCCAATCGCAAATCTCACGCGGCGGATCCAGTGCAGTATCGATCCACCTCATCCACTTATCGGCACCGTTCCTCAATACCGGAAGTTCGAATTCGAGAGGCTCCCAATATGCATTGAAAATGATATGTGCAAATATCCCCTCATTCTTCAGTTCTCCGCTGAGTGCCACGCTGTGCGAGAAAGGCGACCAATCCGGATGGTTCAGTTTCACGCCGTGCCAGGCGTACTTAGACTCGTGAAGGACCTGGCTGAG